>OGCO01001823.1_pt1 | contig 30475 bp, 16 predicted proteins | sample 1570171 | NCBI WGS metagenome assembly OGCO01 (sample SAMEA4370583, study PRJEB24528) | human gut metagenome
AATGACGCAGATGACGCTAATGACGCTGAATCTGGGATATGGTATAGGGATATCCCCAAAACAGCGTCACAAGCGTCATCAGCGTCACTATCGTCACGCAAGAACAGCGCGGGGGTCTGGGGTACACCCCAGAAATGTGCATGTGGATGACCACATGCTATGCTAGCAAAACACGTCTACCACCAAAACGAGGGCAATCAAACTCGATGCCCATACAAATCCGTATATTCCCAGAGTAAATCGACTATTGACTCACTTTGCCCACAAAAGAAAAAACACCCTCAAATCCAGCCAATACTCCAATAGTGAATCACTTCTGATTCATCCAAAAATCTTGACCCGAAAAAATGAATCCGTTCTGATTCACTTGAGATTTAAGATCGGTATCGCGATATTTAGTGTAATTTAAGACGAATAAATACCATAGCAGCTTCCATAATATGCAGCCATCTGCTAAACTAAGAGCAAGGGAGTGGCAGACAGTATGCATCAGAAAAAGCTGGAAAAAGACAACCGCTGCCCTTTGCAATATAGGCTACGCGTATTCGGCGGCAAGTGGAAGTCACGGATTATCTGCGTGCTGGCGGCAAAAGAGCCATTGCGTTACAGCGAACTGCGCAAAGAAATGGCGAACATCACGGATGCAGTGCTGGCCACAACGCTGAAAGAACTGATTGCGGACGGCATCCTTGTCCGCCAATCCTATGACGAGATACCGCCCAGAGTGGAATATTCCCTGACATCCAAAGGAACATCAGTTGTACCGATCTTGCAAAGCATCTGCCGCTGGTCGGGTGTTTTTATCGGTGCATTGGGTCTCCGGCAACTATCCCAAGAGGCTGTACAAGGCGCTGATGCACTCCTCCACCGTGCTTACGGCGTGGACGGTGACAAGCTGGTCGGCCTTATCCGGGTGCCGGGTGATTCCGAGACGCTGGCACAGATCCATTATATGCTGGTACACCCGGATTATCAGGGGCAGGGAATAGCCGGGAAGATGCTGGAACTTATCAAAGAAAAGTATAAAGACTACCTGTATATTGAGAGTATGCCCAAAGACAAAAGCAATGTGCCGCTTTATGTAAAGCACGGGTTCACCATGACGGAAAACGGCGCGGCTATTCAAATCTGCAATTACAGCAACGCGCAGTAAGTGCAGCATTACAAAGAAAAATCCCGGCTGGCGGCAGTCGGGATTTTTCTTTAATGAGAGAACGATTGTTCAGGGAATGGTTTGGTTAGTGCTCTTTCTTGCGGCAGATCACCAGCCCGGTCAGGGCAGCGGCACTGCACAGAGCCAGTATGGCCAGCAGAACCAGAGGGAAAGAATCGGCGGTCTGCGGGATAACAGCAGCCGGTGCCGTGGGTGCTGCCGTTGCCTTGGGGGCAGCGGTAGATGCCGGGGCAGAAGTAGTGCCGGAAGAATTGCCGCTGTTGGAGGAAGCATCACTCGCGGCAGGAGCAGCCGTCGGCGCGGGGGTCGCGGTGGGCGCTTGCGTGGGCTTCGGCTCTTCGCTCGGCTTGGGCTGCTCCTTGAGCTTCCAGCTGATGCCGAAGGGCGACAGGGAAGAAACCGTCACGACCAGCTTGCCGTCTTTCAGCGCGGGGGTAAGCAGTTCAACCTCGCCGCTGTCCTTCATATGGCTGACGACGAAATCATACTGTGCGGCCGTCTCGGCGGTAATACCGTTCGGCAAAGTGAAGCTTATCTCAAGGCCGTTCTTCGGGAAATCCTCAGCGGTGGCATCGACCCAGTTTATACCATCTGTGCTGACTTGCAGCCTGACTTCATAGACAACAATATTGTCGGAGGATAGCTTTTTGGAGCTTTCCAGTTTAAGCTTTTCGATGATTTTTTCGGGAGTATCGTAGCCGACATTCTTCAGGGAATCGGGAATGTTGTTGTCAGAAAGATCATCCGTGACGACCTTTGTCTCAACCGTGGGCTTCGGTTCTTCGGTCGGCTTCACTTTGAGCGCTGCAGCGGCATCGGTCAGCGCCTTGGCAGCGGCATCGACCTGTGTCTGCGTGGCGTTCTCGTCGGCCAGCACGGCATTGGCATCGGCAAGGGCCTTGGCAAAATCAGCCCATGTTTCGGCCGTATAATCGGTTTCGACCTTGCAGGTGTTGGCATCAATGGCTTTCTGCAGAGCGGTCTTATCAACGGCGACAGGCTCCGGCTCGTTGCTGCGGGCGGTCAGCACAAAGTTGTCGATGTACTGGGTCTTGGCCTGATACCAGTTGCTGCTGTACATTCTGGCAAGGTTCTTGGCGGTGGTGGGGATGTTCAGCTCCTGCAGAACGACCTTATCGGTAGCTTTGTCCTTGAGCTGGTAGCTGACGGTGCCGGCTTCAAAGTCTGCGTGGACGCGGACGACATAGGTCTTGTTAGCGTCAGCCGTGTGATCCACCCATTTGGGCTCCGACATTTGGGTGCCGCCGACAAGGCTTGCTGCGGCAGGTGTGCGCATGGTGTTGCCGCCATCTGCGGTCTTGACGCACATGGCAAACAGAAGTCGGCCATCACTGTCACGGAACTGGAAGCCGCCCTTGTTGGTGCCGTTCTGGTACTTGAAGTCAAAGCTGAAGTCCACAGCGGTGCGGCTTTGTATCTCCGCAGCAAAATCCGCATAACTGGAAGCTGCGTTGCCGGGGCTAAGGGCAAGGCGGCCGTCCGCCACGGTTGCCTTGGTGTTAAAGGCGAGAGCGCCCGCGTTCTCATCAAAGGCTTCGCTGATGAGGGTATCGCTGTACGCGTTGGGCATAGCGGGCATCGGGACGGCAATGTCGAGAATGTTGACCTTGCCGCCCGCAAGGGTGATGGTTTTGGTGAGCGTGTCACGGCCCTCGACCACGGCGGTCACAGTAGCTTCACCGGCGGTCAAGCCCTCGGTGATGGTGTAGGTGCCGCTTGCGTTGGTGGTGGTCTCCACGGTTTTGCCGTTTACCGTGACGGTGATTTTGGCATTGCTGCAGGGGCTTACATCATCGCTGACCGTGCCGCGCAGGTAGACAGCATCCTCCGGCATGGAAACCTCAAACAGGCCGATGGTCGGCGCGGTGGTGCTGGCGGCGGTATGGGTGTAGCTGGTGTTCAGCGTTGCATTGGAATCGGTAGCGTCAAAAACGGGGTAGGCGGTGGCGGCCATCGGGACAATGCTGCCGTAGGCCTTGGCCAGAGAGGTAAAGTTAAAGCGGCTGCCCTTGGCAAACAGGCCATCCGTCAGCGCAGTGCCGGTGGCGTCTGTGCTGGCACCGGCGGCAACCAGTGCGGAGCCGGTCTTGGGCATCAGGCCGTTGGCCTCCAGCAGTGCGCCGGTGGCGGCATTGCCAAGGCGGCTCATGCTGGGGGCAGTGCCGACAAACGGATCCTCGCTCAGCATGATGGGGCTGGAATCCTTCCAGCAGGCGGGCGTGCCGTAGTAGGCATTGTTTTTGTAGGAGAAGCTGGTTCCGCCGCTGAAGCCGAAGCCTGTGCCCTTGCCGTCGTAGAACACATTGTTGACATAGGAGGCCGTGCCGCCGCCCCACGGGTCAAAGTTGGAGGTGCCATTGCCGTCCTTGCTGCGGTAAAAGACATTGTTGCTGAACTGGAAGTAACCGCCGCCCATCGAGTAATGGACATAGGAGTACAGGCAGTCCTGAATCAGGTTGTAGCGGATGATGCCGGAGTTGAATTTCATGCCGCAGAGCAGCAGACCTTCGCCGCAGTCATGGACATAATTGTACTGGATCAGGATGTTGGTGGCGCGCCAGTCGGGGTCGATGGCGTTGGAGTCCTGACCACCGCCCTTGTGGCGGACATCAAAGACCTCGTTGTACTGGATAGCAACATTGTCGGCAAAGAACAGCTCAATGCCGCAGGTGCCGATATGCTCCAGTAGGTTCTTCTCAACAACAGAATCCTTGACGCCGCACAGGTAGATGCCGTTGCAGGCGTAGGCAGAAGCGCCCTGATTGATGTAGTTGCCGGTGATGAGGATGTTGGTGTGGGGCTTCCAGTTGGGGTCATAGTAATCGGGTGCGCCGCCCGCACTGTTGCGGTTGGCCCAGCCGGTGCTGCCGTCGCGGCCTTTGCCGTTGTTCCACTGCTTGATTGTGATGCCGCCGAAGGAGTTGTTGACAAACTCGCTGTCAGCGATCGTAATATTGCTGAAAATGGTGGGGGTGTTGGTTGTGGTCGCAAGGCTTTCGATCAGGATGCCGCCGGTGCGCTTGGAGCCATCGAAGCCGTAGTTGTTGCCGATGCCGGCATCGCGCACGCCGGTATCGCCGATCCAGGTCACAATGCCGGAAACATCATGTACGCGGACATTGTGGATGTTGAAGCCCTGCAGGCTCGGAACATCGCGGCCTGCAATGTGTATGCCGCGGTAGTCGCCGAGCTTTTCACCCTCGCTGTTATCGCGGGCGGTCACATTGCCGGTGGGGTTTGTGTCGCCGGCAACCATCTTGCAGCCGTCCACGGTGTTGGAAATGTCCAGATTGCAGATCTCCCAGTATTCCTGATTGTACAGGTACAGGGCATCGTTGACCTTGCCGTTGGCGGCGATGCGGGGCATATGTTTGGTTTCGTCGCCGTAGGCGCCGATTGTGATGTGGGCATCGGCGCTGCCGCTTCCCTGGGGCTGCAGCGTGGTGTTCTCCCACTCGCCGCCGCGCTCAAACAGGATCTTGTCGCCGGGAATATAGGTGTCCTGATTCACGCGGGCGATGGTCTTCCATGCGGTTTGTTCGGTTTTGCCGTCTTTGCTGTCGTCGCCGTTGGGGCTGACGTAGTAAGTGGCAGCTGTGGTGTGCGGCGCAAAGGGGTCGGTGTTGCTGGCAGTTACGGAAACGGACTTGATGTAGAGTGTGCCGCGGTTCCAGCTGTCGGCGTAGAACTTGATTTTTTGCAGATTATCAGTGGCGGTGCGTGCCTTGGCGTTGCGCAGAGACATCACGCCGTCTACGGATACACGGAAGGTATCGCTCTGCATATCAATGTCCATGCGGACGGTCTGCCAAGTGTCGGTGGTCAGCGTACCGGCATCGGTTGTGTTTTTGCCGTTCACATGGGACTGGTACTTGGCAGCGCTGTCGTTGGTGAACAGGCTGTATGCAACCGCGCCGCTGTTGTCGAAGATATAGGGAATGCTGTACTGGTGGGCATAGCCGTCCTTGTCCAGCTTCATCTCGGCGGTGACGGTGACATAGCGGGTATCGCTCTCGGTGATGCTCAGGCCATCGTAAATCAGAGCAGTCTCGCCGCCGTCAGAGGTGCGGCTCATCTTGAGTACCTGCCCCATTTCGGCATCGGCAACAAGCTCGGTAGTGCCGCCGCCGTTGGAGTAAGTCCAGCCGTTCAAATCATCGTTCAGGCCGGCAACATCGGCAAAGTCGATAGAAGCGCCCACTTTGACATCCGGCTCGGCGGGGGCGGCTTTGGCCATTACGGCAGCGACGGCAGATTCGTCTGCCAGAACGGCGATTTCCGGGGCGGCAGTGGTCTCCGCAGCGGGGGATCCTTCTGCAAGGTCTGCTTCAGGCAGGGGGGCCTCCGCTTCGGAAAGTGCGCCATCGGGTACTTTCTCGGCGGCGGTTTCAGGCGTGGCCTGTACGGTTTCGGGCGCGGCGTCGTACTCTTCTGCCAGAACCGGAACAGCACCTAAATTAGAAAGTGCCATACCGCCCGCCAGCAGAAGCGCGAGCCCGCGCTGCAGGGTGCGTTTGTTTCTCATACGTTACTCCTTCTTCGTAGAATTGGTTTGCTAGAGCTACTTACAGGGTAACAGAGAAACAAAATTTGCGAAATGGACAAATCCGACTTTTTCCTTGAACGATTCCGACTTCTTTTGGGGAAAATGGGTCGCTTTTGTTCAAATCCTACTTTTCAGCCCAGTATTCAGCCACGCTGCGCCCGGCTTCCTCGCCTACTTCGTTGTAGGCGGGCTGTAAATAGTGGAAGCGGTCTTTCATCAAACCCCTGGCGGCAAAGGTCTTAAATTTTCGGCTGACCATCACGATGTCGTCACAGGCTGCGGCCAGCTCCTCCTGCGCCTGCTGGATCGGCACATACAGCTCCGGCTCGTCGCGCTGGTTGCCGATCTGGATCAAAAAACAGGTCTCCAGCCCGGCATCGGTCATAAACTCGTGGATGACGCGGTCGGTGTCCAGCTTATACACGGCTTTTAAGGTGTGCAGGTCGCCGTCGGTGCAGCCCTGGCACCAGACCATCGCGCTGTGGCGGATGGTGTAGCCGCTTTCGGCTAAGAATTTGCGCGCCTTGCGGGCGCGGTGGACGGCATCCTCAAAAAACGGCATGCCGGGCAGCCACTCGGTAATGGAAGAACCGCCCTTGGCGCAGGATACGCCCACGATGGCAACCCCGGTCTTGGCTGTGCAGGCATTGACAAAGGCGGAAACCATGCTGCCCGTTTTCATGCCCGGCTCGTTGACGCCGGTGGGGTCGTTCTCGTTCACGCCGAACGGCTCGGCCAGCGGGTGCAGCTGCGCGGGGTCAGTCACGGCGCGGTACTCAAACCCCATGCCGGGGGTAACAGCGGGGGCAAGGGCGGCATCCCCGCGCCCGGCCATGTTGCTTTGGCCCATAAAGAAGATAAGATCGACCAGCTGTGTACATTCCATCGAAAAATCGCTCCTCTCATCATTGTATAAAAGAGTATAGCAACCGCATTTTTAAATGCCAAGAGACAAATCCGACTTTTTCCTTGAACGTTTCCGACTTCCCGGCAGGGATCCGCCAAAATCCGAATAAAGTCGGATTTGTTCAAGGTTTAAGTCGGATTTGTCCATTTTCAAACCGACAAAAAGCGTGTATCATAAAGACAACGCAAGGGGCCGACGAAACGAAGCCCCCAAAATTGAAGGAGGAAAATCCAAATGAAAAACAAGCGCATTATGAGCGCGGCGATGGCCGTCATGATGGCCGGTTCTCTGGCAGCCTGCGGCGGTTCCGCTTCCAGCACTGCTGACAGCACCGCAGCCGAGAGCACTTCCACTGCCGCCTCCACCGAGGCCACTGCCGAAAGCACCGACGAGCCTGTTACCATCCGCATCACCTGGTGGGGCGGTCAGACCCGACATCGTGCAGATGGACTATATGTACATCTCCACCTACGCACAGAACGGCTCTCTGGCCGACCTGAGCGAGTACATCAACGACGGCACGATCGATGCCTCCGGCATTGACGAGGCCCTGATGAACGCTTCCACCATCGGCGGCAAGGTCGTTGGGATCCCGCTGTCCACCTCTCTGGTCGCTTTCACCTACAACCCCTCCGTCCTGGAGGAGGCTGGCCTGGAAGCTCCTGAGGACGGCTGGACCTGGGATGATTTCGCCACCGCCGCTAAGACTGTGAAGGAAAAGACCGGCAAGTACGGTATGTCCACCTCCCCGGTCATCGACACCAACATGTTCAATTACTGGGTGCGCGGCTACGGCGAGAAGCTGTTTGCCGATGACAACAAGAGCCTGGGCTACGATGATGACAAAATCACCGAGGACTTCTTCGCCTACTGGCTGGATCTGATTGACGCCGGTGCTGTGCCTAACCCCGACGAGTACGAGCAGATCGCTACCCTGGGCAACGACGCCAACCCCGTTATCACCAACGAAGCTGCTTTCCACCAGAGCTGGAACAACTTCACCACCATCGGCGCCAACGCTGGCAACGATACCCTGAAGCTGGTTGCTCCCCCGGTGAACAGCACCAACACCAAGGCACTGTGGTACAAGCCCGGTATGTTCTTCTCCGTTGCTGAGACTTCTTCCGTCAAGAAAGAGGCTGCCGAGTTCATCAACTGGTTCCTGAACTCCGACGAGGCCAACGACATCATGATGGGCGAGCGCGGCACTCCCGCTTCTGAGTCTGCTCGTGACTACCTGATCAACTCCGGCAAGCTGACCGCTCAGCAGACCGATATGTTCAACTTCGTTTCCACCGCTGCCGACTACTGCGGCGACACCCCCGCAGCTGACCCCGCTGGCATCAGCGAGATCAACACCATCTTCAAGAACATCGGTTATGCCGTCTTCTACGGCCAGACCACCCCGGCCGACGCTGCTGCCCAGTTCCGCACTGAGGTCAACGCAGTTCTCGAAGCTAACAACTAATCACAAAATCTCCTGAAGTTTCTTCTTCTAAAAAGTGTTTTCTTCTTCTTTTTCATAAGCTTTCTCCTAAAAGTTTTTCTCCTTATATCATGTGAGCAGAAACGGGGGAGGGTCAAACCCTGACCCTCTCCCTTTCTTATGCCAAAAATCCAAGTCAATCCAAGGAAAAGGGGGATTTTTACCCATGCCCGCACTGAAAACCGCAGCACCGGCCAAGAAGTACTATAAGATGAAGGACAACGTGACCGGCTATCTTCTGCTGGCACCGTGGCTGTTCGGCTTCTTCTTTATGTGGCTGATCCCGGCTGCTATGTCCATCTACTACTCCCTGACAGACTATAACCTGCTGTCTGAACCGAACTTTGTTGGCCTGCAAAACTACATCACGATTTTCACCAACGACAAAAACTTCAAGCAGGCGATGATCGTCACCTTCAGCTATGTTTTCATGGTTGTGCCGCTGCGTCTGGCGTTTGCCCTGTTTGTGGCAACGCTTTTGAACAAAAAGCACAAGGGCATGGCGGTCTACCGCGTTCTGTACTACATCCCGTCCATCGTCGGCGGCTCTATCGCGGTTGCCGTTGTCTGGAAGCAGATTTTCGGCAACAAGGGCGTTCTGATGACGCTGCTGGGCGCGATCGGTATCGAGCAGAAGATGTCACTGTTGGGCAACCCCAAGACGGCGCTGTTCACCATCGTGCTGATGGGTGTGTGGCAGTTCGGCTCCTGCATGCTGATCTTCCTCTCCGGCCTGAAGCAGATCCCCAACTCTCTGTATGAGTCCGCCGCCATCGACGGTGCTTCCCCGATGAAGCAGTTCTGGAAGATCACGATGCCGATGCTGACCCCCACCATCTTCTTCAACATGGTGCAGCAGATCATCACCAGCTTCCGCGTCTTTACCGAGAGCTATGTCATCACCAACGGCGGCCCGATGGACAGCACCCTGACCTACGTGCTGTACCTGTACCGCTCCGCATTCACCAACTTCCACATGGGTTACTCCTGCGCACTGGCGTGGATTCTGGTCGTCATCATCGGCATTGCGACCGCAATCCTCTTCAAGAGCCAGGATGCCTGGGTCCACTACGAGGGTTAAGGAGGAAATACAACTATGGTTGGTCAAAAAAGCTCCAAGGCACAGTCTGTGTTCTTCCATGTTTTTTCCTGCGCGCTTGGCTTTATCATGATTTATCCGCTGCTCTGGCTGCTGATGAGCTCGTTCAAGTCCAATGACACGATGTTCCACAATGCGTTCAGCCTCATTCCCGAAAAGTGGGAAATCATCCAGAACTACGCCTCCGGCTTTAAGGGCATCGCGGGCATCTCGTTCTGGACGTTCTTCAAGAACTCTGCCATCGTCACGGTGGCCTCGGTGGCCGGCTCTATCTTCTGCTCGCTGCTGGCGGCTTACGCCGTATCCCGCGTCGAGTTCAAGGGCGCGAACTTCTGGTTTGGCTGCATCGTTATGACGATGATGATCCCCTCGCAGGTCATGGTCGTGCCCCAGTACATCATCCTGAAAAAGGTCGGCCTGTCCGATACGCTGGTGTCCATGACGCTGCCGTGGATCTTCGGTTATGCGTTCTTTATCTTCCTGATCGTGCAGTATATGCGCGGCATCCCCCGCGATCTGGACGAGGCCGCCATGCTGGACGGCTGCTCCAAGATCGGCGTGCTGTTCAAGATTCTGGTGCCTGTCGTACAGCCTTCCATCGTCACGGCGTCCATCTTCGCGTTCTACTGGATCTGGCAGGACTTCTTCCAGCCGCTGATCTTCGTCTCGAACCCGAAGAACTTCACGATTCCTCTGGCGCTGAAACTGTACACCGATCCCAACAGCTACAACAACTACGGCGGCCTGTTCGCGATGTCAGTCATCTCGCTGCTGCCTGTTATTCTTATCTTTATCAAGTTCCAGAAATATCTGGTAGAGGGTATTGCCACCGACGGCATTAAGGGTTAAAATAATATAATATAGGAAACCAAATTGTAGGGGCGGTCATTGACCGCCCGCCAATGGAACGCGCGACGCTTTCTCGGAAAGTGTTTACCACGGGAAAGGGCGGGCGAGCAATGCTCGCCCCTACAATGCGTTCCCTAGAGGGGCATTTGTTATGATTCTCAACCGCAACACCATCCTCCCCGCCGCGCCTGCGGCCAAGCCGGTGCAGTACGCACTGAAAGCGCTGCGCCGCGATTTTGACCGCGTTTTTACAGATACCGCCGCACCGGGCGGGCGCATCCTGCTGACCATCAACGACACGCTCCCCGCCGAGCAGTACACGCTGACGGTGGATGCCGACACGCTGCTGCTCTCGGCTGCCGATGACCTCGGCTTTGTCTACGGTTTGTTTGAAATCAGCCGCCGCTTTTTGGGCGTGCAGCCGTTCTGGTTCTGGAACGACCAGCCGTTTACTGTGCGGGAGGGTGAGAAAATCCCCGTCGGAACGGTGGTGGAGTCCAAGTCCTACAAAGTAAAATACCGCGGCTGGTTCGTCAACGACGAGACGCTGCTCTCCCACTGGAAAGTCGAGCGCCGCGCCAATCTGCCGTTTGTTATGGCGTTTGAGACGCTGCTGCGGCTGGGCGGCAACATGGTAATCCCCGGCACGGGCAAAAACGCCGTGCTGTACCGCCGGACGGCTGCCGATATGGGGCTTATCATCACCCACCACCACGCCGAGCCGCTGGGCGCGGAGATGTTTGCCCAAGCCTACCCCGACTTAGAGCCGATGTACAGCAAGTACCCAGAGAAATTCCGCGCCTTGTGGCAGGCGGGTATTGACGCGCAGAAAGATATGCGTGTGATTTGGAACATCGGTTTCCGTGGGCAGGGCGACAAGCCTTTCTGGGACGACGACCCCCAATACGACACGCCGGAAAAGCGCGGCGCGTTGATTTCCGCGCTGATAAAAGAACAGTATGACCTCGTCAAAGCCAACGACAAGCACGCCGTCTGCTGCACCAACCTGTACGGCGAGACGATGGAGCTGTACAAGGACGGCTTTTTGCACCTGCCGGAGGATGTTATTAAAATCTGGGCGGACAACGGCTACGGCAAGATGGTCAGCCGCCGTCAGGGCAACAGCAATCCCCGCGTGCCTGCCCTGCCGCCGCGCGGAGATACCAGCGCGCACGGCATTTATTATCACGCGTCGTTCTATGATTTGCAGGCGGCCAGCCATATCACGATGCTGCCCAATTCCACCGAGTTTGTGGCGCGGGAGCTGGCCGACGTGATGGCGCACGGCGCGGACGATTACTGGCTTGTGAACTGCTCCAACGTCAAGCCCCACGCCTTTTTGCTGGATCTGATCGCCCGCTGCTGGCGGGACGGCACGGTGGACGCCGGGCAGCAGTGCATCGCCTACACGGCGGCCTATTACGGTCTTTTGCACCGCTGCGAGATTGCGCAGTGCCTTGTGGATTACGCACAGTTTGCCGTCCCCTACGGTTCTAACGCCGACGACCGCGCGGGCGACCAGTTCTATAACCATGTGCCGCGTATGCTGATTTCGCAGTTTGTCCAAGACCGCACCGCGCCCGCCGACGACCTGCGCTGGCTGTGTGAGCAGCCGACCCTTGCCGGGCAGCTGCAGCACTGCACCGCCGTCTTTGACAAGGCAGTCCAAAGCTATGCAGCCTACCGGCGCGAATGTGAAAAGGTGCTGGCCGAGCTGACCGGCCGCCCGCGCGTGCTGTTTATGGACAACATACTTTTGCAGGCGCAGCTGTATGACCTGTGGGCGCAGGGCGCAGCGTTTGTCTGCAAGGCGCTGGACGCCGGATTTACCGCGGACTGGCAGCACTGCTTCTACTATGCCGGCTGTGCCAAACGGCTGTACGCGCTGGCCTACCGCGCCATGCAGGATTGCGAACACGGCAAGTGGGTGGGCTACTACGCCAACGAGTGCCAGACCGACGTGCGCCAGACGGTGCAGGTGTGCGGATACCTGATGAGCTTTGCCCGCACCCTCGGCGAAGGACCGCACTACTATGCGTGGATGCGCGAGTTCGGCGACCCCGAGGACGAGCGCCGCATCATGCTGATCCTGAACACCGAGCCCCACCCCGGCGATGACGACCTCTGGCTGCTGATGGAGCAGCGGTGGGGGGAGTGAAATCTCTTGCCTTCCCCCAAGGGGGAAGCCATTTGCCGCCCCCACACCCATGCAACGATATTTTCCAAAGGAGTCTCTCCTCATGCTCACCCGCCTCAAAAAACGATTTCTTGACCTGCCTATATCGCAGAAATTCGTCAGCATCTTTGCGGTGATGACGCTGCTCAGCTGTGCCGTTATGGTCGGTGCGCTGCATCTGGGTCTGAGCGTTTTTGAGGAAAAGCTCTACGAGAAATCCCTGCAAGAGCTGGACTTCTTCGTCCAGAGCATTGATGACGATTTGCAGCAGATGGACGTGCTGACCCGCAGCATTGCGGTGGATACCACAATTCAAAGCCAACTGGCCCAGCTGACGGCGGCAGACCCCGAAACCGCACAGTATTACTATCTGCTGACCGGCGTGCGCCCGCTGCTGCTGGAAAAGCTCTATATGAGCGGGCAGGCGGACGCGCTGCAATTTGTCGATTTGAACGGCAACGCCATTGTGGTGGGGCAGTCCTTCCCCGACCCCGGCGAGGAGCGCCGCATACAGTTGGCCGATGCCCTGAACCGCACCCCCGGCAGCTTTGCCCTGCTGCCGCCGGATGCCGATTACCCCTATTTTATCTGCGGGCGCGATGTGCTGCGCAGCCAGAATATGAGTATGCAGCGGCTGGGCACAGTCCTTGTCACCGTGGATATTGAAAAGCTGCTGAACAACCAAATCGACGCACTGTCCAACAAGCCGTCAGAACTCTACCTTTATAATAAGGAAGCGCTCGTCTACCAAAGCGGCGAGACGGCGGCGGATTTTACACTGCCGGACACCCGCCAGGGCTATGCCGTGCAGACCATGAACGGGCAAAAGGTGTTTGTCTGCTGGCTGACTTCCGGCGTCAGCGGGCTGCGGCTGTGCAGCGTGTTCAACTACTCGGAAATTTACGGCCAGACCACCCGCGCACGCTGGGCGCTGCTGCTGGGCGGCTGCGCTATCCTTGTGCTGTTTGGCTGGGTCATGCTGCGGATGGCGCGCCTTGTCACCCGCCCCGTGCATACTTTAAGCGAGGCCGTCAAGAGCGTGGAGGGCGGCGACTTTACCACCGCCCGCGCGATGCTGCCCAACACACCCGCCGCCGATGAGATCGGTACGCTGACCCGCGATGTGGACGCGATGCTCGGCCAAATCGACACGCTGATCCACGAAAACTACGAAAAGCAGCTGCTTTTGCAGGATACCCGCTATAAGATGCTGCAAGCCCAGATCAATCCGCACTTTTTGTACAACACGTTAAGCACGCTGAGCTGGCTTGTGCGTGCCGGCAAGAACGAGGACGCCGGGCGGCTCATCATTAACTTGGGCGATATGCTGCGGGCGGCGCTCTCGCCCAAGCAGAACACCACCGCCGCCGCTGACGTGCAGCTGGTGCGCAGCTATATTGAGATCCAGCAGCTGCGCTATAAGCGCCGCGCAGTCTTTACGCTGGACGCGGACGGTGCGCTGGAAAGCTGGTATCTGCCCCACTTCACCTTGCAGCCACTGGTCGAAAACGCCATCAAGTACGGCGTGGAGGAGAGCGAGGATGTCTGCGAAATCACCGTGACCGCCCACGCCGAGGCCGACACCCTGCTGCTGGCCGTACATAACACCGGTACACCCATCGACACGGCGCGGCTGGCGGAAATTCGCAATTTTACCGTAAAGCCGCAGGGACACGGAATTGGGCTGAAAAATATCTACGAGCGCCTTTCCATGCTGTACAAGACGTTCGCCTTTACGGTGGACAGCACGGAAACGGACGGAACAACGGTACAAATACTTCTCAATCGGCAGGACGCAAAGGAGGAACAACCGCATGGAGAAACTGCTGATCGTTGACGATGAGGAAATCGAGCTGGACGGCATGGCCGAGCTCATCGACTGGCCGAGCTACGGCTATGAGCTGGTCGGTACAGCCATCAACGGCAAGCGCGGTCTGGCGCTGATACAGGAAAAACAGCCCGATATCGTGATAACCGACATCAAAATGCCGGTCATGGACGGTCTTGCCATGATCCGCGCCGCGCAGGAACAGCATGTTGACACGGTCTTTGTCGTGCTGTCCGGCTACGGCGATTACGAATATACGAGCCAAGCCATGCAGTTAGGGATACGGCATTATATCTTGAAGCCCTGCGATGAAGCGAAGATCCTGCCCGTGCTGGAGCAGGCCCGCGCCGAACTGCACGAGCGCCGCAGCAAGGCCCAAAAGACGACCGAGATGGAGAACACTGTCCGGCGTATGGCACCAATGGCGCGGGAAAAGGCCCTGCGCGACCTGCTGCTGGGGCGCGAAACGCTGACCCACCTGCCCGGCATTGCAGATGACCTGGGCGGCTTGGACAGAAAGCTGCTGTTATTGCTGCTGCACACCAAAGAGGGCATTGACCATCTGGAGCAGTACGCCATCACCAACATGATGGCCGAATTGCTGCCGGAGGGCGGCTTGCTGGGGGATACCTCGGTTTCGCAGGATGTCTGCCTGCTGGTGGATGCCGGTCTGTATGACCAACTCCCCCCGGCTGTGGAGCGGCTTTGTGATGAATTTGCGCGGTTTCGCGCCGGGCTGCTGACGGTTACAGGCAGCGCGCGCGGCACGGCGGCGCAGATGGCCGAACTGTACGAGCAGGCACGCCGCCTGCAGGCCGCCGCACCGGAAAATACGCTGACCCTGCTGGAACGCCTGAACGCCGAGCAGCACGCCGCCGCCCACCTGATGAACTACGATACGCTGCGCAATGCGGACAGCTATGCGGCGCTCTGCTTTGCCTGTTGTGATATTCTGGTTTCGATGCAGATGCAGGAGATTTCCCCCGCCGTGCAGCGCGATTTCTGTATGCGGGCGGTGCGCTACATCTGCGGCAGTGCGCCGACCACGACAGCCTCCACCCATGCGGAGCTGCTGATTTATCTGGTGGACAACATCTGGCAGCACCGCACCGGCGATGAGCCGATAGGCAAAGCCACCCGCACCGAGCAGATGATTCTGCGGGAATTTTACGCCTATCTGCCCGAAAAAAACTTCACTATGCAGTGGTTCGCGCGGGAAATCCTGTTTATGAACCCGGACTATTTAAGCCGTAAAATCGAAAAGATGACCGGGGATAAGTTTGCCACCCGCCTGATTGCCGACCGCATCGAGATCGCCCGCCATCTGCTGACGATAGACCCCACCCTAAAAATGACAAAGCTGGCTGAAACCGTCGGCTTTGCCGCCGATGAACAGTATTTCTCCCGCATCTTCCGCAAGCTCGTCGGCGCGACCCCGAAGCAGTATGCAATGGGTATAGCGGATAAACAAATTATACCGCACGGAAGAGTCTAAGCGCAATCGTAAGTTGTACTCTCTAGTGTTAAGTTGTACGCGTTGCCGCAAAACAAAAGTGGTAAAATCCGATTTTTTGAGGTTTTACGGATAGGATACGATAGTATCTTAGTATTTTATTTATTTAGTTATTTATTTGCGTTGGATTTACCTGTACAGGAAAATCCCGTCTAGGTAAATGCCTTTGTGGTAAAATAAAAAATCCCCGGAAAGCGGGGATTTTAGGGCAGTATTTGGCTGGGCGGCTACCGCGTCGATGCGCTGTAAACGCGCCCAAACAGGCGTGTTTCTCGCGGCGACAGGGGCAGTGCGCGGGGACGGTGCGGAGTGGGGTCGCGTACAACTTCTGCATAGAGGGTAAAACTTCATTATTAGTTCGTTGGGCTTTTCACTTGTGTGAACCCTGTGATGTGGGTATTTGCGTGAAGAAAAAGGAATATCAATTAGTGGTTCTTCTCAAAAGAGAAAACTAATGAATATAGGCTATTATCATGGCTATAAGGGGTATCGCTATATAGGTAAAGCGTCAAATTCAATTCACTATACAAATTTTGATGAACTGATGGCGGTATATGAATTCGATGCACAATTAAAGGCACTATTCTATCCTTATGTCATGCAAATAGAGACAGCACTTAAAAGTTACGTTCTTGAAGTGGTAGTTTCACAAGTCAATTCAGATAGTTTTATAGATGTCTATAATAAGCTTTTAGATAATTATAAGGCCTTTTCGACAGCAGGGAGCGTCTATTCAGACTTTAAGCAACGCAAAAAGGCAGAGGATAAATTTAAATATGAACTTAAACGACGTTTGGATCTTCGAAATAGGATTTATAAGGTACAGACGGACGCGTTTGGGAATGGAAATAAAATTGCAGAACACTATTTGAATAATGATATGAACTTACCAATTTGGGCAATTTATGAGTTGCTCAGTTTGGGAGAGTTTGGTCATTTTGTCTCTTGCTTGAATTTTCCTTGTCGCCAAGCAATCTCTAGCAAGCTTGGAATTAGGGCATCTGATGATAGCAATGCATTGCTACCGCAACGATTGATATATGTGATCAAAGATTTACGCAATGCAATTGCACATAATGATGTTGTTTTTGACACGAGATTCCGAACTAATAAAATAGACAGGCAGGTCTGTAATGCGATTTCAAATGCAACAAATGTTCCAAACTTGAACTTTGAAACGATAACAGATTACTTGGTGCTGATTGTTTATCTTCTTTCGTTGTTGCGTATTTCAAAGAATGACAGCAAACGATTGATTTCTTCTTATATAGAGTGTACGGAGCGACTACGAAAAGCAATCCCTGCGAATGTGTATAGTCAAATTATACGGACGGATAATAGTAGTAAAGTTGTGGCTCTACGAAAATTTATTTGAAGTTAACAAAACATATCGTTTTTTCTTGCATTTTTGCAATGGATATGGTATACTATTAATGTGAATTGCGGTAAGATTCTACGGAGCTTACCTAAGGAAATCGGATGCGTCCGGTTTCCTTTTTTATTTTTTATGGAAAATCATAATAAATAAACCCTAAAAGATGCAAAGAAAAGAGTATCTTGATTGAATAAGCACGAACAAACTATTTTGAGGCACGACGATTTGCTCCTGCTTAGTGGGAATGGGTGAGTTTACATCTTTATTGGAATATTATCAACCGGTATTCGACACATATGGGATCAATGAAAAAAATAAATGACGATTGATCTTTCGACTCGCAACCATTCATTTTTTCATTGCTGTTTGCCCCCGTCTAACAGGATGCCGTAAAATAGTTGAGCTGTGCCTAACTGCGCTTTATGTATACTCACCCAAAGAGGGGGGGGAAAGGGCGGTATTTGGCTGGGCAGGAACTGCGCCGACGCAGTGCGCGAGGATGGTGTGAAAGTGATTTTCGTACAACTTCTTGCTAGAGAGTAAAACTTATATACTGGCTCGTTGGGATTTTCATTTGCGTGAACCCCGTAATGTAGGTATCCGCATTTCTCAATGAGACCAAAGCTGCGCATTTATTTGATTGGTGCGAGTCTGAATCTGTCTCGCAGATTTGCCCCCAAAACTGCCCCCAAAAGGGTTTGGAACGGGTCAGTACCATATGGCACTTCTTTGTACACATGGGACAAAATCCGTTCTGAGCCTTGGTACGCAATACCACCAAACCCAACAAAACAGCACGGTAACGCACAAATTTTAGATTTCTCATAACCCGGAGGTCGCAGGTTCAAGTCCTGTCTCCGCAACCAACAAAAGCTCGTTGAAACGACAAGTTTCAACGAGCTTTTTTCTACATTATGGCAAAAGTGGTAACAGGCTGGTAACTTTGACCCCAAAACGGCAAAACGACTGCGCCCGGACGATTGAACTTTTCAACCGTCCGGGCGCTTTTTGTGGATAAATTTTGCGGAGTTGGCGGGTTAATATAGGATCGGTCAACCTGCTTTGACGAGTACCAACACGCTGTTGTCTGGCACGACGATCTGTTCCTGTTTGGTAGGAATGGGCGGGTTCTTGTACTGGCGCAGGGCTTTTTCGATTTGCTGCTTGACTTCGAGCAGGGCAGCATCCAATGTAGGGGTCTGCACTTCAATTTTTGGAAAGTCAGGAACATGGGCGGTGCAGCCGTCCGGGGATAAGGTGCAGAGTACAGGATATCCCGAACAAACTGTCCATCTCAGGGCGTTTGTTGTAACCTTATACTATCGCAGGTTCAGGCGGGAAAGGCAATAGAAATTCTTACACAAAAACAGCAATAATTGTATGTCTTGCGCAAAATGTGTGCGCTTTTCATAAACGGAAAAATTTGCAGGTTCCTCATAAAATCGGACATGGGAGAAAGCGCGCAACTGCGCTATGATAAGAGAAACCCACTGCCATGAAAAGCCCGATTTTTAAAGAGAGGATGAAAAACCATGAGAAAAGCAAAGCGCAGATGCCAACAGCTGGTTGCAGCGGCAATGTGCGTCGGTATGCTGGCCGGTATGGTCCCCACACAGGTCTTTGCCGAGGAAGCACAGCCGGCTGCAGCAATCGCGCAGCAGGAGCAGGCCCCTGCACCGTCCGCCAACGAGACGGAAACCCCTGCCCCGACTGAGGAACCGGCGGCCGAGCAGACCCCTGCCCCGACTGAGGAACCGGCGGCCGAGCAGACCCCTGCCCCGACCGAGGAACCGGCGGCCGAGCAGACCCCTGCCCCGACTGAGGAACCGGCGGCTAAGCAGACCCCCGCCCCGGCTGAGGAACCGGCGGCTGAGCAGACCCCCGCCCCGGCGGAAGAGCCTGCGGCCGAGGAGACCGCTGCACAAGCTGCCGAGGTGATGAGCGCTGCGGTGCAGGACTCCGAGAATGAGAACTTCGGCAAGGTGCTGGAGGATCAAGACCTTGTTGCGGTGCGCAGCGGCGCTTCTCTGGTGGAGTCGCTGTCCACCGGCAAGCAGGTCAAGGTAACCGCTGAATGGATCAGCGGCAGCAACTCCGCTGTGGACGGCGGCGGTGCCCTGCAGGAGGGGGACGCCTTCTTCAAGCGCAGCCGCTTCACTCTGTATGCGAATGTCAAATTCGATGCTGCGCATGACAACACCTCGGCGCTGCTTGTCGGCAGCGATGCCGGTGCAAACTTCCGCATTGTGCCCTGCAAGACGGACGGCACAGCTGTGCTGAAGGTCAACAACGGTACGGAGCACAAGCTCTCCAAGGCGATGACCGCCGGAGAATGGAACGCCCTGGCCCTTGTCTATGCCGAGAATGACACCGAGGGCACGGTGGCCGTCTATCTGAACGGCGAGGAGGTCCTGCCTGCCACCGGCATCGGCTTCAAGCTCAGCGAGAAGTCCGGCATCGTGGGCGCCGTGGGCGCCACCTTCGGCACCGGCTTTATGCGCACCGGCCTGTATGACGAGCTGGTCGTGACCGGTGCGGCGGACGCCGAGGCCGCCAAGGTCGAGACTGCCGCCCGCAAGGCGGCGGCCGATGCGGTTGTCGCGGTGGACGGCGTTGTCACCGTCACCGGTGCGGAGGTCGAGCAGGCCGCCCAGAATGTCAACGGCTGGACCTATAAGGGGCTCGGCATGCTGAACGGCAACTCCACCAGCAACCTGCTGCTTGACTACAAGGCCGAAAGCCCTGACGCCTACTGGGCCATGATGCGCTATCTGTTCGGCGGTGACTACCCGCTGTTCAGCAACATCAAGATGGAGATGGGCAACGACGGCAACAACTCTACCGGTGCCGAGGCCTGCACCATGCGGTACGAGGACGAGGAGGCAGATGCCTCCCGCTCGCCCGGCTTTGTCATGGCCGCCGATGCCAAGACGATCAACCCGAATGTCAAGGTGTCGATCCTGCGCTGGGGCTGCCCGAACTGGGTCAACGCCTACAAAGGCACAGACTGGTATGCCGCCAACTACAAATGGTACAAGGAAACGATCTTTGACGCCTACGAGAAGTACGGCTATGTCGTGGATTACATCAACCCCGACACGAACGAGACCGGCAATCCTGACAGCGGGATCATCAAATATTTCGCCAACGCCATTGCCAACGAGACGGATTTCCCGGAATATTTTACCGAGGAGGCCAAGCAGGCCTACCGCAGCATCAAGATCGTGGCCTCGGATGAGAACAAGGGCCTGAAGATCGTACCCATGATGCGCGGTGACAAGGACCTGTATGACGCGGTGGATGCCATCGGCTTCCACTACCGCACCAACGCCACCGATGACTATATCAAGATGGCCGATGTGGATGACAAGGAGGTCTGGTACAGCGAGGGCTGTGCGACCTTCGGTTATTCCGAGCTGCAGGAGAACAAGACCGCCGAGTACGGTGCAGGCACCATCGGCGGCTACCAAAGCCCGCTGGCGCTGCTGGACAGCTTCCCCAACGCCTTTGTCGGCTCCCGCCGGACGATGTACATGTTCCAGCCGGCCATCGGCGCCTTCTACGAGGGCATCCAGTACGGCCATAAGGAGCTGCTCTCCGCCCGCGACCCGTGGAGCGGCTATATCCACTATGACCCTGTGCTTTACATGCTGGGCCATATCACCAAGTTTGCCAAGACCGGCTGGGAGAATGCAAGCAACACCGCCGGTATCTGGCGCGTGCTGCCGGGCGCTACCTTTGCGTCCTTCGGTGCCAGCTCGAACGAGCATGCCACCGCAGGCATTGACGGAAACGCCAGCTATATGACGCTGGCAGCACCCGACAAGCAGAACTTCTCCACGGTGTTCGTCAACAACACCCGCAACGAAAAGACCTTTGCCGTCAAGCTGTCCGACATGGCGCTGAAGGCCGAGGCCCTGCACATCTGGACGACCGCGACCGACAGCTATATGCAGAAGGGCGAGGACGCCAAGATCGAGGGCGGCATCGCCTATGTGACCGTACCGGCCTACAGTGTTGTGACCGCCACTACGCTGGATACTGAGCCGGAGCGCTTCCCCACTGAGGACGGCAGCGGCGATTACATCCAGACTGCGACCCGCGCGGTGCTGGACACCGATGCGACCGGCAAGAAGGCTGATACGGCCGATGACTACCTCTACGCCGATAACTTCGACTATAAGGAGGAGGAACTCAACTACATCGTGGACCGCGGCAATGAGCCCCGCTACATGCTGGACACCCACGGCGCATGGATCGTGGAGAACGGCCGCTTAAAGCAGGAGAACGCCGCCGGCGTGACCCAGTGGAACGGCGGTGACCCGGCTACCATCGTGGGGGACTGGCGCTGGATGGACTACAGCGCTTCGGTGGATATGGAGCTGCCCAACGCCGATGCCAACCGGTATGAGCGGCTGACCATCCGTGCGCAGACCGGCATGAACTGGAACAACAGCGGCTACACGCTGGAGCTCAACGGCGCGGGCAGCTGGAAGCTGTTCCGCATCGGCTCCGCTGTGGCCAGCGGCAGTGTTGCCAAGGATGATGCTGGCAAGTACAATGTAAAGCTCATCGGCTTGGGCGACACCGTCTATGCCTATATCAACGGCACGCTTGTCACCAGCTACACCGATGCAAATCCGATGCTCTCCGGCCGTGTGAAGATCAGCTCCAACTGGACGCAGGTCTATGCGGACAATCTGGAAATCAGGACCGTCAAGGGCGGCATTCCCTACGCCACTGCCATGATCGATGGTCAGGACGATGGCGTTGTCTATGAGGGTGCATGGGCCATCAACAACCCGGGCGGCGGCAGCGCTGACAACTGGTACCGCACGATGTCTGAGGCCAGCACCGCCGGTGCGGCGTTCACCTTTGCGGTGGACGGCAGCGGCTTTGCCATCATGGGCAGCAACAACGGCTCCGCTGTGATCGATGTCTATGTGGACGGCGTGATGAAGGTTGAAAACGCCGCCACCAAGGCCGCCCACACCCGCGGTGAGGCGTACATTCTGTCCGACCTTGCCGCCGGCAAGCACACTGTCAAGGTTGTGCTGAAATCCGGCACGCTCAAGGTGGACGCGCTGAACACCATCGGCAACCGCCTGCCTGCCGCCGAGGGTGCAGTTACCGAGGTGCTGACCAAGCTGCCTGCGCTGGAAAGCTATGTCACCGGCAGCGGCATCGGCAGCCTGCCCGCCGCGGTCGAGGTCAAAAAGACGGACGGCACCACCGCGACCCTGCCTGTGGATTGGAATGTGGATATGAACGCACTGAATGCCAATGCCTACGGTGCGGCCGAGATCCAGGGCACCGTCAAAGGGGCCGTCAACCCGCTGGGCGAGAAGCTGACTGTCAGTGTCAAGATCGGCGAAGTTATCCCCGGCGATACCGTGGTATTCATCGACAGTGTGGCCGGTGATCCGGCAGCCGTCAGCGGCGGCACGACCGAGAGCTATACGCTGTACAAAAAGGCTCTGGGCAGCAAGCTGCTGAATGAAGCCTTTGACCAGCGCAAGACCGCCGATAATGACTGGGGTCTTGTCGATACGGATGCCGGTACCAAGGGCTACAGCTCCACCGCTGACAAGACCGCGACCGGCATCTACGGCCGCGAAAATAAAGCGGGCGAGACCCTGACCTACGCCCTGACCCTGCCTGCAGGCAGCTACATCCTGACGAGCGCCCACCATGAATGGTGGGGCCAGAACCGCCCGATGACCGCCGTGGTCACCGATGCCGAGGGCAACGCCCTGAGCGAGACCGCGACCCTGAACCTGAACGGCAGCAGCGGGGATATCCTCAACAAGGCTGTGTTCAAGTTGGACGGTCAAAAAACCGTTTACTACACGGTGACCGCCACCGGCAGCCAGGCACCTGTCATCAGCTGGCTGGGCGTGCAGCGTCAGCCCGCCGAGACGAAGGTCGTTGTGACGAAGGGCCTGACCAGCGTGCCGGAGGCACTGCAAAATACAGCGTTTACTACAACCGAAAAAATTGAGAAAGAGCTGGTAAAGCAGCTCTCCGATGAGATCAGCGGCTGCAAGGTGAGCATCTACGATGTGAAGCTGATGCTGGATTTCGGTGACGGTAGCCTGATCGAAGCCGAGGAAAACAGCTTCCCTGCAGGGGGCATGGATGTCTGGTTCGACCTGCCCGATGGTGTGACCGCAGAGAATTTCAGCCAGTTCGATATTGAAGTGGCGCACATGCTCTGCACCCGCGACCATGCCGGTGAGGTTGAGCTGCTGAAAGACCCGGAGCTGGACGCTGCGAACGGCAAGCTCAAGGTGCATGTAGGCTCCTTCTCTCCCTTTGCCATCGGCTGGAAGGCCAAGCCTGCCTCCGGACCGGTGGTGACGCCGGGCACCGGCAGCACCGGCACGACCCCCGGCGGCAGCACCGGTAGCAACACCGGCAGCAACACGAATGCCGGCAACAGCAGCAATACCGCAGCAGGCAATGCGGGCGGCACCGCCGCTGCTGCAAGCGGTACCGCCAAGCCTGCAGGCGCAGCCGATAACAAGGCTGCGGTGCCTGCCAAGAGCGGGCTGATTCCCCAGACCTCGGACAGCTTCCCGCTGCTCCCGGTCGCAGGCATTGCACTGGTCAGTCTGGCAGCGGTCGGCCTGCTGGCCCTGCTGAAAAAGAAAAAGCACGAAACGCGCTGAGCCTCTGACGATATAAGATCGTGTTTGCACAGTCCCCGCCCGGAAACGGGCGGGGATTTGTTGCTGCTATGACAAAAAGCCGCACACACTGCGAGGTGTGTGCGGCTTTTTGCGGCTTGGCGGGGGTTACGGTGCCTCGGTGCCCCATGCCTCAAGCTGGGTCAGCGCGGGGAACGGGGACGGGTCCTCGGCCTTTTTCAGCTCAAACAGCTTCAGGCTTTTTGCGGTGCGCGGGGTGATCGCAAAGGTCTGCGGGGCGGCGGTCTTGGTCAGCTGCAAAACCTCGCGGCTGCCGTCATCAAACGCCACGGTCGCCTGCGTCCAGTAGCTGTCGTGCGGGAAATCCGCGCGCAGCGTCAGGCGCAGCTCGTCCACGATCACGGCGCGGCCGAAATCCAGCGTCAGCGCGGCATTGGGGTCGCGGTTAATGCCCCAGCTCTGGTACGGCCAGGTGCCGTGGGCGTCATTCTCATACACGCCGTCCACGGCGTTGCGGGCGGCAAACACGGCCTCGCCGCGGGTCTCCACATTGGCGGACGCATGGGGGAAGAAGCCGGTATCACCGTGTTCGTCATAGGGGTTGAACGCAAGGTTGCGCCGCGCCTTGATCTCCGCCTCGGTGGCAAAGCGGGCGCGGATGATGTGGCAGCACCCGGAAAAGCTTTTGGGGCTGTAGGTGATGGCCTGCTCGCCGAACGGAATGTGGAAGTTGATCTCCCGCTTGACGACATAGACGAGCGCCGGGGCCATCGTGTCCTCAAACTGGATCACGATATACTGCCCGGGTGTGCCGATCTCCAGTGCCACGCGGTCCCCCGGCTTGTAGGCGTTCATGTACACAAGGCTGACCTGCTCCGCACCGGGCGCGGTCATGAGGGTCTGGCCCTCGGCGTCAAGGATCTTTAACTTCAAAAGCTCCATGGGTATCATCCTTTCAGAAAACGGTAAGGGCAAGCTGCCCGGTGAAATACAGGCGGGTGCGGTAGAGGGTGTCCGGCCAGGCCTGACGCAGCCGGGCATCGGTGACGGCTACCGCCTCGGTCACGATGCGCACAGCCCCATCCGCACGGGCGGCCGCTAAGGTGCCGAACTGCACGGTGCTGCCGTCTGCGGCGGGCTTTTCAACGCTCATCAGCGTCAAGGCGACCTCGCCGGGGTAGTCGGTCTCATCGCACAGGGTCAGCCCATCGGCAGTCAGGCGCACGGCGCGGCGGTAGTACCCCAACCCCGGCACGGCGCCGTAGGCAGGGGCAAGGTCCATTGCGATGCTGTCCAATGTGTCGGCCACGGCGACCCCGGCAGCGGCAAAGGCCGCACCGGGCTGCTGCTGATACGCCGCACCGTCGGGGTCAAATTCCGGCAGGTTGTGCCAGCCGGACTGCATCGTCCAGATCTCATACCGCTGCGGGCTGAAGGTCTTTTTGCTGTAGGTCTCCACACCCACATCGATCAGGAGCGGTGCCCCGTTTTTATACAGCGTCACGCTGCCCACATCGTTGTGGTTGTGGCTGTCGGCGTTGCTGCCCGCCTTGGCGCCCAGTGCATAAGCGCCGCGGCGGCAGACGAGAATACCGACGCTCGGATACCAGACATCCCCCGGCGCGGCAGGGGATGCGCGCAGGGCAAAGGCAGTCACCTCCTGCTCGGCCAGTGCGGTCTGAAGATGGTAAAACAGGTTGATGCCCTCGCTGTCATCGGGGTGGTGCAGTCGGTCGGGGTCAGGGGTGCGCAGCGTTTCAGCCCAGTCGTGGGCGGCCAGCGTCATCAGCGGCAGGCTGCCGACCCGCTTGCCGAACAGGTACTCCCGCACGCCGCGGGCCCCGGCCAGCGGGCTGCAGTCAGCAAAATTCAGGTAGTACGGCCCGGCAATGTGCATGTTGACAATGTACTCGGCCATGTTTTTGATCTTCGGCTCAGCCCAGATGTCGTCAAAGACGCCGGGGGCGATTTTGCACAAGAGGTCCAGCGCGTTGAACATCGTCAGCGCGGCGTGGCGGTAGTACTGTGCGCCCTCGCTGCAGCAGCCGTCCGGGCCGTAATCCTTCAAAAAGCAGTCAAGGCTGTAGGCGGCCTGCCCGACATAGGCGGGCAGCGCCTCAACCGGGGCGCACTGCGCGGCGGCCAGCAGGACATTCTGGGTACACCACGGTGTCCAGTTGCACATCGGCTCGTCATCGCGGCCCATCCACCAGAAATGCTCGGTACGGTAGGGCGTCAGGATGCGGCGCTCGACCTCATGCTGCAGCCGTGCCGCCAGCCCGGGCGCGTATTCGTCAAGGGCGGCACCCAGCAGGCCGTACACAGTGGCCAGCAGTGCGCCGGTCTCGGCGGCAAACAGGTCCACGATCGGCCGCGTTACATCGGGCAGCGGCAGCTGGGGCGTGTCGCGGATATAGCTGTTGTGGGCGGGCAGCTGCCACGCGCTTTCCTCGCAGATCGCCCATGCGGCATCGGCGATAGCGGGCAGATAGCTGCCGTCCCCGGTCACGGCCTCGGCCATTGCCAGCGCACAGAGGGTGCGGCGGCGGGCAAAATAGGCGTGTTCCCATCGGGCGCGGTCTCCGTTTTGGGTAAATTGCAGCCACAGCGAGAGCGGCAGCTGCGGCACTGCGGCGGCATCGCGCAGGGCGGCCTGTCCCGCCGCCTGCCAGCGCGCAGCGCCCGGCAGGGCCTGCCACGCCGCGCGGTCGCGGTAAGGCGGGTAAAGCGTGGGGCGCATCGCGTCAAAGCGCGGCGTCATCCTTTGCATCAACATACGATCCCTTCATTCTCTGGATATATTCGCGGGGGCTGGCTCCCTCCAGCTTTTTGAACACCTTGCTGAAATAGAAGGCGCTGTCAAAGCCTACCCGGCTGCTGACCTCATAGATCTTCAGGTCGGTGGCGGCCATCAGCTCCTTGGCGGCGGCGATGCGGGCGGTGGTGACATACTCCACAAAGCCGCGCTCACTGTTTTGTGCAAAAAGCTGGCTCAGGTAGTTGGGGCTGAAGTTGAACACCGCAGCTACATCGTTGAGGGTCAGCTTTTCGGCAAGATGTGCCCGGATGTACTGCTGCACCTGCGCCACGACCTGTGCGCGGTGATCCAGCGGGGTGTTGGGCTTCTCATGGTAAAAGGCAAGGGGAGACTCGCTGCGCAGCAGCTGCTGGGCGGCCAGTGCATCCTGCCGGCTTTGGGAGATCTGCAGAATGTCCGGCACCGCGCGGCCCACGGCCCAGTAGATCTGGGAGCTGAAATAGTTGTAAAGGATCTGCCCGGTGGCCTGCAGGGCGGGGGTCAGCGCGGTCTCGGGGTCCTCGCCCTCCTGCAGGGGCAGCAGCGCCGAAAAATGCTGCAGATCCATGCCGATCACGCGGCAGGGACGGTATTTGGGCAGCGTTTCAGCCGCCATGCGGGTGACGCCGGTGCTCAGGGTGAGCAGCTGCTCGGTCGAAAGCTCCGGGGTGCGGATGCTGCCCAGCGCCACGACATACTGCGGGGCGTGGAAGTCCAGCCCCAGCTCGGCACACTGGCGGTCAAAGGCGGCGCGGTCGGTCAGCAGACCGCCGTACAGCTGCAAAAACAGCCGGTCGCGGTAGCTGTCCATGCTCACGGCGGGGGCAGCGGGGGCCTGCAGCCGCCGCTCCTTCTCCACAGCGGCGCGGGCCTTGTCCAGCGCGGCGGTCAGGCTCTCGGCAGTCAGGTCGATCTTGACAAGGTAGTCCACCACGCCCAGCCGCATGCTGCGCTTTACATAGTCAAATTCCTCATAGCTGGTCAGCATGATGAATACCGGCAGGGCAGAGCCGTCCTTGTGGCAGCTCTCCGCCAGCGTAAAACCATCCATGACCGGCATACGGATGTCGGAAACAACGATGTCGGGGTAGGTCTCTCCGATGGCCTTGAGGGCCTCGGCCCCGTTGCGGGCGGTGCCGACCACGGTGTAGCCAAGCTCGGCCCAATTCAGCATGCCCTGCATACCGATGAGGACCAGCGGCTCATCATCGACCAAGAAAATTTTTGTCACGGTAACACCTCATTTTGGGGGATGCCTTCCTGTTGGGGAGAGGCAGGGGTATAAACCCATGGGCGGGCAGACGCGGCAAAGCCGGGCTGCATCAGTCTGCTTTGCGGACGGCTTCCCCTGCGGGGGAGGCCTTTTTGGCGTCCGGCAGCCGCACCGTTACGGTCGTGCCTACGCCCGGTTCACTCTCGATGCGCAGGCCGTAGGCATCGCCGAAGCTGTATTGCAGCCGGCGGTGAACATTCCAGATGCCCACATGGCGGTATTTGGCGGCGGCCTCCTCGGGGCCGGGCTCCTGCAGGGCTTTGGCGGCCTGCGCAGGGGTCATGCCCACACCGTCATCGCTCAGGAGGATCAGCACATCGCCGTTTGCAGCGTCCCGCTCGACCCGCAGGGTCACCTCACCGGCGCTGCCCTTCGGCTCAATGCCGTGGAAGATGGCGTTCTCGACCAGCGGCTGCAGCGTAAAGCGGGGGATCAGGCAGCTGTGGGTAAGGTTTTCGTCCTCGATATAGCTGACATCAAGGGTGATCGTGCCGCCGTAGCGGTACTGCTGGATCGTGAAATAGTCGTTGAGCAGGGCAAACTCCTCATACAGCGGCACAAGCCGCTCATTGCCCTTGGAAACGCTTTTCAGCAGGCGGGAGAGCGCCGTGACCATCTCGGCAATGCCGGGCGCATGCTGGATGGTAGCCATCCACTTGATGCTGTTGAGGGTATTGTAGATGAAATGCGGGTTGATCTGGTTTTGCAGCATCCGGTATTCAAGGTCCTGCTTTTGCTTTTCGTCCTCAAGGCGGCGGTCCATCAGGGCGGTGATGTTGCCCGACATTTTATTGATGCCGCGGCCGATGTCGCCCAGCTCGTTGTCCCACTCAATGGCCGGGTCAGCGGAAAAATCGCCGCTGCCGACCGCCTCGATCCGGCTTTGCAGCGCCGTGATCGGGCGGGCGATCATCCTGTGCAGAAGAAATGCCAGCGCACTGCCCAGCGCCAGAATGGCCGCCAGACTGAATATGAGTGAGGCCGACAGATAGGGAATCTGCCGCTGCAGCGGTCCGTTGGGCAGGACCTCGATCAGGTAGAGATCATGCACCCCGATGGGATACCGCACGATAAGCTGGGTGTTGACGCCGCTGCCGCGCTCGTATACCTCGGTCAGGCTGTCGAGGGTCTCGGCGTCAAAGGGGCGGGTGTCCTTATAATAAGTACGGTCGGTGTCAAGCTCGGTCAGGGTGTTGTTCTGCACGGTGTAGATATGCTCGCCCATCTCCCACAGCAGCTTCCCGCCCTCTGACAGGGTAAAGTCGCGCAGCGGCGCCGTGATGACGGAAGGGGAAACAAAGATGCAGACATGCGCTGTGCGGTCGGTGCCGGGCAGGGTCAGGGCGCGGCAGATCGGGATCGTCTGCGCCGCCTGAGTGGTCAGCGCCAACGGGTCGCGGGTGATATACGCCCAGCCGTAGCTGGCCTCGTTGTAGCCGGGGATCGTCTGCAGCAGCTCCGGGGTCAGCGCCACGACATTGGTGGCAGCCGTGCCGAACATCATCGGCCGCCCGGCGGCGTTGATGAGCATGAACCGCTGGATATACGGCAGCGTGCGCATGGAGTTGTATTTGGCTGAGATCATCGGGTACATCGAAAGCGCCTGATTGTTGCCGGCGGAATCGGTCAGCAGGTAGGTGCGCATTGACGGATTGTAGGCGCACCAGCTTGCCAGATCGTCCACCTCGTCAAGGTCGCGGTAGATGGCGGCGGCTGCAGTCTGCAGGGCATACTCGGCATTCAGCAGGGTGGTACGCTCCCACTCAGCGTTGAGCTGGTGCATGTTGCTGACTGTGATGACGATCGACACGCCCAGCGTGAACAGCAGGGTCAGCGTCAGCACCCGCAGCTGCAGGCTGCCCCGATGCAGGTTGAATTTGCCCATAAAGGCTCCTTGTATAGTATAATAAGGTGAGAAGCAGCTTTTTGAATGGTCCTGTATATACATATATACCCTATCAGACAGGCTGCTGTCAAGAATAAAACTGTACAAATATGACAAAATAGCGCGTATTTGCTTGTCTATAACTGTAAGAAAGATGAATATTGCAGGTTTCTTGAAATATTACATGTTTTGGCGGTCTCCTTTGCGGAACTGCCGTAAATATTGCAAAAGTAACCAAAAATATACCATCGCTTTCGGCGGGCAGCGGGTGTATGATAATGACAACGAAAGGGACAGGCCCTCTGCAGAAAGCCTTCCCGCAAGTAACGATTTCTTTTTAGGAGGAGAAATTAGTATGCGTAAAATGCAAAGATTCGCAGCCCTTGGGCTGGCCGGCACCATGGCCCTGAGCCTGGCAGCCTGCGGCGGCAGCTCCGCTTCCACCACGGACTCCACCCCTGCAAGCACGGCATCTTCCACCGAGGCCACCGCAGAGAGCACGGCCTCCGGCGACAGCGTCACCCTGAACTGGGCGCTGTGGGACAAGGACTCCACCGCCTACTGGGCAGCGCTGGCAGACGGCTACATGGCCAGCCACCCCGGCGTCACCATCGAGATGACCGACCTTGGCTCCACCGATTACATGACCCAGCTGGCCACCCAGCTGGCCGGCGGCAACGGCGAGCTGGATGTCCTCTCCATCAAGGACATCCCCGGCTACTCCAACCTGATCAACCTCGGTATGCTGGAGCCGCTGAGCGGCAAGCTGACCACCGATGAGAGCAAGTTCAACGGCGTTCTCGATCAGCTGACCGCCGAGGACGGCAACTACTACGCTGTTCCGTTCCGCTCTGACTTCTGGGTCGTCTACTACAACAAGGACATCTTCGATCAGG
>OGCO01001833.1_pt1 | contig 30314 bp, 29 predicted proteins | sample 1570171 | NCBI WGS metagenome assembly OGCO01 (sample SAMEA4370583, study PRJEB24528) | human gut metagenome
TTATCCTACATCAGGGGGGATTTTGTCTATTGTCCTGTTTTACTGGTTCTGTTCATTTTGCGGAGCGGGGGTGATGCTTGTTTTAAAACAAAAACCCGCAGGCGGGGCATACGGCGTATGCCTTGTCTGCGGGGAAATGTTTGAAAGATTCGCTTTTGCGTCCCTCGAGAAAAATCCTTGCGGATGATTATCTCTTGGAGAACTGCGGAGCGCGACGAGCTGCTTTGAGACCGTATTGGCGTACAGTTTAGCGCCGGTTTTCCTTGATTTTATGGGCTTTTTGGCCTCTGCCCTCAAATGTTGCCCCAGTATTTAATCATAAAAATGGGGGCATTTTAGACACCAACAGATGGAGCAAATGCAGCATTTACAACACTCAGAAGTTCCTCCGGTTTATTATACTTCACCTGCGCGTAAATGTCCATAGTCGTCTTACTGTTTTCATGCCCGGCAAGATATTGAACAGTTTTTGGGTCAATGCCTGCATACAGCAGGTTAGTAATATAGGTGTGACGAAGTTGATGTGGGGTTACATCAAAGTCAATGGCATACACTAACTTCGGGTTATTTTTCTGATGACTGCCAGGGGTAGGCGTTACCGTACACTTCACGCACTGGCCATTTACATACTTATAATAGTTATGGGGTTTCGTAGAGCGAACGGTTACATATTTCCATACCCGCTGAAACTGCGAAGATGAAAGAGGATTTCCATTTCTGTCAGCAACCACATATTCCGATTCGGTTTTCTCTTTCACTTCCCGCAGGCAGTCTGTCAAACACTTTGGGATCGGAATATCTCTCCGAGCCGCCTTCGTTTTCAGCGTTGTGGAAATCACCGGCCTGTTATGTTCTGAGCGCCATGCCCTCCGTACAGAGATGTACGGCGTAGGAACATCCAGAAATACGCAGTCCCATTGCAGTCCCAGAATTTCTTCACGACGCAGGCCGGAATATAAAGCGATCATTATAAAGGTATAGGGCGGAAGCCCTCGGACAGTATCTAAAAGTAGCTTCACTTGCTCATCCGTCAAGGCATTTATCTTTTTCCCCGGTTTTCCCCCTTTGGCCGAGAGTCCCTCACAGGGATTATATTCAAGTAACTGGCTTCGCTCTGCCGAATAAAAGACACATTTCAGGAGCATATTTACCTTACTATACAATCCAGCAGATTTTGAAGCCAATGGAATCATCGCAAGCCGAATATCGTCTGCAGTCACATCCTCAAGATACATATCGCCTAAAGGTTTGACAATATAGTTGTTCATGGTCTGGGTATATCCTCTCAACGTGCCGGAAGATACCTTTGCCGACTGCATGAGCAACCACTTCTCGCAATACTCTGCCACCGTTGGATGTTTTCTGCGGAAAACCGCCTCCTCTACCTGGCGTCGAGCCTCCATCTCCTTTAACTGGAGTTCCTCGCAGGTTTCAGCATACAAGTCCACCCTTTTTCCATCGGCATCGGTGATCCGAGTCCTGTAATATTGAATCCCCCTCCGCATGGCAGTGCCATACCGGGGAACATTTTCTTGTTTTTTCGCCATGATTTCAGTTCCTTTCTATTTAATATGTATTTCAGCGCCGATACCTTCTTTATACTGAAAAATCATGGCTCTATCAAAGGTGCGATTCTGGGAAACGCAAAGGGCGGGGAACACTCCCCGCCCTTTGTACGTTTTCCGTCAAATTATTGTGCCGCTTCGTATTCACCGCCATCCCATTCTGCAAAGGCTCCGCTTAAAACTCCTGCCAGTTGCTCCGGCTTGTTGTACTTTACCTTCGCATAAATGTCCATCGTGATCTTACTGCTCTCATGGCCAGCCAAGTATTGAACTGTTTTCGGGTCTACCGAAGCATGAATCAAATTTGTGATGTAGGTATGACGAAGCATGTGTGGCGTAACCTCAAAATCCAAGCTATATACCACATGACCATTGTTCCGTGCTTTTTCACCCAGCTTCGGGTAAAGCATATACTTCACATATTTCCCGTCCACAAGTTTGCGAGCTATCCTCGGTTTTGCTGTCCGTGTCACGATATACTGCCAAAGCCGCTTAAACTGCGTATAAGACAACGGCTCTCCATCCTGGTTGGCAATTACATAGTCTGATGTCGATTTTTTCTTTGCCGCTTTCAAGCACTCTGCCAAACGATCCGGGAGAGGGATATTCCGCTCCGCAGCCTTCGTTTTTAACTCTGTGAGAATGACCGGCCTATTATGTTCCGTGTGCCACGCCCGCCGGACCGTCAAATACGGCGCATCTGTATCCAGATATACCGAATCCCATTGCAGTGCAAGGATTTCTTCCCGCCGCAGCCCGGCATACAGGCCAATCATCACAAATACATAGGGCGGCAACCCACGAATGGCGTCCAAAAGCCGTTCTACCTGTTCATCCGTCAAAGCCTGCCGCTCCTCCTGCGGAACGCCTCCGCCTTTTGCCTCAAGGTATATCGTCGGGTTTGTATCAATCACATGGCTCTCCTTGGCCGCCCGGAAAATAGACTTGTAGAGGATTACCACGGACTTATATACTGAAGCCGACTTTTTAGAGACTGGCACAAGGGCAACCTGGATGTCATCCAGGGTTACATCGGCCATTCGTTTCTCACCCAGCTCCTTGATAATATGCCGCCGCACCTTGGATGTATAATCAATCAATGTGGTGGCACGGATATGGACGGACTGCATCAGAAGCCACTTTTCACAATACTCGGCGACCGTGGGGGATTTACGCCGGAATGTGGCGTTGTCGATTTGCTCAAGAGCCGCCATTTCCTTGTCGTAAACTTCCTCGCGGGTTTTTCCGTAAAGAATCACCCGTTTGCCATCTGCGTCCTCAATATCTGTTTTGTAATACTCATGCCCATTTATCTGGACTTTGCTGTACCTGGGAATTCGTTTTCTTTTTGCTGCCATTTTTCTACCTCCAAATGCAATCGGTGTTGTATCTTTGTTTTACCAAAACCGCACGATTTGCTCAAAGGTGCGATTTGTTTCCTCGCACATTTCGGTAGGTTGCTTTCTTTTCCACAGGTTTTGCCCGATAGGTGCATTTAGCAACATATTCCTGAAGGTAGGCAGAAGTGAAATATACGCACCCATTCGGTACATATTGAATATAGGAAATCAAACCGCTGTTTCTGGCTTCATCCAAGGTGGCAAGGCTGATTCCCAACAGTTTTGCCGCCTCCTTACGAGTAATCAGCTTTTCCATATCCAATCTTCACTTCCTTTCCTTCTTTTTTACTACTTCATAATCAAAACCGGGCCGCTGGCCGCAGTAGGTGCAGATGTCCTTTTCCACCCGGCCAGGGTGGACCCGGCGCAAATAATAAGAGCCTGTGCCGTAGAAGTTATTGGCACAGGCCGGACAAAGGCACATGATTAAACTTTTCGGCGTTTCTTCAATCAATCCCACGCTGACAGCCAGGGCGCGGTTGAGCCGGCGGATATGCTGTTCCTCCAGATGTCCGATGTACGTTTCCAGCCGTCTTTTATCAATGGTGCGGAGCTGCTCCATCAGCACCAGAGAAGGCAGCTCCAGGCCGTTCTCTGCTTTGAGAAGGTAATGAGTGGGCAGCTTGGCCTTGGCGTCCACTTTGCTGGATATGGCTGCCACAATGACCGTGGGGCTGTGCTTGTTTCCAGTATCGTTCTGAATAATAAGGACAGGGCGATACCCTTCCTGTTCGGAGCCGATTCCCCGGCCCAGATCGGCATAGTACATATCGCCGCGCAGATATGTCTTATTCATGTCTATGACCTCCCTTTGAAATGCAGGCGGCAGGTGCCGCCTATGTAGAGCCGGACAGCAGAACAGAATGAAGGCCAGGGAGAGATAAAACAATCCTCTTGTTTTCATTGGCCCGTCCTGCTGTACGGCCCGTATTTCAAAGTGTTCCTATTTGTCCTCGACACCCCGGAACACTGCGGGAAGTCATCAAACGGCTGGCGGCTCACCAGCTCCACGGGGAATCTCACCCCTCGCGTGGTTCTCACGCAACCGCCCCCATTGCCTGCGACGGATCACGGTGGCAAACCGCTTCAACGCTCGGACGTTAGGCTGGACGGGAGTATCATTGTCCCCGCTGCTGGTCATGGCCGTACCGGGAGCCGCCCGGTACTGGCAGCCTGCTGTTTCTCGCTCCTTGCTGGGAAGAACAAACCAAAGACCTACAATTTCTTTTTTCGGTGGTGTCTCGTTGTTTTCTCCCGGCAGATCACTGCGCAGCCGCTACCTGGGCTTTGGCTTTCGCCAAAGCAGCGGGAATGTGCTTGATGAATGGGTATGCAGTTTTCAAGGTGCCGTGAGGCCATAAAAAGAACCTCTCACCCTATTTGCCGTTGGGTGAGAGGTTCTATAACCGCTAAAACTTATTTTTCCAGAAAAATTTTTAGCTTTTTGAGGATTTTCATTTTCCTCTTATAAACGGCGGGCTGAGAAATACCGAGTTCCATCGCCAGCTCGCTCTCCTTGCGCTCATCAAAGAATAATGCCTGGATCAGCGCACGTTCTTCTGGGGTAAGCAGGGAAAGCGCGGTATGTAGCCTGTCCACTTCCAGCTTGTGGAGCACCACGCTCTCCACGCTTTCCTGCTCATCGGAGAATTGCCGGGCATTTTCATCCACCAGCCGGTCCAAAGAATCTTCGCGGCTGGGAATGATCTGCACCACTTGGCCCTCCTTTCCGAGAACGAACCGCTCGGTTTTCAAATCGTTCTCAAAATAGCGCATTTTCCGGTCGCCCTGCATATAGGCCCGGTACACTTCATCCGTGACCTCGACAAATTGGCCGCGAATCCATATTCTTTTTTTATCAGCGTCCACGCTGTTTTCCCTCCGATCAGTCTGAATTGCGAGAAATTCAGACTGGCCGGCGGTCCCCTACAACGTGAAAATGGGGTTTCTCTATATTGAAAAACGCACCTGCAGAATGGGACAACAGCCTCAACAGCAAGTGCGTTTCTTTTTAGTTCGTGTAAATCATGGCATGACGGTTCAGTATGAAGGGCGTAATATCCCGTTGAAAAACGGGAAGTTTTTTTGACCGTACACCGTCAAGCAGGCGGCCTACGACATAGAATCATACTCGCTGCTTCTAATAAGCAGCGGTGCGAAGGATGACCAACGCATGAAATATCCCTCCAGGCCAAAACGTGGTCTGGAGGGATGGGCATGACAAACCACCCTGCCAAAACCTCGTTTTTTTATTGGCAGGGCCAGCTATACGATCCTTGTCAGTTCACTTTTATCCGCACTGTCAGTTCTCTAAAATTTGAACTGCTATGCCATTATAAATCTGGCATAAATCCGTACCTTAATATGCTTGTCCACCAATTCTCTAGCAATCGTCAGCATTCTTTGTTTATTAGGATCTTCATAGCTACAATCATTTATAAAAAGATGAACATATCCCAATTTTGTAAGTTTCCTTATCTCTTCTATAACTTCATCTATTTCTATTCCTCTCCATCGCTTATGTGAGTCACTCCACATAGAAGGCGTTATGCAAAAACTGCAATTTCCTGTACAACCTCTAGAGGTTGAGATGGAGGCAATTTTTATTTTACTATTCTGCAAAATTGTTCTATCTGGCATTGGCAAGCATTAATCTGATTTAATAATTTTCTAGGTTTATTAATATATATTTTATATATTTTGCCATTACTTCTATATGAAAGGCCATCTATATCATCTAAACTCATGTTATCTCCTATCGCTTTAATTAACTCGATAGTTGTTTGCTCACCTTCTCCTGAGATAACAAAATCAATGCACTCTTCTTCTTGAAGAATTCTTTTAGGGTTGCAAAACGCCTCAACTCCGCCTGCAAAAACAAAAATATCCGAGTTAATAGACTTTATTTGCCGACTCACTTCATATACCTTTTCACGGGTTACATTGTATATGTTTATCCCTATAATTTCGGGCATAAAATCAGCAACATATTTATGTACATTTTCCGTAGAATTATTAATATTAAGCGACACAATCTGCACATCATATTTCTTTTTTAATGTAGCAGCTATCATACTTATTCCTAACTCTTCTGTTAAGGCCCCTACTGTAATTGATATCAATAAGATTTTCATATTATATTTTCCTATTCTCTAAAGTTTCACGCAAACTAATAAAATTAGTGTAAGTTACCTCTTGTAAAAAGCAATTACTATTTGATGCGATATAATACTTTTTTGTTCCATCTTCACTTTTTTCTATGCAAATTGGCATTAACCTTCCAACACCCGAAACGTTCGGAATATATATAGTATCAGATGCGTCCATAGTTTTTTTCCTTAGATTATAAAATAAAACATCAAACAAACTATTATATTGAGCCAAATTTCGATAGGTGCTTATTTCACCAACTTTAGCAGAAAAATCCAAACAATTTCGCAAAGAAGCTATGTAAGACACTGAGCCGACAAAAAAAACATATTTATCAATTAAGGTTATCTTTATACTCCGAAACAAATCATTAAGATTATTGATTTTTCGAAACACTATACATTCTGACGTGGGTACCTCGAAATCATTTTTTAGCATTAAATGGACATATTGTTCTATGTTTTCATCGCAAATTAAAGTCAGCTGGTTATTTTTGATTTCATTTCTTTTCTGAAATAATTCAACAACCGAATGAATAAATACTGTTTCTTCACATTTTTGATCAGTAAGCGAAATATTATTTGTAATTCCATAGTATAAAGATGATATCAACTTATACTGATCAAATTGATACCCAATAACCATATTATTTTTTGTATGAAGATTGCTATTTTCAATGAAATCATTCAGGTTTTGAAGTTTTTTCTTGAGGCCATATTTGTCTGGATAATTTTCCCATGGAGAATTTGGTTCAATTACTATTGGGGACACATAGATATATACATTCCAAAATTTATTTAATATAGTTCGACACCAAATTAAGTTATCGATTATTTTTTCAGGAGATATCTCATCCGCATGAGGAACTAATGAAAAATAAATATAAATCGGGACTCTATTATTGACATACTCAAGAAATTCTTTAAGTTGCTGCAGATTATAGCGTACACTCGTAAAAATATTTCTAGCTTCATCTGAAAAGCACCCCGGGGACAGGATAATTTGAGAAGTATCAACATTGAAAGTATTATAAAACGCCTCGAAAAATTTTACACTATGTATTCTATATGCTTCAAAAAACAACGATACTTTAATCTCCGATTTCTTTATCAACTCAAATAATTTTAGCCACCATTCTTCAGGAATTTCTTTTATATCGTAGCATATATAAAAGTATGAAATGTCAAAATTCTTATGAACATTTATTATAGTGTTGGCCACAACATCACAACTCCTAAAAACTATGTTTCTTCGATTGAAACATTTTTCAAAGGAAGATTTTGATCCTCCACAATAACTGCATTCTTCCATACACCCTCTTCCAATAGGAACATAAAAGAAATTAGGGGCTTTCTGATTCTTTTTAATTTTGCCGTTGTACCTCGCTTTCTCGTCATAAATAGATAAATCCCAATCATTAATCGAATCCAAGAAACAAGAGTCTGCGGTAAACCCCATTGGATTTTCGATTATTGTACCTTCTTTACGCCAAATCAAATTTGGAACTTTATCATATGCTTGTCCGTTATTAATGGCTTTAACTAATTCCAAAATAGGGATTTCTCCCTCTCCTCTAATTAAAAAGTCAATATTATCATTAACCTCAATCAATTTGCGACCAAATACACTCGCAGTCATTCCTCCGATAGCAATATACTTGCAGCCCATTCTCAATTGATTAACCGTCAATAATACATCATATAATTGTTGATGCCAATGCAAATCCAACAAAACCAAATCAAAATCTCGTTTTATAACATAATCAATGAAATCTTCTTGAAAATTGTTGCTCATATAGCTTCCGGCATTCATTACAACCACATCAAGATTAAGATAATCTCTAACATAAGTAGCCAATCCCACTAAACCTAAAGGCGCAACCTGAATAAATGAATTTACAGATTGAGGATTTTGCGGCACATGTAAAAACAAAATTTTGTTTACAATCATTTCTATTCCTCGCGAATCAATATTTTATAATGCACCAAATTTTCTAATGCTTCCTGAATATCGCTTTCTATTGTTCTTCTATCAATATCATATTTTGATAGTAACAATAGTGCTAATTGCTCCACATTTAATCCATCGCGGAATCCATAAACTATTTCTTTAATAATTTTATTGCAAAAAAACATTTTTTCTGTTTGCGGCACAATAATTATAAGCTCATTGTCAAGCTCGTTTATCTCAATTTCCTCATTAATTTTATATGTTTTCATTTCAATTCTCCTTTATTGCAGATTTAATTAGGTCAAACTGTTTAAAACAATCCTTAAAGCACAGTATTTGTACTGGTATGCTGCCAATAATATTTAGTAGATTTTTACGCATAAACGGAAAAACAATCGGAGTATATTCGTGTTTTAACAAAAGCATAAAAGCATCTGTTTTACTTGGTGTCTCTATCCAAACATTATCATTATTCCCTCTTACAATAGAAAGCACTCGGTCACATGCACGAGGATATTGGTCAGTCTTCTCAATCAGTCTCACACGTTTCTTTTTCTCAGACAAGTCCATATAGGCATTTGTAAAAGTGAATTCTATATCTTCTACTGAAAGACGCCCTAACGGCATATTGCTTATAGAGTATTCTGACAGATGCAAGTAACAAGATGAGTTATACACAACCACTTGATTCCGATCTTTGCTCAAGACAACCAACTCATCAGCAACCAAAAACTGTCCATCAGAAACAAATAGCCCTGCCAATGATGATTTCCCACCGTTTGAATCAGCCACCATGCACACAGTTTTATTCCCATCACTCACTGCGCTACCATGGAGAACTATCATTCCCAACCACGACAACAGATATGCAAATCCAAATCTGCTCACTAAACGCTCTTTCCATTCTTGCGGGTAATCATCATAAAAATAGTATAAAAACAAAATGTCATCTTCATGTTTTATAAATTTAAACAATACATAATGCTCAAAATCTATAGTCAAACTAGTTTCAAGTTCATCCGCAAAACATATTAGTTGTTTTGTTTTAGTGATATTTACTTTATACACTTGTGTAAAACACTTATCGCTTATGTTCAGCATTTTTCTAATTTCAATCTTTTTTTCAGAAACAAGCGTGTTATTTGTACATAAAGGCAATTCAATATCACTATTTATCGTAAAACCATAACTACTATACCAAAACATTGATTCCATCCTTTAAAGAGTAAATTTCTGTCGGTGTAACTATTCCACATGGAGTTTGGGCTCCATTCTTTCCACAAGGACATGCCATACAATATTCATCATTAGATGCTCCAAAGATGTTGTTCATAAGCTTGTGTATGTGTACACTGATAACAAAAGGGCCTAATTTTGTAATTTCTTGCGATGAGTAATATTTAGAACTTTCTATATTAAATGTCACTATTCCTTCTTTCGGAGAAAGTTTACCACTTTTAATATTATCAATCACTAAATAATTCTCCTCGGGATGTCGTGTATAATTTGAAATTGTTTTATTAAAAGAAATATGCGAAATTCTCATTCTGGGCATCACAATTGCGTTCTCTTCAAAAGCAATTCTCCCATTTCCTTTAGGGGCTAAATGATATATTGTCGCCCATTTCTTGTCAACGATGATGTTTTTGAGTAAACCTTTTTCAAGAATTACAAAGGACTTACTACTTATTAATTCATCGTCCAAACAATTACAAAATTTCGGGATTCGTTGATGAAACCATAGATCTTGAAGTTTAAGCATTGGATTAAACTGATCCAAATATTTTCTGCTATATAGATAAATATCAGCTTCAAACAAGTGCGAATATTCATGAACTAAAGTTGCCGCAGCTCTGCCACTAAAGCACACTTTATTACACAGATATTTCTTTTCAAATCTTGTATAGTCTTCAGAAAATAAATCATATAAATAAATCAAGGTTTTTTCGATTTTCTCACTAATCCCATCTTTTTTATCGACATAATAATTATCTGTATGATTCATTCCTTTTTTTCTCAACTCAACTTCTATTTGAATGTAGGAATTATCCTCATCTTTATAAAATTGGTGAGTTGAGCTTCTGATAAAATAACACAACTTAATAATCACAACTGCTTCTTTGCCGCAGCGTTGTAAATAGTTATTATATGCTTTAGTTGCATCGTCTCGCATACTGAACAACAATCTGTTCAAGTGTGTATTTGGTCTAATGGATATTATTGATTTTTCACCAATATCCATTTGCCAAGCCTCTTGTTTGATGATTCTACCATTAACTATCTCGATAAATATTTTTGTAATATATGCCAATTGTTTCAAATCACATCATTCCTTTTGTAATCGCCTTTTTAAAAGAAACATTCATTACATAATATCCAACCGGAATCAGAATAAATGAGATTGCAAGTAATATAATAATATTAGTATAAACTTCCGGTGCTTTAATTGATAGTCCATCAATTAAAACTGCACGCAAAACACTCAAAGAGTATCTTAAAGGCAATATGTATGAAATAATATTTAAAGGAATTTTAAAAACCGAAACACTAAAAAATTTCCCACCAAATACATCTTGCAGCCAGGAAAACGCTGTCGCTACTGGTGCTATTTTGTTAGATAAAATATTCCCTCCAACAGCGCAAAAACCGAGACCGATATGCGATGTAACCATTAAAATTACGGCAACAACTGCTATCAAAACTGATTGTAATGTTACTATCAATTGAATATTCATAAGTATCCATGACAAGAAAAGCATTATAGCAACATAAAACCACGAATATGCAAAATAACAACTATATGTGCCGACTGCATAATTAAAAGGAGTAATCGGTGTATGAAAAACCGAACTGATAGTCCCCCAACCTTTTTCTCTTCTCACATTCCAATCTAAAGACATCATTATTTCGTAAACAAAGTGCGAAAAAGCAATGCCTACAGTCACGAAGCTAAAATAATCCATTCCTAATCCTTGCTGATTAAGCATCACCGCAATAAAATAATATATAACAACAGGTTGAATCATTTGAATAAAATCAAGAAGAATTAATGATCCGTATCCTATCCATATTTTGTATTCCTTTATAAAGAAAGCTCTATACACTTCCCACACTGTTGCTTTCTTATATGGGTCTGTCAAGCATTTCAAACATTCAGAATTAGTTTTCATAACTTTCAACCCCTTTACAAATAATTTTTATCATACTTTCTAAATCTAAATCCTCACTCCAAATTGCACTCAACTCAACATTTGGGATGTATCCCCTAATAAGCTCATATATATCGCGCTGGTTTATCACTGTATAGATTTTTATATTTAATAAATGATCTTCTTTCCCTGGTTCAACTTCAAACAATTTTATATCTTTTCTTTGAGATAACGCTGTTACAATATATTCTTCATCTTTTTTATTGGCAACTGCTTTTATACAAACCATGCTTCGATAATCAGAGTAATACTGTTCAATTAACCCTTTGCTTATCACATGTCCAGAATCCAATATAATAATTTTATTGGCTATCGAATCTATTTCGCTAATTTTGTGCGTTGTAAACAATACTGTAGTTCCACAATTTTTATTTAAAAAGCGAATCAACTCCATAGTCTTTTGAACTGCCTCATAATCCATTCCAGATGTTGCTTCGTCTAATATTAATATAGTTGGTGTATGTATAACAGCTATTGCTAATTTTAATTTCAACTTCATTCCAGTAGATAAAGAGCCAATTGACGAATCTCTTTTTTCGTATAGATCAAAATATCTTAGTAATTCCGCGGCTCGATTTCTAGCAACCTTTCTAGGTACGCGAAACATCGAAGCAAAAAAAGTTATATTATCCCACACACTCATTTTCATGTATAGTCCGCTGGTATTCCCTGAACTAAATCCGACATTATATTTGTATTTTTGTCCTCGAATAAATATATCCTCTCCATTTACTAAAATAGATCCCTCGCTAGGTTGTAAATTTCCAGCAATCATTTTTAGAAGAGTGGTTTTACCGGCACCATTTTTTCCAACAACCCCTATAATATCGCCTTGAGATATCACTAAATCGACTTGGGAAATAGCTTTTAAGTTAGAAAAAGTTCTCGTTACATTATTTAAATGAATCATTTTCTTTCTCCTTTTCCATCTTCCTTGAAATGGCATATAGGTATAACTCCACTAATCTTTTTCGAGTAAGCCCTTTTATTTTCATAACCGGTGTTCTTCCATCCCAATGATCATAATTATGATCAATTATTTCAGCCCCATACTCTAAGACTTGTTCATATAATTTAGTATGACGAAATGGCGTTGCAAAAGAAAACTCACAACTATACAAAGGAAGGTCTATCGCGTAGTTTATGGTCTCCAAAATCATGTCCTCTGTTTCCCAAGGCATTCCAATGATAAATGAAGCATTTACTTTAATCCCTATATCTCTAACCATATGCAGTTTCTGAAGAACAATCTCCTTTTTCGGTTTCCCACCTATAAGATTTAATGTTGTCTCACAACCTGATTCCAAACCAACAAAAAATGCTACACATCCGGCTGCATACATTTTTTTGCATAGTTCCTCATCTAAATCATCTATTCTAACATCACAAGACCATTTTACTCGAAGATGTGTTTCAATAAGCAAATCGCAGAAACTCATAACAACCTTTTTGTTTCCAGTAAACAAATTGTCAACAATAACGATATTCTTACTTAAACCATATTCGTTGTGTAACAATTCAAACTCTTTCAACAGTTGATTTACATTTCCTGCACGCCAACAACCTTCAACCTTTCTAACAGAGCAAAAATTGCATGCATATACGCAGCCTCTACTAAACTGAACTGATCCTGCAAACTTACTACCGATGGCAATATATTTATCCAAGTTGATCGCATGTCTATCTGGCTCAATATTATTAGGCCAAGCTGTTTTTTCTACTTGATAATTTGCATTATCTCGATCAATTCGATAAATAATATTCGACTTGCAATCATATGTTTTATTTAAATGATCATTATACATTTGAATAATAGGTTCTTCGCCATTACCTAATATTAACGCATCAAACAGCGTTGCTGAGTAAATTATTTCTTTTGCATATAATGTTGCATGATATCCCCCTAAAACTAAAAACAAATCCGGTCTAATAGATCTCACTTTTTGCGATAACATTACAGTATAATTATAATTTGGCGTCATACATGAAAAAGCAACTATTCCATTTTTTCTAACTGAGTTTAACCTATCAATCAGTTCTGATTCCTCCAAATTACAATCCAAAACCGCATTCTTTATACCGTTTTGGGACAGAGAGGCACATAGATATGCCAAACCTAACGGAGGAGAGATAGTTCTTTTGTCATGGTGGTTTAATTTGGCATTTACCAGTAGTATATCTATCAATTCCATCATTTCCCTTCTATTATTTGATTCGCATCATGGAATGCGGCCAATTCTTCAATAGCTTTCTTAATACGATAATCACTAACATATTTATCATCAAATATATTTTTTTCTTTAACTATAAAAATACGCTTTTTCCAATCCATTTTACAATCTAAATAACCAATAAACCTATTATCTACTAATATTGAGAGTGGCCATTTCATTCCTTTTTTCTTGAAATATTCGAAGGAAAAAGAATAGTCAAAAAAAGTTTCCAGCCACTTCTTATCTCGCACAAAACCATCCATTGGGGATATCAATTTCACTTGACCATCGCTGTTCTGAAACAAATTACTTTTCAATAATTCAAGATTTGATGAATGCATATAATATGTTTTATTTCTTACTTTTTCTGGAAATTCAATGATGATCTCCTTAGCCTTTAATTCTTCAAATAGTTGACTAACTTCACTTAATATTATCCCAGTAAGATGAGATATATGAGTAGGGTTAGTTAAACCGAATGCTTTAATAAACTTTTCAATTACATACAATTTTGCATTTACATCATCAATGTTATTATGCGGCCATTCATTAATTCCTATGTTCTGTCGTAAAATATAAACTGGTTCACGAAAAGTTCCTTCTTTTCGACCACAAGTAATTATATCAGATCGTCTAACCATTCGAAAAAAAGCGTGAAAGATTGGCAATTCGCAGCGAAAATTATTTTCAGCTCTTCCTTTTAAGTATTCTTTCCACTCATCTATCAAGCCCAATTTTTCCCATATTTGTTTAGAGGTCATACCATCAAGATCTCGCAATCGATTGAACAACTCCATCTCAGCGGCTCTGTCTGTATCATTATCGGCATACCTTTCTTTTAATTCTTCAGAAGTTCCCCATCTCACTATACCCTTGGTTGCTGCACGATATACGGAATATTCATTTAAAGGGACAAAAAACAAATTACGTTTAAAAGCAATAGTTTCAATTACTTTAAAGTCACCATATGCCGCTTGATCTAAATCAGAAACTTTAAAATCAACCTTTCTGTTCCAAAGCATCATATAATGATTTAAATGTATAGTAGGGTTTGGATCGTATTGTAATCCACAGATATCTGAAGTTATATCTTCAATGGAACTTGTGCTTCTTTCCAGTAAATGATTACTATATAAAATAATCTTGCGCACGCTATCTTCCCGTGCGTCTTTGAAATCAATCATAGTTTCTCTCCAAGTCAATCAATGTTTTTCCCACCTTAATTCCAGTGTTCATCGCATTTAAAACACCAAAAATCCCGGTTCTATCTCCGCAAATAAACTCTTTAGAAATAATGTCGTCTCCTTCAATTTTATTTGCCTCAAAAACAGATCTGTCAAAGATAATATAATCGACATATATATCGTTAAATCTAATATATATGCATTCATTCAAAAATACTATATCTTCTAATATTATATCATCAATATTTATGTTTACACTTTGAACCGATAAATCCAACTTGTCGATAATATGTTTTTTATATATTATGGCTACTTTTTGATTCTTGAACAAGTCAAAATACCTTTTATGCCATGATAACTGTATTGAATCAAAAACTCTATCTTTTTTCATCAATTTACGATACAATTGACACATACAGCCATTGGCAAGAACAATATTAGAAGTCCGCACTGCATAACCGTCACAATTAACAACAATATTTTCCTTATCCCTGTTGACTTTGTTTGCTTTTCGTTTCCATACCATTATATTGTAATGAGTCAAAACGCCCTCAAGTGACTTCAAAAAAGAATCCGTTTCAAATATAAAATTAGGTAATAAACCCATACCGAATTTTCTTGTTAATGTAACACTTCCACCTAATTCGTCATCAATAATTAATATCGAACTATAATGTTTATTAATTATCAACTGATTGACACATGAAAGACCGGAAACTCCCGCCCCGATAATTATCACATCAAACTTTGGGTTATCTTGAGAATATATTTCTCTATGTATTTTTTTTAATTTTGCGACCTTACTCTGAATAATAACGCTTTCCCTATCAGACAAATTATAATTGCCATTCATATAAGAACTAAATTTTCTTTTTTCATTATCATTTAAATAAATATACAAATCATCCATCTTAAGAGCATAATATTTATCGTCACATACACATTGAATATTTCCAAAAAAATCCACCGGCATTATTTTTTCCTCATTGTCGCAATATGGAAGAATCCATAGTCTTTGTATTCAGCATCGAACATCAACTTGTAATTCAAATCTACAAGCCTACTAGCCAGTTCAGGATGATCAAAATAATTAGATTGCATAAAATTGCCCACTGCATTAATCAAATTATCCATTTGCAAATATTTTCTTTTATCTACTAAGAGAACAGACTCATCAATAGGCAGTGATGCATAAAATTCGCTATTATTAAGAGGCACAAAAGGAGTCCCTGCTAAATCAACAAACTTGTCTTCACAAAACATTTCAACTATTTGGGAAAAGAACAGCATTTTTCTAATTTGGAAATTAGCATATGCTAATTTATCAACTGCAGTAACAATCAATAAGTCTCCCGATTTCATTCTATCCTTTATTACTGATAGAATTCTATGTCGGTCGCTATCACAAAAATATTCAATTCCCTCTATGAACAAAAATACATTATTGTTTTCAAATTTTAGTTTTTCAATATCATGTAAATCAAAACATTCAAAAGTAATTCTATCCGAAATTCCCCATTTTCGAGCAATTGCTCTGCCTTCATTCAAGTACTTCTGTGAGCCATCTATTACTTTGGACTGAATCCCCATTTTAGCTAATGGTAAACTAATTCTTCCCCAACCTCCACAGAAATCAGTTACTTCGGCACCATTAGAACAATATTTAGAAATAGCATCTAGTATATAATTAACCAGCAAATCAGTATCTACAATTCTATAATTGACATGCACCGTATCTCTATATACTCTACTTAATGACTTAAACCATTCTTCTTTACCATTCCACATGTTTTGAGGGTCAGTAAATATTTTTTTTGTCATTATAATCACCCTTTCTCTTCGCTTCTCAATTGTACTTGATTCAAAAACACTTTTGTATCATTTAGCAATTCTGTTTCTGCAATATCAGGATATTTTTCTGACAACAGATGTACAATACTTTCTATCGTCTTACCGCTCACATAAAGTTGTGCTATCATAAAACCCATTTCATTCATTAAAACGATTTTAGGTATTTGAGTTATGTAAACTAGATAATTTGATTTAACCTTATGATAAATTAATGGAGGCAAATCATCCTGCTCATTCAAAATACTGTCGGCTTTATGGTTTTTAAAAGAAATATAATTTTTAGTTTCCCTATATGGTATTATTTTTTTCGCGATTAATTCCAACAAAAATGACACAATATCCTTCTTGAGTTTTAATTCGATTTTTTCATTACCACAGCACAGTTGTGATATTAAAGTATTAAAATCAAGTCCACTTTCAATCATTTGCAATACTCTAAAACCAAAAGGATTGACAATCATAAAGCTATTTCCTGTCCACTTTGATTTTGCAATATAACTATGTTTATATTCAATGAGACGTATTTCAGAATTAAATATCGTTACAATCTTGGCTTTATCTGAATTAGTAACTTCAGAGTCCCTTACAATTTCAAATATCTCGCCGTGCTCATATGCCGGATACTTCTCCTTTTCATAATTTGAAACTATGGGACATCTTATATCAGGTGCCACAAGACTCCCGGTCAATCCATAGGTTGCTCCTCTACATCCAGAATGACATTCTTCTGCCAAAAAGCATGTAGCACATGGTTGTATTTTCTTAAAATCTACTGCTCTGAGATCATGAAATATCGAACTATTGTTCCATATATCACTAATTGCATTATTCAAAATACTGCCACATCGCAACTCGGGATATGTTGTCATCAAGTCACAAGGATATACCCAGCCATTACCGTCTATTGCAATGGTAAATACTCCTGCTGGACAAGTATTACAATCAGCAGTAACTTCAGGTTTCTTTCCCCAAACAGTATACGCGTCACTTTTTTGATCTAGTAAAGGTAAATACACTTGCCATATACCATGACTCATGCAACGGGTATGACATTTATATATTCCATTTTTCTGCTTTTGGGTTGTATTTCGAATAAAACTACACCATGTTTCATAATCAACTGATATATTATTTCTTCCAACAGGTGCACACTGTCCAATATTAATACTTGTACACCCAGCTTCACTTACTATTGACTCAAGCTCATCGAACCACAATAATGATTCAGGTGTTAACATAAAGTTAGTTTTCGCTTGTATACCTACTGAATTTAAATATTTCATGGCCTGTATAGCTTTTTTAAACGCACCTGGAGTTTTTCGAAATTCATCATGTTTTTCTTCCGGACCATCAATGCTAATATGAAAACTAATGCGTGTTGCATCCAAATTTAATGATAACAAATTAGCAATAAATGATTCATCAATAAAAAAAGCGTTGGTTGTAATAGCACAGTGAGCGGTGGAGCTATTAATTATCCTTATAAATTCCATAAAGCCTTTATGTAAGGTCGGTTCTCCACCAGTTAAAGTAAAGGTCTGAACACCCATTTTTATTAATTGTTCTATTGCATCAATCCAGATATGAGTAGGTAGATCAATGTTCTCAACTGCATCACTTTTTGCATTTGCGCAACAATGCGGACAACGCATATTACATCTAGTCGTCAATAATAATTCAGCTTCTAAAGGTGGTGCAATACTGCTTTTCATACTATACCTCCTGTTATAACAAATTTGCCATTCCGAAGTACATTAGCTAGATGTACATGGCAGGTTCTCATTCCTAATCTAAAATAGAGGGGCGAAGTGGACTGGTGAACGCCTCCTTGGGCTATTACATCCGACCGAAAGACAGTCGTCTATCCTTTTAAGTTGAGAATAGGGAAACAGTCCTTGTTTGTGATTTAACTAGTACTTTTGTCCCACATAGTCGTGAATGATACTGTCGGAGAATCATACTCAATAATCACAGGCTTTTCGTATACCTCTTTCAGGTCTTTTACCATCTTTTCCTCATCCACCGTATCTCACCTCCCTTCCGTTATAAAGTAATAAGTATTCCAAGAAAACAAATCCTGTCTCCCTAAACTCCATTATTTATAGCTTTGTTATACATTCTTCTTTTTTGGAATTTATATAACTCATAATACTTTCCTTTAAGTTTCATTAGTTCGCTGTGACTCCCTTCTTCAATGATTTTCCCACTGTCCATAAAATATATTTTATCGAAATTTTTGACTATTCCTAATTTATGAGTAATAACAATAAGTGTTTTATCTATTTCATTTAGTATTTCATTAACAGAACTTTCCTGAAAAGCATCTAAAGCACTACTAGGCTCGTCTAGTATGTATATATCTGCCGGTCTAAAGCTAAGCACCCTAGATAGGCTTACTCGTTGTGTTTCACCGCCAGATAGTACAACGCCATTTTCGTCAAATTCGGATGTCATATTACTCTCAGGAACAATTTCATGCTTTCTAATTAGAGGATTCAACCGAGTTCTTTTGCAAATTGCCTCATATTCATCATGTTGTTTCTTAACATAGTTATTCATAAAGATATTTTCCGCAAAACTAACAGCATACAAATTATTATCTTGGGATACAAGCCTAAACTTACGTATCAAATCATCTGTTGAATATTGTGAATAATCTATGCCGTTATATAACACTCGCCCGGAACCAACACTATACAATCCCATTATCAATTTTATTAAAGTGGTTTTTCCTGCCCCGTTATAGCCCACAATTCCAATCTTCTGTCCTGCAACAATTTGCAAACAAATATTATTGATTGTTTCCGCATTTTCGTTATACGAAAAAGAAGCATTCTCCAAGCATAGCGACTTGAACTTATCCGGATTTCTGCCTTCTATGGTTTTCATTGGGTCTATAAAAATAAAGTCTAGATATTTTTCTATGTAATTCGAATGCAATTTGAACTTTGAAAAAGATCCCATTATACTATTTATATTGCCATATAATTTCCATACAGAATTAATAATCGCGGTATAATCACCAATAGTTATAGCCTTATCAATTACTAACCGAAAGGTCAAATACAATAAAAGAAGCGAATCAAAGATTAATGATGTAAATAAATAAGAGATAACCTCAATAGAAATAATTTTTTTCCCAAATGCAGAAACTTTCTTTTGGAGATCACAATAACAAGTATTAAAATTGATAAATGCCGCCTTAGAAATGTCTGTACATCGAATCTCCTTAGCATATTGTGGAAGGTAAAATAATCGGTTTATGTACTCTTTTTCTTTGTTTTGTTTAACAACCGCCATTTCTTTTTCAAATGCTATTCTATTTTTTTTCAAATTTAGTAAGAAAAATAGCATCGAAAAAGGAACCATAATGATAATTATTAGATAGTCGACAGAGGCCATAATTCCAATAATGAAAAGCATTGAAATTATTTGACTAATTAGATTGGAAACATCATTAATTACAGCAAAAAACCTAGATGGTGAGTCTGACAAAATGAAAAAATAATTTTCATTTACTTTATTCGATTCAAATTGCATTAGTGGTATATCAAGATATTTCTCATATATTGATAGTTTGATTTTTTCAGTTAATGTAGCTTCAACTTTAGGCTTATAAATATGGTTGTAAATTACATTAATCAAGTATACTGTTAAGCAGAGTAATGCTGTTGATAATATGAGAATGATAACTTGCATGATAGCAACTTCTTTTTGAATGTAGTCGAATAGTATCTTGAGCAAGTACACCGAGGTAAAAACATAAGTAAGTGACCATAATATGCTTTCGAAGAAAGTTACAATCAAATATGACGGCCTTTCTCGCCAAAAAAATCTGATCACATATGATATGGGGGAACACCTATTCACTTTCTTCACCATCCTTGAACATTTCCATTTGCTTGTTATACATCGTATAGTAGATCCCTTTTGCTTGCATCAATTCATTATGATTACCAAATTCAGCAACACAGCCAGAATCGATTAACATAATTCTATCAAATTCCGAAATACTAGGCAGCCTATGTGATATTACTATTAACGTCTCTTTGCGAAATTCATTCATTAAATTGCAATATATGTTTTTTTCAGTTATTGGATCCAAATTGCTAAAAGGTTCGTCCAAAATAATATATTTCTTTTTTCTATAGAACAAACGTGTTAATGCAAGTTTTTGTCTTTCTCCTTTTGAAAACTGTAATCCATTTGACTCGATTTCATTGCCTACAATTAAATCTAAAGAATTAAATACTTTATCAACCTTTCCATTTAATTCCGTTTTTGACAAAGATCCACGCGCACTTTCCTCATCTGTTTTTGCGTCCATACTAATATTTGTAGCCAAAGAAAATGAATACAGTTGATAATCTTGAAACAAAACACTAAACTTTTTTCTATACTCAGTAGCACTATACAGCTTAATATTCTTTCCATCGAACATAATCTCACCATTAGTTGGATCATATAATCTTAGCATCAACTTGATCAATGTACTTTTACCAATTCCATTTATACCTACTATAGCAAGCTTTTGACCATAGGGTATCTCAAAGGTCAAGTTCTGCAGCACACTATCTTTAGCGTTCGGATAACTAAAAGAAACATTTTTAAAGATAATATTTGCGCATTCATTTTCACTCACTTCACACCCATCTACAATATCATTGGAAAGTTTTAAAAAATCAGAATAATTCTCTAGAAATAAAAGATTCTTGTCCATTTTTACATATAGGCTTCCAGTTTGCCAAAGAGCCCCTATCATGTTGTTCAAAGTGTTTATGACAACAATACAACCCGAAACACTCATTATATTCCAAATAAAAATTCCAAAAACCGAAAACAAAATACACCCCAAATAAACAACAACATCACTTGTAATCATATAGATATATTCGAAAGCAGCTATTGAACCTGAATTTTTCTTAATTATTTCAAGCAAGTCAATCGTAGAGTTTTTAAAATGGTTTATTAAAGCATTATGTATTTCTGTGGTTTTCTGATCTAAAGTATATTCCTTATAAAAAAAGCATCGGTTTACATAATTTCTTATTCTTTGATTTTGAATCTTTTCATTATTGTATTTATAATGCAGTCTATTAAATTTTTTTCCTATAATCATGTTGACTAACAAAGGGATTAAAACAAAGAAAATAAAAACAGAATTAATTGTTAGCATGATTATTCCTATAGTAGTGACCATATAAATGCTTCCAATTAATGATACAAACGTTTCATAAAGTTGAATGATATGTCCGCTCGAATCGGACATTGCTAAAGTGAATTTTTTATATATTTCCGGACTATCATAATTTTTTATATCAATCTGCATTGATTTGTTATATATCTTTTCTCTAATAAATTTTTCAATTTTTAGATTTGATTGAGGAACATATATATTATAATAATGAGATCCGACTATCTTTGTAATCAATTGGAATAAACCGGTAATTAAAAATATACCGATGATTTTATGAGTACTTAGTCCATTTTCAAAATTATCAACTATATATTTAACAAGTAAAACGCTAAAAAGGATGCTGTTTGTTTTTTCCAAGGCGATATTGATGATACTATAAAGCACCCTGAAAGGGCATACTTCTTTTATAGTATCAAAGAGTATCGATATATTACTCCATGTTTTTTTATTTGACTTCATGCAGATCCACCCCATTTGCAAGAAAATGCTCATTATATCCTATCTTCAATATTTGTTTATCGTCCAAACCTGCAGTAAATCTATCACAAAAATTTTCATCAAGCAACCTACTATAAAACTCGATTTCCCATTTATTCTGTTCTTTCTCAGTTAGACCGTAGCTTTGTAATAATTCGTTATTTTTTGCATAATCGAAATATTTTAACAATCTATTTAACTTATCATGAAAAAAAATTTTAGAACAAAAAAACAAACAGTAATATATATATTTTGAAACATTTAGCTTTTCAGAAATATCTTTAAGTCGATCCCAATCTAAATCGGCATTAATCACATAAAAGAATATATCCGAAAATAGTCCAAAATTTATTTTGCCTTTATATATTAAATACAAAGAATTCAAGTCCTTATAATGATGAAGGCACAAATGAATAAACTCCATCTCGGGCAAAAGCCTTTTAAAATATTGTCCATCTATGCAATCTTCTAACACATCCTTTAGAACAATATCCATTTCATCTCTTCTTCGACTGTCCTCGCCCCAAAACAAGCTGAAGTTGACATCTACACTAACAAATGGGCATAATCTATTATTTGTTTTTTTAATAAATGGTGCTAATTGATGAGTATTAGAAACATAATACACCTTTTTATCTCTTTTATATGGAACAAGTAAGGTACCTTTTGAATATCCTTGAATAAAACCGTTATTTAACAACGCTTTTTTTACTCGATTAAGATTATACGGAGACACAAGAATATCGACATCAAGAGAGTTTCTCATGCGAACATCTCCATATATTTTCTTCGAAAGTACCGAGCCTTTAACTATAGCATAATCCACATTATTTATTTCACAAAGAACTTCAAATATATTAGATTGTTTAATCTTATGGTTGTACTCGTTTACCGCCAAAATCATATTTAGCTGTTTCTGCTGATCCTCAGAAAGCAAAATATTATCTAATAAATAATAACACTTATTTCTGAAAAGCAATTCAACAATATCAGCACTATGTTTCCTTGCATTTAATGCATCAATAATCGGACTCATCAATTCATAGCAATCCATTATTCACCTCATAAAGTTTAATAATCGGGTAGGAAACTGTGACCAACCGCCGTTCTCCCACCGCACCGTGAGTACAGATTCGTACACGGCGTTTCGATAAATCGTCGCTTATGACTTCTCTTGATGATTGCTAAACATTCTTGACATCTACTCCCAGTTTCCAACCAACCATCAGTCATTCAATCTCTACTGATCAACTTTTGATTTCACATAACATCTTACCGCCCACTCCTTCCCTCCATGGTGAATAGTCATTTCTTCGGTACTATGAGTGGAGTTGACTTCTGCAAGCTTAACCGCTGCCTTTCGACACGGCTTACTCCTTTGGGAAGTTAGGCACACACCTTATAGACCTCCACGAGCAAGAACAAAAGCCTTCATTCCGTAACCGCCGCATTTACTGTATGGGATTCGCATAGCATTGGACTTCTTCTTGTTCGGAAGAGTCGTCCGTCCCAATTTAGCCTTATATGCGATTTCTGTCAGTCGTCTAGAACTTTACCCGAAGAGGCTCTTCACCGCTCCTACATCTAGCTTTCTTCAAATTCCACCTCACGATAGACATCTTTGCCTTTAGCTAATACTTTCTGCTACCAAGCACTTAGTTTGTCTTTTACCACCAAGTTATTGCCCATTCTACAAACAAAAAAGCGCAAAAAACCCCTAAGAGCTTTTTGCGCGTCACAATTAAAGAAACAAATAACTATGCTAAAAATAATCTTTAGACATAGGATAATCCTCCTTGCTTTTTTGTATTATAACATATTTCCTGATAAAAGTCAAGCAAGTTATTTTAAATTCGTAGTCGACTAACCATCGCAACTCAGAATCACATGTAAAATTTGAAAATAATAATTCTCATGCATGTTTATATTAGTTATCTCCCGTTCACACAATCACCCAGATAAGTTTCACTCCAATTCACGCCTATGGCGTCACACCACATACAAACTTTCCTGCAATATTTATAATCTCTATACTGATTTCAGTGTTCACTGAGTCCCAATCATATTCCAGATTCCAAATAACCCTTAAACTGGTCGAGTAACTCATATCCGGTTCTTTTTAGAGCTATAGCAACTTCTACCAGCTCAGGTGAACTTTTTTGTTTTTCAATAAATTCACACCCAAGAATGATGCGTTAACTCTATTGCTGACTTCACTTGGTAAGATGCCTCTTTACAAAAGCACCGTCCTCGATTTCCAACAGCCATTTCATCACAGATGCGTAGTCGCTATAAAATCTCGTCTGCTGCACCTTTTGTATACTATTTTCACAGGACAGCACAATCTGATACTTTGCTCTTGTACAGGCAACGTAAAAAACTCTTATCTCTTCCTCTAACTGCTCTGCAATGTTGCTCTCATACATTCGGATATATTCCGCATCAGGTGGGAGATCTTCACTGAATAATTTAGAATCAAAACCAATCGCCGGTTTTTCTGATCTGCTGTCAAAAATAATTTTGGGCCTTGTTATAGGGCGATTCAACTTACTGTCACAGCATGGAATAATAACGATCGGAAATGATAACCCTTTTGCCTTGTGAATGGAGTAAAGCGTAACTACACCTGTCCGGCGATCCGTCTCCGGAATCTCAGCTTCATCTTCCTCCTGATTAGTCGATATCATCGTCGAGAGATATTCGACAAACTGCAAAGGCTGTGTATTGTCCCGATCAATTAATGTTCGGGCAATATCTTTCAGCTTCAACAGATTGCTAATAGCCTGATAGTTTTTCTTTTCGCGGTAGTATTCGAATATCCGAGCCTTCTCATAGAGATGAATCAGTGTATCCTCAACGGTCTCCCTTCGAAGAACCTGGGAAATTTCCTCTACAAGGCTTGTGATATTGGTGGCGCTACTATTGTAATCCGTGAAGATCAGTTCGTTCCTGTAACTAGAATCCGTATTTACTGCAGCGCACAGAAATTTATAAACATCAATTATTTCTTTTGCCTTATAGAATCCCTTCCCTCCGACAACATAGGTCGGGATTCCAGCGTCCTTAAGTTCTCTCGATATCCGATCAAGGTCAAAATTACGGCGGCATAGAATGGCAATATCTCCGTACTCTACAGCACGTCCTTCAATCACTGCGGTCGAAAGGATCTCACTTATTATCTCAGTCGTAGGTCTTTCAAAATAAAACCTCAATGGTGTAATATCACTTTGTTCCCTACCATTTGGAATTTCAAGCGGCTCTTTTGGAAATCTAATGGGACTACCGTTATATGTAAATGTCGACCCGAATATTTCGTTTACGGCTTGAATAACCTCCGGCGTACTTCTGAAATTCTCATCAAGATACTCTTCGCTGTTCGTGCTATTAATAAGCCTAATAATGGCGTGCATATTTTGAGAGTTCTGCACATCGGCTCCCCGGAAAGCATAAATAGACTGCTTATCATCGCCGACAAGGAAGACCTTTACGCCGTTGTCAATCAGAAGTTTAACCAGATCAAACTGATCGCTGTTCGTATCCTGGAATTCATCGATGAATACATATCTGTACTTCACTGCTACCTTGCCAGCCACATAGGGCTCCCGTAATAGGATCGCCGCAAATTTGATTAAATCGTTCGGTGTCAGAATATTCGCCGCAGCTTTCCTGCTCTCAATCTCATTTTCGGCTGCACAATAGAGTTTCAAATAAAGCTTTTTAAAATCATTCCAGTATTGATTGTTTTCTGCCGGTGCCAATAGTGTATTCAGCATGTCTTCGGAAATACGAATACCCCTGTTTCCGTTATCGGTGAGAAGAAGCATAATGCTTCGAAGCAACGAATTTGACGAAATCACCTCAAGCAGCGAATTGCCATATTCTTGTTCCACAAGTTTTGATACAATCTCGTTTGTCTCCCTGCGGAAAGATTCGACAGAGAAATTCGGAGAAATGCCAATCTGCAACCCGTATCTCTTCAACAATTTTTCGCAAAATGAATGTATCGTGCTGATATCTGCCATATTGATTGCATCAAGTTCTGTCAGATATCTGCTTGCATTTCCCTGCGTCCGAACCCAGCTTGAATAAAGCAAGTTCGAAATTCTTTGCTTCATTTCATCTGCGGCCTTGTTTGTAAAAGTGATGATCGCAAAGTTAGGCAAGCTGATAGATGAATCGTTCTCAAGGATATTAACGATCTTCCTGACTAAAACCTCAGTCTTTCCGGTTCCGGCTCCGGCGCGGAGATACTGCGGATATTTCTCGGAAGCGACAATACTATTCTGTTTTTTCGTGAGTTTTTTTTCGGTAACACCGGACGAGTATTTCATATCGTCGCTCCTTTCGTCTTTATTTACCCATGCAAGCAGTTTTTAAGCGACAGTAATTGCAGTAGTTGCTAGGTTTTGCTTCAGCTAAGGAGAAGTCATACTGCTCAATTTCTCTTACAAGAGCATCCGTCCGCTTTATTCCGTCCGCAGCAAAGCGCTTGCTGTCAAACTGAATGTTGATTTTTGCGATTATCCTGGATACAAGGTTAATGCGATCCTCATCAGCGTCATTTTGATCCAGCGCCTTAACCATATCCGCGTAATGGATGAGCTTGCTCTTTCGGTCATTTGTTTTCAGCCCCGCATGTTACTTGACTTTTCAAAAAAATAATGCTATAATGTGTCGAGATATGTAGTAATATTGTAGTGTAGAACCCTTAGTTCTACGCAAGAAATTGGTGTCTGATGCCGATACATCAGGCACTTTTTGTATATTCAAACCTTAAAAAAATCGCAGATCTGCTTGATTGGATGTTCTTTGATGATTGCAAAGATACATATACATGCAGGAAGCAAAACAGCGATTAACACCTGCCATGGCGACATGGCTTGAAATGAAATCACCTGCGTTACATCCTCATTGTTGATTGGATTCCCGCCCATATACATGAATACTGCGATAATAGAAATGAAAAAAGAAAGGAAGTTAATCCCCTTTAGGATCAATCCGGCAAACCACAAATAATATCCTTTCGTGCGGATACACACAGATACTAAAAAAGGCAAAGCCATTCCCGAAAGTCCGATAATGGAGATGAAAAGAGTGCTGAGCCCTGTACTGTCACAGAGAATATTCGGAAGCGGCAGCAATTGAAAGTCAAGCACCTTTCCGCCGAGTAACACCGCCGCTAACGAATGCCCCAGTTCATGGAGCAGCGGATATCCAACAATCGCAACAAATAATCCTATTGCAGTCATAAGAATGAGCTTCATTACATCTGACAAATCTTTTTTATTTCCCCTGTTTGCCATAACAGTCCTCCTTAAGGTTCTATACTGAATATTGTTTCCAGCAATTAGCCCTTTTTTTCATAACTGTATTGCAAACACATCCGGGGCTTTTATGTACGGTTGCCTTTTCAGCAACCGATTTTTGTTGTTCCTTTCATGCAATTTAGTAATCAATAAAAGAAAACAGAGCGATGACTTACTATGCTATCTGTTCGAAGGAAAGCAATGTTCAAGCCGATCTTTACTCTGATCAAGAGAAAAAGAGTCAACACAAATGCCGTAATTTTCTCTTGCGTTTTCCCTTTTCTCGAGGTAAACCCACAGACTGGCAAATTTCTCGCCAATTTGTTGCATAAAATCAGCACAATCCTGATCCTCCATCGGACGATAGCCGTTTTCTTCGGCATTTTCCATTGATCGTCTTGCCCACTCCTTTGCAAGTTCGATGTCAGAGGTCACAAACAGTTTGTTGATGTTACCCGCTTCCGAATAAAGGGTTCTTGAGTTTTCCTCATAGCATACAAATATTGCGTTCGGGGACTCATGTGCCGGTGAAGATGTAGCATTTTCGGTATTACCGCAGCATGACATCATCTTCTCCTGGTTTTCTGCAATTCTCTTCACTGTCCGGATCAGTTCCGGAATCTGTCCTTCGAAGAGCCTTTTTGCATAGCCTGAATTTACAAAATCCATAATTTTTCTCCTTCTCTACCAAGTAACGCGTGACGGAATAAATTCGACTTCCACGCCTTCAGGTATCGGAATATCCGGTTCACCGTCATATTGGTTATTAAATTTCGTGCAGATTTGCGGCGCCCAGTCCTTGCGGGGATTAGTATCTACATATAGATTCCCTTTCTCCGACTTATAGATCGGTCTGTCCCAGCTATCAATTCCAATATATCTCAAAGCCAACTTTCCCATATCGTTCAATCTCCTTATAAATCATTTTTTGTGTTTTCATTCAGATTTTTAAAATAAACAACATCATCGCCGGGATCCTTTGATACAAAGGTTTCAAAGTATTCCCAATACGATTCATCTCCAGGCACGAGCAGTATCTCGTCGCAGTGATTCATAAAATACTCGACGGGATTGTCAGCCTTTATACTTTCGTTGACATCACCGGCAGTGACACTGTAGGTGTAGAGGCCCATTCGATCATCCCTTGCCGAACAAATCAATATGAATGCATCTCCGTTTTTCTTGAGCGCTACTTTCATGGAATTCAGAATACGACGAACACGCATATACTCGTTGAACTCATCATCATCGAGCAAAGTTTCCGCATATCTTTCGTCCATAAACTCACTCTCAAGAAATTCATTGAAGCATACCCATATGTAGCCTTTTGTAATTTGGACCGGATTAAGCTTTTTTGCTGTCCAAATGTCAGGAGGTGTTTTTTTTGTTCTCATACGCCGACAGCACAACCGTACAGGAGTTGCCGGATGTACTTTCGGTGTCGATGCTTGCCAGTGCCTTAGATTTCTCGGTATCACATACCCATGCGTTTATCGAGGATATGAAAATTCCTTATCTCAGGGTCAATAAGCGAAAAGTAATTTTCAAGGAGCATCTGATGGAACGGCTGAAAGGAAAGAGCAGGCTTTGCGCCATAGCTTCCCTTGCCGTTATTAAGAATCTCCCAAGGACCTTCCCGCCTTATTACCTGAAGGATGTTTTCGGGATCTCAAACGGTTTATCCTATAACCTGCTCAATGTTGTAGGATTTCCGGTTATACAGTCCCGTGGACGATGTGTTATTGATAAGCTGCTTCTGATCGAGTGGATTGAAAGCGGCGAAGTTAATAAATAAAATAAGAAAGGAAGATTTCTATGGCAAAAAAAGTAAGCGACTACAACATTCTGAAAAGGGCAGACGGTCGGTGGTATGTGCAGCTCATGCAGGACGGAAAAAAGGTTTACATTTACGGAAAAACCAAGAATGAAGTCGCTACAAAACTCAAGAGCAAGCTAAAGGACATCGAGGAGGCAGCGGTTAACGGTCTGACAAATTATCTGGAAGCAGACAAATACACGGTACTACAGTGGGCAAATCAGTGCTTGAAAAGTTATTCGAAAAATGCTGTCAGAGGAAGCACCTACGCAAGTTATCTGACAATTATCAATAACTATCTCGGCACTCTTGGTGAAAGACGGCTTTCAGATGTGTCAAATGTCATGATCCAGGATCACATCACTTTCCTTGCAAGAAAGCCCGGAAAAGACGGACTGGGAGAGAAGAGCCTGATTAATGTCAAAAACTTTCTCAGTCTCATCTTTAACAAGGCGGTTGCAAACAATATGCTGCTTCGCAGTCCCGTAATTGACATCGAGATTCCCAAATGCGGAAGCAAGGTAACCCGTGCTCTTTCGGAAGAGGAACAGCACCGATTATTGGATGCTGCAAGGAATTATGAAAGACCGATCATGTTTGCCGTTGTCTTCGCACTCTACACCGGTTGCAGAAAAGGCGAGGTCCTGGGTCTGCAATGGAAGGATGTTGACTTTGACAGAAGGTGTATCAGCATTTCCAAGCAGTTGACACGATCCTACGACATGACTGAAAGCGGTGAGAACACAACCGTCCTCGGTCTCTCCGAACCCAAAACAGACAAATCCGTGCGAGAGATTTACATCTGTGCCAAGTTTGCCGATGAATTTCGTGAGTTCAAAAACAGAATGATGAAATGGAAGCGTGAGCACAAGATGAAGCACTCAGAAGACGACTTTGTTTTCATCGGTGAGAAGAATAAACCCATTGAGCCGCGTGTGTTCTACAAATACTATCAGGAGGTCATGGAAATAGCAGAAATCGACGACTGCAACTTTC
>OGCO01001836.1_pt1 | contig 30284 bp, 30 predicted proteins | sample 1570171 | NCBI WGS metagenome assembly OGCO01 (sample SAMEA4370583, study PRJEB24528) | human gut metagenome
TAACGGCTACACAGCTGTTTGTTGTTCCTAAGTCAATACCAATAATTTTGCCCATAATCTATTCCTCCTTAATTTGCTACCTTTACCATACTGTGTCTCACTACTGAGTCACGATACATATAACCTTTCTGGAACTCTTCTGCGACTTCATTCTCGCCGAAGTTCTCATCCTCCACATGCATCACTGCGTTGTGGAAGTTTGGATCGAACGGATTGCCGACTGCTTCGATCGGTTTTACATCCATGCTTTCCAGTACAGTTAAAAATTGTTTGTAGACCTTTTCCATTCCCTGAATGAACGGGTCTTCTTTTTTCTCTTCCGGAACTGCATCTAACCCTCTTTCGAAGTTATCTACCACCGGGAGAATCTTCTCTATGATATCTTTCGCTCCTACTTCGTACATCTGAGATTTCTCTTTTTCTGTACGTTTGCGGAAGTTATCAAACTCTGCCATCTGACGAGTAAGTCTGTCTGTCAGTTCTTCAATCTTCTCGTCCTTTTTGTCTTTCTTATCCTTCTTGCCGAAGAATTTTTTGGAAGCTTTTTCTTCTGTCTGATCCTCTGTCTGCTCCTCTGTCTCTGCTTCCTGTTCTTCTGAAGCTTCTTCTGTCTTGGCTTCTTCTGCTTCATCTTTTGAAGCTTCTGCTTCTTTCTTTGCCTCTTCTACGGCTTCTTTTACCATATCTTCCTGGCTTTTCTTTTCTTTATCTTCCAAGGATCAATTCCACCTTTCTATTCCTTTTTATGAAACATCTGATCCAGTTCACTCTGGAGACGCTTCATTGACTTTAACACATTCTCATAATCCATTCGCTTCGGTCCGATAATACCTATCGTTCCCTTCACACCGTCTCCTAATTCATAAGTGGCGGTGACAACACTGCAATCTTTCATAGTCTTCACCGGAGCTTCATCTCCGATATATACCTGAATGCCTGTGTTCTCTTCATTGGATAATGTCTGTGTAACGAGATCTGTAAGCTGCTGCTTTTCTTCAAATGCACTGATAATTTCCTGTGCACTCTGCTTGTCACTAAGTTCCGGATACTTGAAAATGTTTGTTGCACCGCTTGTGTAGATCTGCATGTCTTCATCGACCTGAATAACATCTGCAACTGCGTCCAGTACATTCCCCACAACCTCGCTGTGGATTCCGGCTCCTTCTTTCAGTCTCGCAATCAGTCCAAGATTAATCTCTTCTATAGACATACCATTAAGTGTTGTGTTCAGAAGCATGTTGAGCTTTAACAAGTTTTCATTGTTGATTGGCTCATCTACATGTATGATCTTATTCTTGATCACATTTCCCTCAAGTACGATTACTGCAATCATCTGTTCCTCATCAACCATCGTAAGCTGTATGAACTTAATCCGGTTGCGATTGTTCATCGGTGAAGAAACCAGTGTCGCATAGTTCGTACTGTTCGCCAGAACTTTTGCTGCCTGTTTCAGAAGCTGATCCATCTTATCTGCTTTCTCAAGCATCTGATCCTGCATCTCACTTAGTTCCTGTTCTTTCTGCTCCATCAGCATATCTACATAGAGTCTGTAGCCTTTGTCCGAAGGAATACGTCCAGCAGACGTATGAGGCTGTAAAATATATCCAAGTTCTTCCAGATCCGCCATCTCATTACGAATGGTTGCTGAACTTAAGTTCAGATCCGTGTACTTGGAAATTGTTCTGGAACCCACCGGCTCGCCTGTCTCCAGATAATTCTTAATGATTGCCTGAAGGATCTTTAATTTTCGTTCGCTCAGTTCCTGTTCCTGAATCATCATATGCCTCCTTCTTTCGGATTTGTTAGCACTCATTTTGTTGGAGTGCTAACACCTTTCGACTATTAATGTATCACTCGATTTGACTTTTGTCAACAACATTTCTTACTTTTTTTGTGAAATAAATATGAATAACAATAATCTTTCCATTATACGAAAGAAACTGACAAATGCAATTTTTTTCAATTACATCTGTCAGTTTCTTTATTACAGATTTAAATTCTTTTGTTTTCAACTACTTTGATTTTTTATATTAGCTTAACTCGATCTTCTCTGCCTCTTCTGGCTTGAAGTCGTTCTGTAAATCGTAGATGTTGTGTCCTGTAGACTCGCTCAGAACCCTTCCTTTGTAAGAATAACAGCGGATAAATCTCTGCTTGTCAATGCTTGACCAGTGCTCAACATCCCATGTCAGATATCCATCTGCATCAGATTTCTCTCCTTTAAGATAAACATCTACCTGACGTCCGGATACCATGATATCGATAAGTCCCTGTGTTCCGTCTACTTCTACTTCTGTTTTGTTTACTGAATCGTATACCTTCATTTTATTTTCCCTCCTGATAATAACATACACTCTGGCGCCACATTTCTGACGACAGTACAGATTCTGCTTCGATTATACGTTTTCTCTATAAAAAATTCAAGCTTTTCTATGAATTCTTCTTTAAAAACTCCATCCATTCTTTTATTTCTTTTTCATGTCCGTTGTCACTCGGCTCATAAAACTTTGCTTTTTGGATTTCGGAAGGCATGTATTGCTGTTCCACATAGTGGTTCGGATAATCATGTGCATACTTGTAACCCACACCATGTCCAAGTTTTTGTGAACCTTTATAATGAGCATCCTGCAAATGCGCCGGCACCGTAGTTTTATAATTTCTTACATTTTCCATGGCGGCACTGATTGCTTTGACTGCCGCATTACTCTTTGGTGCTGTTGCCACATATGTCACTGCCTGAGATAAAATGATCTGCGATTCCGGCATTCCGATCCGCTCTACTGCCTGGGCTGCTGCCACAGCCACTTGTAGCGCCATCGGATCTGCATTTCCAACATCTTCCGATGCACAGATCATAATCCTTCTGGCAATAAATTTCACGTCTTCCCCTGCATATAGCATTTTTGCGAGATAATATACTGCCGCATCAGGGTCTGACCCCCTCATACTTTTGATAAATGCAGAGATCGTATCGTAATGATTGTCTCCTGTCTTGTCATAGCGCACTACACGTTTTTGAATACACTCGGACGCCACGTCAAGTGTAATATGGATCTTTCCGTCCGCACTTCGCTCTGTCGTGAGAATCCCGAGTTCAATAGCATTCAATGCATTTCTCGCATCTCCTCCTGCAATGTCTGCAAGGAACTCCAGTGCTTCCTCGTCAATTTCCGCATGATAGCTTCCCATACCTTTTTCCTGATCATAGACTGCCCGCTTCAAAAGTGTTTTGATATCTTCTTTTTCAAGCGGATGAAGTTCAAAGATACTGGAACGGGAAATTAATGCTCCATTGACCTCAAAATAAGGATTCTCCGTGGTAGCTCCAATCAGAATAATTGTTCCGTCCTCCACAAATGGAAGCAGATAATCCTGCTGTCCTTTGTTAAAACGATGAATCTCATCTACAAAAAGAATGGTCTTCTTCTGATACATGCCCAACGTCTCTTTCGCTTTCTGTACCACTTCTTCCATATCTTTCTTGCCCGCCACCGTTGCATTGATCTGGGTGAATTCTGCACTTGTCGTATGGGCAATCACTTTCGCCAATGTCGTCTTACCGGTTCCCGGCGGCCCATAAAAGATAATAGAACTTAACTTATCTGCTTTGATTGCACGGTACAACAACTTGTCTTTTCCAATAATATGCTGCTGTCCTACCACTTCCTCCAGCGTTGTCGGCCGAAGCCTGGACGCCAGCGGTGCCTCCTGATCCATATTTTTCTGTCTTGCATATTCAAACAAATCCATGCTTTTTCTATCTCCATTCTTCCTGATTTCTTCTGGTTTTCCTTACTCAAGAATCAGTTTATCTACTGTCACAAATTCAAAGCCTTCTGCCTTTAAAAGATCTACGATCCGAAGCGCCGCCTCTACCGAGGATTTATAACAATCATGTAATAAAATAATATCATTCTCCTTCGCCTGCGACACTACTTTATTCACAACTTCATCTATATTTTCCGTAGTCCAGTCCAAAGGGTCTACCGTCCACATGACAGGTAATACGTCCAGATAATTCTCCAGTTCTCTCTGCCAGATCCCAAAGGGCGGACGGATATACTGCACGCGCTGTCCGGTAATTGCCGCAATCAGCTCATCCGTCTTGTTAATTTCATACATTGCTTCTTCATCAGAAAGTTTCGTAATCTCAACATGATGATACGTGTGATTTCCAATTAAATGTCCTTCTTCATAAATTCGTTTCACAATATCCGGATAGGTCTCAACATTTTCTCCTACTAGAAAAAATGTTGCCTTCACACCTCTCTCTTTTAATCCGTCAAGAAGTGCCGGTGTGCACACACTGGGTCCGTCATCAAATGTAATGGCAATCTGAGGCAGCTCTGTCTGTATCTGCTCATTCAAAATCCGGGATATTGTTTCCCGTGTTTCTGACTCCATTTGCAGATTTGAATCTCGTCGGTTCGTTTTTGATTCTTTCTTATTAATATCAATTGTTTGCATTGTTTTCATAGAAATTCCTGAAACATTTAAAACAACTATCATTGCCAGACACGCTGTAAGAATCTGTATCACTTTTTTTAATTTCCATTCTTTCATAATAAAGAGACCTGTTACCTTTGCACTACCAGTCTCTTTATATATATGAAATCCTGCGCTTTATTATTTTTTCTTTTTCACCTTTTTCTTCTTTTTCACACTGTAGCCAAATGTTCCAAGTGATTTTCCAAGATCAAAATATTCCCCGTGGGAATATGCCAGAAGTCCTGTTTTGTTCAGTGCAAATTTTCCATTATCCTGCATGAACCGGTCATCCACCTGCACGCCGGTCACTTTTGCAAGAAACATGTGGTGCGAACCCAACTCTTCGACTTTCACGACCTGACACTCAATATTGACTGGGCTTTCCTCAATTATCGGAGCATAGATAAGTGTCTGAGCATTTCCGCGAGTCAGATGCATTTCACTCCATTTGTCCACATCTCTTCCTGAACGCACCCCGCACCAATCCGTCGCTTTTACCAGATCTTTTGTCGTCAGGTTCACTACAAATTCTCCGCTTTCCCTAATCAAATGATAAGAATATCTCGTCGGACGCACGGATATATATAACATTGCCGGATTTGTACAGATTGTCCCTGTCCATGCAATTGTAATGATATTGTCATGCCCTTCTTTGTCCGCACAACTTACCATAACCGCCGGGAGCGGATACACCATATTCCCCGGTTTCCATAATTCTTTTCCCATAGTACGCTATCCTTTCTACATCTGCTGCATGGTCTCAACCAGCACTGGTATCAGCTGTTTCTTTCTGGACACAACTCCTTTTAATATCAGACTCTTTGCATTATCCGGAAGATCAAATGCGCTGAGGGCAATTCCTCTCGCACCGGTTCCCACACACAAAAGCTCCGTGGATTCTGCCAGAATATCTGTCAGCATAAAATAAATCATATTCAGGTTATGTGCTTCCAGTACCTTTGGCAAATGCTCCGTCATCATATCACGAATAGCTGCCAGTTCTTCTTTGCTCATGGACGTGATCTGTCCTACACCAAATATCGTGTCGTTGACTGTAAACTGCTTGAAATCCTGGAAGCAGATATCCTCTGCACTCTTGCCTTTCAAGTTGCTTCCTGCATTGAACATTTCCTGCGCCATCTGCTCCAGGTCAATATCTGAAATTTTTGCCAGTTTTTTCGCAGTCCTTTCATCTAACGGCGTACAGGTCGGTGAACGGAACAATAATGTATCCGAAATAATTGCGCCACATAAAAGCCCGGCAATCTCTCTTGGAACTTCAATCTCATTCTCCTCATACATCTGGTTAATAATCGTCGCCGTGCATCCCACCGGCTGATTACGGAACGTAATCGGGCTGACTGTCTCGATATCTCCAAGTCTGTGATGATCAATAATCTCAATGATTTCTGCTTCCTCAATTCCATCAACTGCCTGTGACCGTTCGTTATGATCCACCAGGATTACTTTTTTCTTGCTGGCACCGAGGAAACGACGTCTGGAAATGAATCCTTTAAATCTGCCATGACGATCCAGAATCGGAAAATCGCGGAAACGCTTTTTCGCCATAATATCTTTAATATCATCAACATAATCATTCATCCGGAACATAGTCAGTGGTCCAGAGGTCATATAAAACTTCACCGGAATGCTCTGATTAATCAGTCTTGCTGTCGTAAATGTATCATACGGAGTCTGAATGATCACTATACTCTGTTCTTTTGCCTTCTGAATCAATTTCGGAGAAACTTCTGCATCTTTGCAGATAACCATACAGCTGGCATCAATATTCACGGCACATGCCTGCGCTTCCTCACGATCTCCTAATATCACCAGATCGTCCTTTTCAATAAACTCTTCCATAAGATTCGGACTTGAGGCTCCGATTGCTACTTTTCCTCTCATAAAATACCCATGCTCATTACCTGTTATCATTGTACCGTCCAGTGTCTTGACAATATTCCGATATTGGGTTCTCGCTTTTGATAATATCTCACTATCATACACATCCATATAAGATTTCGCAATATCTCCGGTAGATACAACTCCTACCAGCTCATCATCCTTCACGATTGGCAGTGTCTTTGCCTGCTCCTGCCGCATACGCTCCCATGTATCACGAATGGACGCATTGGGCTTAAGCCCCGGCATCTCGTGAATATCCAGATCTCTCACTTGAAGTCTGACATCTGTAAGAAGCTTGGGAGCCTCTACCCCAAAACGATCCAGTACATAAGCAGTCTCATCATTCACATGTCCTGCCCGCTTTGCCTCATGAACCTGTCCGGTCACTTTCTGCCTCAGATCTGCATAGGCAATCGCGGAACAGATAGAATCTGTATCCGGATTCTTATGTCCGATCACATAAATCTTTTCTTTTTTCTTTTCCATATATATCACCTTATGATCTTCTTGCTAATTCGAGCAGTCCATATCGGTTTTTCTGATTGCATCCGGCTATACTCATCATTTTTCCAATAATTCGTATATCTCACTCGAACTGTTACTTATTTTCTACAACATATTCTAACATAGTTAATTTTCTTTGTACAAGCAGTTTATTTATGCTATACTAAAAGCAACAATTTTACTGATAGGAAGGAATATACTATGAGCGAAGAATTCAACGAAGAAAATGTAACTATGGCAGATCTGGAAGATCATTTTGATGATGCAAATCCATGGAATGTAGTTCAGTCCTACCTCGAAAAAGGAACTGTACTCCCTGTAAAAATCGAAGGAATTGTAAATGGCGGTGCTATCGCAATGGTAGAAGGAATCCGTGGATTTATTCCTGCTTCCCGACTTTCTTTATCCTATATCGAAGATCTGGAATCTTATCTGTTAAAAGATATCGAAGTTCAGGTCATTGATGTAGATCAGGCAAATAACCGGCTGGTACTTTCCGCCCGTGAACTTCTCAAAGAAAAAGAGAAAAAAGAGCGTGAAGAAAAAATTGCAAACATCAAAGTAGGAAGCGTTCTTACCGGAACCGTAGAATCCCTCCAGAACTACGGTGCATTTGTACGTCTGGAAGACGGACTTTCCGGACTTGTACACGTTTCCCAGATCAGCCAGAAACGTATCAAATTCCCAAAAGATGTCCTGAATGTAGGTGATGAAGTTCAGGTCAAAGTCATCGGTGTCAAAGATGGCAAGATCAGCCTGAGCATGAAAGCTCTTGAGGGAGCCATCCAGGAGGAGGAAGAAGTTAAGGTCGAGATTCCAAAGAGCGAAGACATCGGAACAAGCCTTGGCGATCTTTTCAAGAACATTCAATTATAGAACTTTTCATTTACTTGTAAAACTAAAAAAGGTCCACCGGACCTTTTTGTCGTATGCTTGGCAACAAAAAAGGAACCTTCCCGTAATCTTTATAATTCGGTGATGTTCCTTTTTTGATCTCTTATTACCTTTATAGACGTTATTTCCCCGCCTCTTTTTCAAGATTCTGTATCCACAATACCACACACGCATCACTCGGCATTCTCCAGTCACCTCTCGGAGATAAAGCGACTGTTCCGACCTTCGGACCATCCGGCAGACAGGACCTCTTAAACTGCTGTGAAAAGAATCTCCAGCAAAACGTACGAAGCCATTTATAAATTGTCTCGTCGTCATACTCCCCGGCAAAGGAAAGCTTCGCGATCCGGTAAATCTTTCCTGGCTCATATCCCATTCTCAGGAAATAATACAGGAAAAAGTCATGAAGTTCATATGGTCCTACAAGATCTTCTGTCTTCTGCGCGATTTCACCGTCTTTTGGCGGCAGAAGTTCCGGACTTACCGGCGTATCAAGCACATCATAAAGCACTTCTTTCAACGATGAATCTTCACAAGTATCTGCAAAATAATGAACCAGATGTCTGACCAGCGTCTTTGGCACGGAAGCATTTACTCCGTACATAGACATATGATCTCCATTGTAGGTTGCCCAGCCAAGTGCCAGCTCCGACATATCTCCGGTTCCGATTACAAGTCCTCCCGTTTGATTAGCAATGTCCATAAGCACCTGTGTTCGTTCCCTTGCCTGTGAATTCTCATAAGTTACGCTGTGGTCTTGTGGGTCATGTCCAATATCTTTAAAATGCTGCATAACTGCATCACCGATTCTGACTTCTCTGAGAGTTGCTCCGACTTTCAGAGACATTTTGCATGCATTCTGATACGTTCTGTCTGTCGTTCCAAAACACGGCATGGTCACTGCCGTAATACCGCTGCGCTCAAGTCCCAGTGCATCAAATGCCTTGGCTGTCACAAGCAGTGCCAATGTAGAATCCAGACCTCCGGATATTCCAACTACTGCACTTTTTGCATGAGTATGTGCAAGCCGCTTTTTCAATCCCATCGCCTGAATTGTTAAAATCTCCTCACAGCGCTTTGCCCTCTCCTGATCATCACGAGGAACGAATGGTCTGGACGGAAATGTTCTTGTAAGAATAGTTTCTGTCTGTTCTAATCCAAACGGAATCCTCGGAAGTACATGTTCCTGTGTCTCTGTAAATGTCGTATTTTTTCTGCGCTCATTCGCAATTTTCTGTACATCAAATTCTGTATAAATAATCCCGTTCGAAAATCTCTTCGCCTCTGCCAGAATCGTTCCATTTTCCGCGATCAGATTATGTCCGCCAAATACAAGATCTGTAGTCGATTCACCTTCTCCTGCGTTGGCATAGATATACCCGCTGATCAGCCTTGCAGACTGCCCGGAAATTAATGCCTCCCGGTAAGAAGCCTTTCCAATCGTCTCATCACTGGCCGAACAGTTTACGATCACAGTCGCTCCCTCTCTTGCCGCCTCAATGCTCGGTGGAACCGGTGACCACACGTCCTCACAGATTTCTGCTGACACGATCAGATTAGCCATCTGATTTTCCACAAATAAAAGCTGCGGTCCAAATGGAATCTCTTTTCCGCCAAACAGAATTTTCTCTGCTTTTTTCGGTCCCGGACGGAACTGGCGCATCTCATAGAATTCCCCATAATTGGGCAGAAAGCTCTTCGTTGTGAAACCTAATATATTTCCATGGTTCAAAGCTGCTGCTACATTATAAAGTTCCCCGCCAACTGCAATAGGGACTCCCACAAACACAAGCGCATCCAGATTTTTTGTATGTTCTGCAATTTTTACAAGTGCTTTTTTCGCACTATTTAATAAAATATCCTGAAGGAAAAGATCACTGCATGTATATCCTGTAATACAAAGCTCCGGAAATACAATAATCTTGGCACCTGCTTCTGCTGCCTCATCCATCTGCTTTATAATCTGCCCTTTATTGTAATCCACATCCGCTACCCGGATATCCGGTGTTGCTGCCGCGACTTTTATAAAACCATGTCTCATAATCTTCCTCCATATAAATTTCCATCTAATATCTTATAATGAATTGCGGTCATAAATTGACCGCAATTCTATCTCTCTACTATTCTATTATCCAGTCTATTCACCTGATTATTTCTTACTTCTTTTCAGAATGTTCTTCAAGTCTTCGACTGTATAGTTATATGCCGTATTGCAAAAATGACATTTTACTTCGATGTCTTTTCCTTCATCGATCATTTCCTGAATGTCTTTCTTTCCGATACTTGCAACTGCCTGCTCTACGCGTTCTTTAGAACAATTACAGTAAAACTGTGTTGGAATAGTATCTGTGATTTCAAGATCCAGATGTCCGATCAGTTTCTCTAACATCTGCTCCGGTGTATAGCCCTTGTCCAGAAAATCTGTAACAGAAGTCACATCCTTCAGATTCTCCTCCAACTGGCTGATAGTCTCTTCTGTTGCAAATGGCATCAACTGAATAATAAATCCACCTGCACAGCGTACAGTATTATCTTTATTCATCAGAACACCAAGTCCCACTGAGGAAGGTACCTGCTCGGAACTTGCAAAATAATAAGTCAGATCTTCTGCGATTTCACTGCTTACAAGAATTGTCTGTCCCACATAAGGCTCTTTCAGTCCCATATCTTTAATCACCTGTAAAAGACCGATACCAACTGCTCCTCCGACGTCCAGCTTGCCATTCTTTGGCGGAAGCATCACGTCCGGATTTCCAACATATCCTTTTACATTTGCATGGCTGTCTGCAGTTACAGTGATGCCCTCGATTGGGCCGTCTCCACGAATCTGAAGTGTCAGCATATCTGTATCATTTTTCATCATACTTCCCATGATTGCCCCTGCTGTCAGTGTCCTTCCAAGTGCCGCAGTCGCAACCGGGCTTGTATTATGATGCACTCTTGCAGACTCTACAAGGTTTTTCGTTGTCGCAGCAAATGCACGCATCTGTCCTCCTGCTGCCGTCGCTCTTACAATATAATCTTCCATCATCTATCTTATGCCAATCCTTTCCCATGTTCTCTTGCCACTACGCAGATTCTCTCACTCCGGTCATGTGGACTTTCTTTTGTATAGTCATCGTAGGCAGTTACATATTCAAGTCCTGCCTCAGTAAGCATATGTCTGATCTGCTCCAACGTATATGCTCTCTGAAAATGTTCTTCCTGATACTTACGATAAAGCTGTGGTTGTTCTTCGTCCCGCACAAAAAGAGTCAATTCATATTCATTGATCCGTTCGTCTTTATCGTAATAATTATCCCAGATAAAGCTGCATTCCTCACGGTCTTCTGCAATTGTCTGTTCTCCAAGTATCTCCCGATACTTATACTCCGTATTAAAATCAAATACAAACAGCCCTTCCGGATCCAGATAATTATTCACCAACCGGAAAACTTCCGTCAGGTCCTCATCGTCCGTAATATAGTTCACAGAATCGCAGGCACTTATAACTGCTCTGACCGTTCCGTATAATTCAAATTCCCGCATATCCTGAAGAAGATACAAAATATCATGTCCACTCTCGACCTTCTTCTCCATGGCAATCTCCAACATCTCTTCTGCATTATCCACACCGATCATATCATAACCGGATGAAGCCAGCATTTCTGTCATGTTTCCAGTTCCACAGCCAAGATCCAGGACAAGCCCGTCATCAATTCCATATTCCTTTAATATTTTCCCCAGATAATCCGCCCACTCTTTATACGGCACATTATCCATGAAGGTATCATATACCCTCGCAAAACTCGTATAAGCTTCCATATTCAGAAAGACTCCTTCTATACTTTCGTATCATATTCCAGGTAGCGCATCCGTTACCATCGTCCATTATATCTTATTTTTCCGGATATGCCAACTATTAAACAATGCAGATTTTGCTTCTGAAAACTACTAAAAACTACTAGTATATACATTGAACATGTCGTCTACAGCCCCAGTTCTTTTAAAAGCTTCGCCTGATACTCGGAATTCGTTGCCATAGCTTCTCCTTTCTTTTTGCAGATAAATGTCTGTTCAAAAGAAAATGCTATGATTTCTACCTATAGATTAACATATACTTTCAGTATATTCCAGTATATGAAGATAATTTCACATCATTTTTAACTTCATTTATCTGTCCGCTTATCATCACTTTTGGAATTACTGCCGATTCTTCTGGCTCCGAAAATGAATGAAATTAATATAGATACTTTGCAGATGATTAGAACCATCGTCTGCGTGTAGATAGAATAGCATAGTCGTGATATGAACTCAAGAAATATTTTCTTATCTTTTCCTTAAGAAATGATATCGAAAAGGACGGAAGTCTTTTCACTCCCGCCCTGTGTTTGTTTATTTTTCTTTACATTTGTAATAAAGAAATAACTAGTCGTCGATACCTTCTGTCTCGATGATGAATTTTGTTGTTCCGGATACTCCGTCACTGATTCCTGCAAATGATTTATACTCTCTTGCAAGGTTGGACATTGCATCAATTCGATCTGTCACACCACTAATATCTCCATTAAAGAGATCTGTCAGTTTATCAATTGCTTCTTCTTTGTACTCCTGCATCCCATCTGCCAGAGTCTGGTTTCCATCTGCTAATGTGTTGGCTCCATCTAATAATGTCTGAGTTCCGTTAGATAATGTTCCGGCTCCATCAGCAACCTGATTAGCACCACTTGCTAACTGGCTAACACCACTTGCAAGCTGGGAACCACCATCTTTTAAGGAAGTAACGCCAGCCATAAGCGGTGCACTGTTTTTATTCAATTCTGCTGCTCCATCTGCTAATGCCTGTGTTCCTGCCGCAAGCTCTGTTGCTCCTGTTGTAAGTTTTGAAATACCGACTCCAATATCACCTTTTTCAGAAAACGCTCCTTCCAATTTACCAATACCATTCTCCCCGGCTAATTCTGATAATCCACTGGATATAGTTGTCAATGCTTCATTAGCATTATCTACATACCTTTTTGCACCGGTAATTTCTGTATTAATTGAGTCGTTAACACCTTCAACTTTATCTGCTGAAACAGTAATATCATATTCTGCATCAATCTTACTAGATGCTAATGCTTCTTGAATAGCATTTTTTACCTTTTCTTTATCATCATCACTAATTTCATACTTCTCCATAATTTGATTTATTGTATTTTCATCTAAGGTTGCTTTTGAAGTATTCTCTTTTATATTACCTTCTACACAGCCCTTTATCTGCTCCTCTGTAATTTTTACTGGTGCAAGGGTTTGAGATGCTCCCCCCAACATAGTTTTTACTCCTGGCAATGTCTGCCCAGACTCTGTTGCTCCCACCGAAGTGGTAATTGCATAATTAGCACTGTTTACTCCATTTTTTATGTCTTGAATTCCTGGTTTAACTTGGTTATCAATACCATCGCTCAAACTAGCTGCTCCAGCCTTTAAGCTCTGCATATTATCACTTATCAGTTGAGAATTTTTTGCAATTGATGCTACACCTGCTGTATAGGTTCCGACGCCGCTCGCCAGTGTGTTCACTCCGCTGACCAGTGTTCCACTCTTTTCATTCAGTGTGTTTACACCGTCCGCCAGTGTTCCGGCTCCACTTGCCAGTGTTCCGGCTCCGTCATTCAATGTTCCAGCTCCGTCTGCCAGCTCTTTTGATCCATCTGCTGCTTCCTTTGATCCATCTACCAACTGATTTGTTGCATCTTCCAGGTCATCGATAGAATCCTGCAAGTCATCAAAGCTGTCGATGTCGTCCAGTCCGAATTCATTCATCAGCTCTGCGGAAGCCATTGTAATACTTGTTCCGACTGTTGCATCTTTGACATCTGCTGTAATTGTTACTGTCTCCGGAATATCAATGTCCATATCCAGATCTTTCAGATTCAGATCATTTGCAAGTCCCGGGAATGCAACTCCGACTACAATATTTTTATCTCCGTCAGAAATAAGTTTTCCATTTTCAACAGACACATTGCTGTACTCATCAGAGGAAAGCATCATTGCACTGACCATGGTAAATGGTGTGTACATTTCTACATCTTCACCATTTACATTGACAGTCTGTTTTGATTTGTTGTCATAGCTAAACTGAATCTCAACCTTTCCGCTTTTACCTTTCAGATCTTTCGGGGAAATGCTCTTTCCGTCCAGTTTGTAGGATACTTTCACATCTACCGGGAGCTCTTTATCTATTGTTCCCTGATAGTAAATGTCATTTCCTTCAGACTTCCAGCTTACGTTGTTGTTGCTTCCTGTCTCAAATGTTTCATCACCTTTTACATTTTTAATATCTTTCAATTCAGATGTGTCAGAAATGGTTCCTTTTTCCGGATTTTTCAGCCATTCAGATACCGTCGTTTTCTTTACTTTTCCACTTGCATCTGCTTTTACATACACAGATTCTTCTTTTGAAAATCCTGTATCCTCAGAATCTGTTGCGTGGTCTGCCAATATATTTTCCGCAGTCTCTTTTAATTCCTGAGTGTCTTTGTCCTTTTGCTCTGCTGCCTGTACCTGCATAGCATTACTGTGATATTCATACGTTCCGGCAAGTCCGGCAGCCATCATGACAGCCATAGATCCTGCTACAATTTTTTTTGCGATTTTTTTATTTCCGTTCATAGTGATCCCTCCTGTGAATCTTATGCCTCTTTCGGCAGAAAACCTTTACTTGTTTTTACGATTACTTTGTCAAATACCATAAACATGGATGGCAGTACGAAGATTACAACTACCATACTTATCAGCGCTCCCCTTGCCATCAGGATACACAGCGAACTGATCATATCAATGTTGGAATAAAGTCCGACTCCGATAGTCGCTGCGAAGAAGCTTAAGGCACTGACCATAATGGACTGTGCTGATACACGGTGGGCTGTCGTAATGGCATCATGTTTATTTGCCCCATGGTTTCGTTCACGCTTATATCTTGTCGTCATCAAGATTGCATAGTCAACCGTAGATCCCAGCTGAATCGTTCCGATAACGATAGAAGCAACAAACGGAAGCTTCGTGCCTGTGTAATAAGGAATTCCCATATTTACAAAGATTGCAAATTCAATAACACCTACCAGAATGACCGGAAGTGAAATGGATTTGAATAACACAAGGATAATGACAAATATAATTCCAATGGATACTGCACTGACTGTCTTAAAATCCTGATCTGTAATATCAATCAGATCTGCGGTCAGCGGTCCTTCACCAATCAGCATTCCGGTCTTATCATATTTGTGCAAAATCTTATTCAATGTCTTAATCTGGGCATTGACTTCATCAGATGCCACCTTATATTCAGAGTTTACAAGAAGCAACTGATATTTATCATTTTTCAGCATACTGGATACGGACTCCGGAATCATATCAGACGGAACTGACGGACCTACAAGAGAGTCCAGCCCAAGTGCCCATTTGACACCATCTACCTTATCCATTTCTTTTATCATTTTATTGACATCTGTTGAAGATACGGAACTGTCCACCAGAATCATGTGCGTTGTATTCATATCGTAATCTTCTTTTAACTTTTCATTTGCAATGATACTTGGCAGATCCTTTGGTAATGTCTCGTCCAGGTTGTAATAAACTGCTGTATGGTTATTTCCATAAATTGCAGGAAATAAGAATAACAAAAACAATACTACATATACCAGGTATCGTTTCGTAACCTTGTCAGAAATTCTTCCAATATCCGGGAGGAATGGTTTGTGTTTCGTCTTCTCAATGATTTTGTCACAACAAAGAATCATAGACGGAAGAATGGTCACACATGCAATCACTCCAAAGATAACTCCTTTTACCATAACGATTCCAATATCCAGTCCCAGTGTAAAGGACATAAAGCATAATGCAATGAATCCGGCAATTGTTGTAATGGAACTTCCCATAACTGATGAAAATGTCTGGGAAATCGCATGTGCCATGGCACGCTTCTTATCTCCGTCATATCTCACCTGCTGTTCTTCATAACTGTGCATCAGGAAAATGGAATAATCCAACGTAACACCTAGCTGCAATACCGCTGCCAACGCTTTCGTAATATAAGAAATTTCTCCCATAAAATAGTTACTTCCCAGATTGTAAATGATTGCCATTCCGATACTCAGCATAAAAAGTAACGGTACGAAAAATGATTCCATTGTCAGTCCAAGTACAATGACCGCCAAAATAACGGCAATCAGTACATAGACCGGAGTCTCTTTTTCTGCCAGATTCTTCGTGTCCGTAACTACTGCGGACATTCCACTTAAAAAACATTGCTTGCCGGCAATTTTCCGGATCTGTGCAATTGCATCCATCGTTCCATCTGAAGATGTTCCCTCATCAAAGAAAATCGCCATCATCGTTCCGGTATCGGAATTAAATACATCGTAAATGTCGTCCGGCAACATACTCATCGGCACAGAAATATCTGCAATAGAGTCGTACCATATTACATTTGCCACATGATCGACTTTCTCAATCTTCTCTTTCAGTTCCGCTACATCTTTCTCTTCCATACCATCAACAATGAACATAGAAAATGCTCCGGTTCCAAAATCATTCACCAGAATATCCTGTCCTTTCATCGTCTCGATATTATCTGGAAGATAAGTCAGCACATCATAATTGACCCGGGTATTCAGATAACCGAAGACTGACGGGATCAGCAACAGCACGCCAAGTATCAGTATCAATACTCTGTATTTCACCACTTTCTTTCCAAAGTTAACCATAACTCCTTCTCCCTTTCATTTATGACTGTTAGTCATTTTCTTTTTCAAACAGCATAATACACCAAAAATGACCAATAGTCAATATATTTTTGACTATTGGTCATTTTTGTGCTAAGATATTTTCATCAATAAAAATATGACACATTACTTTTACAATCATACATTAGAAATGCACTCACGTTTTCTACCTTTAAGCAAAAAATTAACTTGCACATTACCTTGCCGTACAGTTATAATTGCTGTTGAACAGAAAAGAGGATAATCATGGGAAAAGTAGACGAAAATAAAAAAAAGAAAAAAGAAGCCCTCTTCAACACCGCATACGAACTTTTTACCACAAAAGGTATCAATGCTACTGCTATTTCTGATATTGTAGAAAAAGCCGGTGTTGCAAAAGGAACTTTCTATTTATATTTTAAAGACAAATATGATATCAAGAATAAACTTACCGCTTTCAAGACTCATGAACTATTTGAAAAAGCAGCAAAAGCATTACGGAAAGCAGACATTTCCGGGCTGGAAGAGCAATTAATCTTTATCATTGATTACATTATAGATGCTCTCGCCAGCAATAAGGCATTGTTAAACTTTATTTCCAAGAATCTAGTCATGGGCGCACTTCGCTCCGCCCTTCTCACCGAAGAACGGACCGAACCAGATTTTTATGAAGAATTTCTCAATCTCGTTAATGAAGATTCTTACAAATACGAATGTCCGGACGTTATGCTATTCACCATCGTAGAACTGACAGGATCCACGGCATATAATTCGATTTTATATAACGAACCACTGTCCATCGAAGAATATAAGCCTTATCTGTATCGGACAGTACGGCTGATAATTGCAAGCCACAGACAATAAAACTGCATTTTTCAAAAATTGGGGACGGGGTTTTTCTAAAAAAACCCCGTCCCCAATTTTTTTACCATCACGTATTCTCAGTCTTTACTGTTTCTCACACCTGTCCCTTTTTAAAATTCGCGCTTTTTCATTGCTTTCATTGCGCACACTACTGAAATGCAAATTAGGATTACCGAAACTGCAAAAATCAGTAAAATCACAATTCCATCACTTAATTTTTCAGCTCGACTTATGATTTTCAGTATCGACCCATTCTGTTCTTTTGATATTTTTATTCCCAGGTACAGTATTAAAAATATAGCTGCCATTCCGCTTACTGACACAATTCTGCTCTTTTCTATTCCGAACTTTATATACAACGGAATCATATAGCTTATCATAATAATTGATACAAAGCAGGCACCGGCCAGACCTGAATACATATCGCTTTGTGATATTGCCAGTCCGCGGACTTTAATGGATCCATATGCCATAGCATACATGATCACTCCTGTCACGATGCAATTCACCAATGCAAATGCATACTTTTCTAATACATATGTGTTTCTACTGATTGGAAGTGTAAACAAATAAGCCATTCCATTTTCATATTCGTCATAACTTAGTGTACTAACGGTAAACATAGTACACATGACCGTAATAAATACAACAGCAACTATAGGGTCTTTGTAAATAATGAGATATAATACCGCCATAAGAGCTGCCATTCCCAAAAAGGATTTTTGTCCCAACATGAGTTTGTAATCTTTGATCAACAATCCTTTCATTCTTGCTGCCCCCTTTTCATCATAATGATCACATCATCAATTTTTCCTTTTTCAATGGTGATATCCGGATAGTTTTCCTGATAATACTGCCGTTCATTTGTCAGGCAGCTATAACCATACTCTTCTTTCTTATGCGCCAAAATGTACGCCTTGTCAAGCGCCTCGTACTGGTCTGCCTTCACCTTTAAAAGTCCATACTGATCCAAAAGTTTGTCGGTCTCTTCATGCAAAAGAATCTTTCCTTCATCAATCATATAAATGTCATCACAGATTCCTTCCAGATCTGTGGAAATGTGTGAACTAATCAGAATAGAACGTCCCGGAGTTTCCATATATTCTCTTAAAATTTCCAGCATATCATCTCTTGCCATAACATCAAGTCCTGCGGTCGGTTCATCCAGAAGCAACACATCTGCGCCATGTGAAACTGCCGCTGCAATCTGCAATTTACGTTTCATTCCCGTTGAAAACTCCTTGATCTTTTTGTCTAATGGCAACTGGTATTTTTTGCACATTTCCAGGAAATCTTCTTTCTGAAACTTATGGTACATACTTTCAAGCATCGGAAGTATATCTTTCACACGTAAATATCCACTGAAACCGGAATCAGCCAGAACAACTCCAATCCACTCTTTATCCTGCACTGTAAAATCTTCTACATTTTTTCCCAGCATCTTTACAACACCTGCGTCTGGTCTGATCAGACCTAATGCTGCTTTGAATGCTGTACTTTTTCCTGCACCATTGGCTCCGATCAGTCCGGTAACATAACCTTCCGGTACTTCCAGGGTAAGATCCAGTTCAAAATCTTCATAGTGCTTTTTCACACCTTCAAATTTCAACATACTTATCAATCCTCCAAAACAATCTGAAACAACTCCAGTAATTCCTGATCCGTCATTCCACAGCTTTTGCCTTTTCGGATGGCCATCTCCAAATCAGCTTCCACTTCCTTTTTCTTCTCCTCCAGCATCAGCCCCTGATCTGCAAATGCTACGAAACTTCCTTTTCCATGAATCGTAATTACAAATCCTTCTTCTTCCAGAGCATCATATGCTTTTTTCACGGTCAGTGCACTGACCTTAAGTTCTTTAGCTAAAGTACGAACTGACGGGAGTGGGGTATCTTCTTTTAATATACCATGCATGATCTTTTCTTTTATCTGATCTCCAATCTGTTCATAGATTGGCTGCATGGATGAATGGTTTACTATGATATCCATAAAACTCCTCCTTCGTTATAAACAGTATAAAACAGCATATAACAGTTGTCAACTGTTATATGCTGTTTTATACTGTTTTCTTCTCATTTTAATTTTTCGGAATATTAAAAACTCCTGGCACTGGATATCAATGTCAGGAGTTCTCTTATCTTAGATTATGTAATAATGCATGATGCATGCGGATTACTCTGTGCTTTGCACTCCCACAATCCACTCTGGCATCATTACATTAATTTTCTGAACAGATTCTTCAGATCTTCAACGCTTGCGTCTTTCGGGTTACCCGGAGCACATGCATCTGCGTGTGCAGACTCAGCTAAGAAGTCAAGATCCTCTTCTTTTAACGCTTCCAGTTTTGTTGGGATTCCAACGTCGATAGAAAGCTGCGAAACAGCGTCTACTGCTGCTTTTCTGTATTCTTCTACAGACATATCATCAACACCTTTGACACCCATAGCTCTTGCGATCTCTTTGTATTTCTCGCCTGTGCATTCAGCATTATACTCCATAACGATTGGAAGCATCATAGCACATGCAACACCATGTGGTGTGTCATAAACAGCTCCAAGTGTATGAGCCATAGAATGAGCAATTCCAAGACCTACGTTTGAGAATCCCATTCCTGCGATATACTGTCCAAGAGCCATTCCCTCACGACCCTCTTTCTCATTTGCAACTGCTCCTCTTAAGGATTTGGAAATAATCTCGATTGCTTTGATATGGAACATATCTGTCATCTCCCATGCAGCCTTTGTTGTATATCCTTCAATTGCATGTGTAAGAGCATCCATACCTGTGGAAGCTGTCAGTCCTTTTGGCATAGAGGACATCATATCTGGGTCTACAACTGCGATGACCGGCATATCATGTGGGTCAACACAGACAAATTTTCTCTTCTTCTCTACATCTGTAATAACGTAGTTGATCGTAACCTCTGCTGCTGTACCTGCTGTTGTCGGAACTGCAATGATCGGTACACAAGGTTTCTTAGTTGGCGCAACACCTTCCAGACTTCTTACATCCTCGAATTCCGGATTAGCAATAATGATACCGATTGCTTTTGCTGTATCCATGGAAGATCCTCCACCGATTGCTACAATGTAATCAGCCTCAGCGCTCTTGAATGCTGCAACACCATTCTGTACGTTCTGAATCGTAGGATTGGCTTTGATGTCAGAATAAATCTCATATGCGAGTCCAGCCTCATCTAATACATCTGTCACTTTCTTTGTTACCCCAAATTTGATAAGGTCTGGATCAGAGCATACAAATGCTTTCTTAAATGCTCTTGATTTTGCCTCTGTTGCAATCTCCTTGATTGCTCCTGCTCCGTGATAAGATGTCTCATTCAGCATAATTCTGTTTGCCATTTCAATCTCTCCTTTTCTTACATGACATAATTTGCTTTTATTCAGCTTTTATGTTTTTATTTTAACAATGTTATTAAAAAAATGAAAGTTACAAAATTATGAAAATGTAACGTGACCGGATCATAAAAGATTCAGTCTTTCAAACACCCCTGCCAGTTCTTCCGGCATTGCTTTCACGAGATCTGCTGCCAATTCCTCCGGCGTGCGTTTCACCCTTCCAAACACCCATTGTACAGTCATGTAAATAGAACCCTGGCAATACATTTCCAGCAGAAATTTTAAATCTTCCGACAATGGCTTTCCGGATTTTTCCTGAATCCGGTCTGAATAAAATGCCAGGATCAGTTCAAAATCATGGTCTCTCAGACAGTTCTGATCATCAGATTTAAATGCCATTTTAAAGAAAAGTTTCTCTTTCTGAATATACTGGAATTTTTTCACCAGTCCTTCATAGATGGTCTCGCCTTCTCCCATATGTTCAAATGATTCCAGAAGAATCTTATCAAAATACCAGTTAACCAGGTCATATTTATCCTGAAAATGCCGGTAAAATGTTTGTCTGGTCGTTCCGCACGCATCTACGATTTCCTTTACCGTAATCTTCTCCACCGATGTCGTCTTCATGCAGACTTTCACAGCTTCCGCCAGGCGATATTTCATTTCTTCTGACTTACACTCCTCTTTGCACATGCAAAATCTCCTCTAACTTGGGCATTACCCGAAGCGCCCCTTTTCTTGTTGTTACAATAGATGCTGCTGCATTGGCAAACTCCAGCATCTCTCCAAGTTCCTTTTCATTTCTTGCCCATAGATAACAGAATCAATGGAATATGATACTTTTCCATCAAAAGCAGAATCCCCGCATCATGTCCGCTCCCGGATTCCGTTAAAAGGGAAACTCCCTATATTGCAAAAAGAACGGGACAGATTTTCGCGTTTCTGTCCCGCTCCATATGTCTTGACATTATTTTACAAAATTCTCATTTTCCCGTCAACCTGATCTGGCATGTGAATTTTGTTTTATTCTAACTCATACGAATCCAATGCCTGTTGATTGTTCTGCCCTACACGCTCACAATCCTAGCAGATCTTGCAGATCCAGCCCTCTGGTGCTTCAATGTGACCCATCTGGATTCCTGTCAATGTCTCATACAGTTTCTTTGTAACTGGTCCCATCTCTTCCATTCCACTTGGGAAGCAGATTTCTTTGCCATGATCTACAATCTTGCCAACTGGTGAAATAACTGCTGCTGTTCCACAAAGTCCACACTCTGCAAAATCTTTTACTTCATCAAGGTATACTTCTCTTTCTTCTACTTCCAGTCCAAGATAATGCTCTGCTACATACATCAGAGAACGTCTTGTAATAGAAGGAAGGATTGTAGATGACTTCGGTGTTACGACTTTATTGTCTTTTGTTACGAAGATAAAGTTTGCTCCACCTGTCTCTTCTACTTTTGTTCTTGTTGCAGCATCCAGATACATATTCTCATCGTATCCTTCTCCATGTGCTGTCACGATTGCATGAAGGCTCATTGCATAGTTAAGACCTGCTTTTACATGACCTGTTCCATGCGGTGCGGCACGGTCAAAGTCTGAAACCTTAATTGTGATCGGCTTAGCGCCGCCTTTAAAGTATGGTCCAACCGGTGTGGCAAATACACGGAACTGATACTCCTCTGCAGGTTTTACTCCGATAACCGGACTGGAACCAAACATATACGGTCTTACATAAAGTGTAGCTCCTGATCCATAAGGCGGTACATATGCTGCATTAGCTGCTACGACCTGTTTGATTGCATCTACGAATCTGTCCTCTGGGAATACCGGCATCTCAAGTCTTGCTGCTGAATCAGCCATTCTTGCTGCATTTAAATCCGGACGGAAAGTTACGATATGTCCGTCTTCTGTTGTGTAAGCTTTCATTCCTTCAAAGCATGTCTGTGCATACTGAAGTACACCTGCGCACTCGCTGATTGTTATGGTTGCGTCGGAGGTAAGAGTTCCTTCATCCCATGCTCCGTCTTTGTAGTTGGATACATATCTCTTATCTGTCTGCATGTAGCCAAATCCGATGTTTGACCAGTCAATGTTCTTTTTCTCCATGATAATTTCCTCCGTTCATCTATATAACTTTAATTTTTTAACTATTCTACTGATATTATTATAATACCATCATATTCAAAATTCAAGAGTGCGCTCTGTTTTTTTAGAATTATCTTTCCATCATACTAATAGACTCAATTCCAACGCTTCCTCCACGCACAACTTCAATACTCTTGAACTCTTCTTTCATCAGCTTAATAACTGCGTCATTTTTGGTTCCTGTCTGTACAAATTCCAGCAAAAGACTATCTCTTCCGTAGTCAATGACTTTTGCCTTAAACGTCTCCGCAATCTGGAAACATTCCACCTTATCCTCCGGTGTACATTTTTGAACTTTAATGTACATAATTTCTTTCATTCTTACAAAAACATCTGTAAAATCAATGACTTTAATAACCTCTACCGTACGGTTGAGCTGCTTTTTGATCTGTTCAAACGTCTCATCGTCACTGACCGTTGCTATTGTCATTCTCGACACAGTCGGATCTTCTGTTGTTCCTACAGTAAGGCTGTCCAGATTATATGACTTTCCAGAAAAGAGTCCGGAAATTTTAGACAGAACACCTACCTGATTTTCTACATAAAGTGATATCCAGCGTTTTTTCATTCCATTATTTGTTCCACTCATAATTCCATTCTCCCTTCTAACAATCCATGATCAGCTCTTCCAGAGTTCCGCCCGGTTTGATCATTGGGTATACAAGATCCTCCGGATCGATCATAAACTCGATAATCGTCGGTCTGTGTTTATTTTCAAGTGCTGCTCTGAATGCAGGCTCAATATCTTCTTTTTTCTCCACACGGATTCCTACTGCGCCATAACTTTCTGCCAGTTTGATAAAGTTCGGTGTATACTCCGGATATTCAAAATTCTCATCATCTGCTGCCCTTCTGCTTGCAGCACCGGATCGTAAATTCGTCATAGAGTAACGTTTTCCATAGAATAATTTCTGCCACTGGCGAACCATTCCAAGGTTATAATTATTAAAAATACAGCTAATGATTGGAAGTTCCTCTAATACTGCTGTTGCAAGTTCCTGAATATTCATCTGCATCCCACCGTCACCGGAGATGGAAATGACCGGTACATCCGGATTACCGATTTTAGCACCAATCGCTCCCGGAAGTCCATACCCCATTGTTCCAAGTCCACCTGACATAAGAAGTCTCTTCTTCTGTGTAATCTCAGCAAACTGAGCCGTGAACATCTGATGCTGTCCTACATCAGTTACAATAATTGCTTCATCAAACATACGGTTGATCGTCTCAATAATATCCTGAGGTGTCATGATCGGTTTTTCTTTCATTTTCAGAGGATGTTCCTCTTTCCAGCTTTCAATCTGTTCCAGCCACTTTGATGTCTCATTCGGCTCTACATACTCTAACATCTTCTCAATTGCATCTTTTGCATCCGCAACAATCGGAATATCTACCTGTACATTTTTTGAAATTGCAGCTGTATCAATATCGATATGTACAATCTGTGCATTCGGTGCAAATGAATGCAGCTTTCCGGTAATTCGGTCATTGAACCTAGTTCCGATTGAAAACAGCAGATCACAATCACTGACAGCCATATTGCAGGCATATGCTCCATGCATTCCAAGATTTCCGATGTAGAGTGGGTGGTTTGTCGGAATTGCCCCGCGTCCCATTACTGTTGTTACGACCGGAATATTCGTCTTCTCCACCAATTTGGTAAATACTTCGTTTGCACGGGAAATAATCACACCTCCACCTGCTAAAAATAATGGCTTTTTTGCACGTCCAAGCATTTTGATCGCACGTTTTAACTGTCCGATATGTACGCTTGTATTCGGCTTATAACCACGGATATTAACAGTTTCCGGATATTCTGCGCTTCCAAGTTCTCCCATAACATCTTTTGGAAGATCGATAAGGACCGGACCTGGACGTCCTGTTCTTGCAATGTAAAATGCTTCTTTTAAAATTCTTCCAAGGTCTTCTCTGTTTCGCACCGTTACTCCATATTTGGTGATACTTCTTGTAATTCCTACAATGTCAACCTCTTGAAATGCATCATTTCCAATCAGATGTCTGGACACCTGACCGGTAAAGCACACAAGCGGAACACTATCATAATATGCTGTTGCAAGACCTGTTACCAAGTTCGTTGCTCCCGGACCACTTGTAACAAGGCAAACACCGACTTTTCCGGTAGATCTTGCATAGGCATCGGCCTCATGGACAAGTGCCACTTCCTGCCTTGGCAAGATTACTTTCGTAAAATCCTGCTTGTAAAGTTCGTCACTGATATCAATGGTACATGCCCCAGGATAACCGAACAGAGTATCTACTCCTTCTTCTTTTAAGGCTTTTACTAATAACTTATTGCCACTGATTTTCTTCATAAATGTCTTCCTCCTTTAATATTTCCAGATTTTGCTTCGTCATGAATATCCAACAGAGTAAGCATTTCCCGTCAGATATAGAAAAACGCCCTAAGCGAAATAGCTTAGGGCGAATATACCATCCGTGTTACCACCTAAATTCAGAGAATTCTCTCTGCACTCATGTCAATACGGGAAACCATAACGATTATCCGATATTGCTCCCTTGTAACGTCGGGACAGACGTTGAAGTCTACTCAGATCATGTAACTATAGATGCTTTCTTTCAAAAGCACTATCAGCCATTCATCTTTTCGGTTCACTGCTCAGAGGCTACTTCCATAAACCCTTCATGAAAACTTACACCACCCGTCTTCTCTCTTAGCTTCCGGTATCTATGTACTCCTCCCCGTCATTGCATTTCACAAAACTGTTTTATCGAATATTTTTATATATTATAATCATAACTTTGTGTTACTGTCAATGACATTTTTCATCTGTTTTCTTGATATATTTTATGATGTCAGAGATAATACTTTCAGCACTTCGCCTGCAATTTTTGTCCAGGAAAGTCCGCTGACATCTACTTCTTTTGTTTTACCTGCCTCCACAGACTCCCAGATTCGCTGACCGATCCGCCTTTCAAAATCCGGCAGTGTCGCAGGAACTGCCTCATCCACATTACGCATCAATGGCAGTGTCACATATCTTATATCTGCCCCCGGCGCATAAGTATCAATCCATTCTTTCACTCCGGGCAAGTCTGTCATGACTACTCTGTCTCCGCATGCAAGCGCCTCAATGACCGTAAGAGGCAGTCCTTCAGAGAATGACAGAAGTGCAAAGATGTCACAGGAATTGTAGACCTTCGCCAGCTCTTTCTGTGGAAGCTTTCCTAAAAATGTCACCTTATACGGACATTTTTTCGCAAGCTCTATTATCTGCTCATACTCTTCTTCATTCCCGGCTCCTCCGGCAAGCAAAAGCTCAATCCTTTCCTTTTCATATCCCAGATAATCCAGGCTCCGGATCAGGCTTTCCACTCCTTTTTTCACCGAAATCTTTCCGGCAAATGCAATTCTTGTCACACCGTCATTCACACGCAGGCTTTCATTCTTGAAAATATGGCTGTTATACCCCATTCCAATCACCTGTATTTTTTCTTTCGGCACATCATAAATATCCTGAATGGTCCGCTTCTGCTCTGCATGCAGTGCAAAAATCCGATCAAGTCTTCGAATCTGCCCCGTAATGTACTCCCGTTCCAAATCTGTCTTCTGCATCTGCCGCAAATCTGTATTATGGCAAAAGCCAAAGACCTTCCGGTCTGGAAAATGTTCCCGTACGATGGCAGTCAAAAGATAAAGATGATGGCACAAAATCAGATCCGGATTCAAATCTCTTACTGCCTCATCCAGCTGTTTCAAAAAACTTTCTTTGAATGCCGCTTCCATCTTTGGTGTCATATCCCGGTATCTGGTACTCGGATATGGCATCTCGTCTGACATTCCTACAATCGGAAAGTTCAGTTTCCCCTGTTCAAAATATACCGGATAAAATGTGACCCGATCCGGTACCGGAGTTTCCTCCTCAGGATACACACCGGCTACCAGTGCCTGTGTGTGTCCCTTATTTGCAAATTCCTTCATAAGCTCCGACAGAAAAATCCCACTGCCGGTGCTGTTCGGTTTCTGCGCTGTTACATTTAAAATTCTCATGATACCCTCTCGTAAATTGTAAATACATACTCCAGATCAAAATACGTTTGCTCATCACTGATCTTGGTCATCTGCCACTGTGGGTCCTGATCCAGATCCGGGAAAAATGTATCCGCCTGGTAAGCGTGATCAATCTTTGTAATATATGCCGTCTTACAGTATGGCAGAAGCTGTCTGTAAATGCTCTCTCCCCCGATTACAAAAATATCTTCATCGTTATATTTTTTCAGTTCTTCCACCATTTCGTCAATGCTGTGGACCACAACAGTTCCTTTCACATTGTATTTTTTATCTGATGTCAGAACAACATTGACTCGGTTCTTTAAAGGCTGTCCGCCCGGAAAACTTTCCAATGTCTTTCTTCCCATAGCAACGACCTTCCCCTTTGTCGTCTCACGGAAGAACTTCATGTCCTGCGGAATACTTACAAGTAACTTATTGTCCATTCCAATTGCCCAATTCTTATCCACTGCCACAATCAAATTCATGCCGGTTTCCCCCTGTTTTTTCTTACTTTATTTTTATCTTAAACTGCCACCGGAATATTTTTAATCTGCTCATGTGTCTCATAATCAATCAGTTTCACATCATCCGGTGTAAAATCATAGAAATTCTTCACTTCCGGATTTAACCAGAACTTCGGTGCCGGAAGCGGCTCTCTTTTTATTAATTCCTCCACGAGCGGAATATGGCGGTCATAAATATGTGCATCTGCAATCACATGTACCAGTTCCCCGACTTCCATATCACACACCTGTGCCAACATATGAAGAAGCACTGCATACTGACATACATTCCAGTTATTCGCAGTGAGTACATCATTGGATCTCTGATTGAGCATTCCATTCAGCGAAAGCTTCTCATGTCCTTCTTTTTTCGTAACATTAAATGTCATACTGTACGCACACGGGTACAGGTTCATCTCATGAAGATCCTGATGTACATAAATATTCGTCATGATCCTTCTGCTGTACGGATTGTTCTTCAGATCATAGATCACACGGTCTACCTGATCGAACATTCCCTCCTTGTACTGATGTTTTACGGACATCTGGTATCCATAGGCTTTTCCAATCGATCCATCTTCATCTGCCCAGCTGTCCCAGATATGGCTGTTCAGATCATGAATGTTGTTCGATTTCTTCTGCCATATCCATAAAAGTTCATCTGTACAGCTCTTAATCGCAGTTCTTCTAAGTGTCAGTGCCGGAAATTCCTTAGACAGATCATAACGGTTCACCACTCCAAACTTCTTAACTGTATAAGCACTGGTGCCATCCTCCCACACCGGACGCACCTTTTCACCTTCCGTACTGGTGCCGTTGTCAATAATGTCACGGCACATATCTATAAACACTCTATCAGCATAACTCATGTATCTATGTCCTCCTTGAATATTAATATAACGTTTGAGGCAAAAGCCCCAACTATGATGCCTGCAGATCGCTTTGTGCTGCACACTCCCACTGGCATTTTAATTATTGTAACATAAAAAGAACACATCCAAAAGCGGATATGTCCTTTTCATAATGATTTATCACAAAGGAGTAATTAATTAGCTGCTACACATTCTGCCAGCACACCTTCCAGTGCACTTGCACTACTGCTGTGGATTCTCTCAATTCTTGATCCGGAACGCTGTGCTTCTTTGATCGCGCATTTTACCATTTTGTGCGCCGCGGTTGCTGTGAACAGTATCACAAGATCCGGCTGTCCGATCTGTGTCTTCAGATTACCTTTCATTCTGGTAAATACTTTTGCCTTACATTTATGCTTTTCGCAGATCTTCTTATACTGTCTTTCCATACATTCATTTCCACCAATAATTACAACGCTCATATATCAACCTCTATTCTTTAATTTTGAAATCGATTCTCATTTACATTTAAAAGTTTATCATAGGAATGCATGTATTGCAATATGATTAATGATAGTGTTTTCTCACTTCTGTACTTTAACATGATTAATTTGCAAGCTCATGTGGATAGAACTGTTGCTTCCATATGATGCCAACGGATTGTTCTGGCATCATAAAAAAGAGGCTTCGCCCTCTTGGACAAAACCTCTTGTCATTACACATCACTTACATTATATAATACGCGATTCAGCATCTTCTGAAGTGCCTGTACTTCTCTTCTGGTCATTCCCAGTGTCAGGTTCTTATCGATCCGTCTCCGGTCTGCTTCCATTCTTCGCTGAATATCATATGCCTTTTCTGTGAGATACACGTTCTTCTTTCTCTTATCCTTAGCATTCGGTACAATCAGTACATACCCCTTCTCATCCAGCCTCTGTAAGAGTCCAGTCACGGTAGGATTCTTCAGGTTCAACGCTTTCTCAATGTCTCTTTGATTCACTTCTTCCTTATCACAATGGAACAGATAATCCAATACCTCACACTGAGAAGATGTAATTCCAATTCCCTTAAGCTGGTTATTGATATCTTTCTCGTATACGGTATTAATCTGCTTGAAAAGGAAGCCTACAGGTAATCTCTCCTGCATACTATCACCCTTTCTTAATTAAAAATTATACACCCTATAGATAGTATGCTATATTTTTTTCTGAAAATCAAGAACATCTTTCAGAATTCTTCACACCTGCAATTTTATGCATCTGTAAAAACTTTATGCACGTTCCCCTTTTACCATAGTAACGAGATGCGCTTTTCCCATAATCTTACTTACACCATAGAATAATGCCACATAGATTGGGAATAATACAATCTGCTTAATCACGCGCGCCGGAAGAATTGCCATAAATGCCTGACCGTATAATAATGTCAGCCAGTATGTATTCAGGCAGATATTTACAAAGATCATTACCAGTCCATTCGCCAATGCGATTCGCTTAATGCTAAGTGGTTTCTTGTACAGAATCACTCCGTAGATCACACCACTCAGTGCTCCGCTGATGGTAAAGCCAGGGAAAAATGCTCCCGTCGGACGTACCAGATATTTCACGATATCCGCTGCGGCTCCCATCAGTCCACCGACTACAGGTCCAAACATCATGCCGGTCATCTCATCTGCAATAAATGCAAAACCAATCTTAATGAAATCCGTCACCTGAAGGGTGTAGAACCCTAACACGACAGCAATTGCAAGAAGCATTGCTGTCGTTGCCAACGCCTTTACGTCTTTCAGCTCATGAAAGGAGTCTCGAAATGATTTGGTCAAATTGCTCATAAAAAAATACCTCCTTTGCAGTAGCCCGTAAAACTACTCATAGCAGGTATTTACCGTTATGTGTAGCAGCGGGATGCGGAATGTGCACCGCAAGTGATTCTTTCACTTTTCGTCCTACCGACAACTCCCCGTCCGGCTGGCACTTGACGCGCATATTCCTACTCTGCGTTTCTTAATTCTATTT
>OGCO01001838.1_pt1 | contig 30270 bp, 22 predicted proteins | sample 1570171 | NCBI WGS metagenome assembly OGCO01 (sample SAMEA4370583, study PRJEB24528) | human gut metagenome
GCTGCGCCATCGGCTACTTCACCGAGTACTACACCTCTGACAACTACAAGCCCACTCAGAAGCTGGCTGACGCTTCCGAGACCGGTTCCGCCACCATCATCATCGGCGGTATCTCTCTGGGCATGAAGTCCACCATGACCTCCATCCTGATCGTGGCTGTGGCTGTTGTTGTTTCCTTCTTCACTGCCGGCGGCCATGCTGACTTCAATCAGGGCCTGTACGGCATCGGCATCGCTGCTGTCGGCATGCTGTCCACTCTGGGCATCACTCTGGCCACCGACGCCTATGGTCCCGTGGCTGACAACGCCGGCGGCATCGCTGAGATGGCCGGTCTGCCCGAGGAGGTCCGCAACCGTACCGACGCTCTGGACTCTCTGGGCAACACCACTGCCGCTACCGGCAAGGGCTTTGCCATCGGCTCCGCTTCTTTGACCGCTCTGGCTCTGCTGGTCTCCTACGTCAACATTGCCGACGCCAAGCTGGCAGCTGCCGGTAAGGCTGTCATGGACCTGAAGCTCACCAACCCCACCGTTCTGGTCGGCCTGTTCATCGGCGCCATGCTGGTCATGGTGTTCTCCGCCTTCACCATGAGCGCTGTGCAGACCGCTGCTCAGTCCATCGTGGTTGAGGTCCGCCGTCAGTTCAAGGAGATCAAGGGCATCATGGAGTACAAGGCTGACCCCGACTACGGCCGCTGCGTTACCCTGTGCACCAAGGGCGCCCTGCATGAGATGGTCGCTCCTGCTCTGCTGGCCATCATCGTTCCCATTGTCACCGGCCTGATCCTCGGCACTGAGGGTGTCGTAGGCCTGCTGGGCGGCGTGTCCGTCTGCGGCTTCGCCATGGCTGTGTTTATGTCCAACGCCGGCGGCGCCTGGGACAACGCCAAGAAGTACATTGAAGCCGGCCATCACGGCGGCAAGGGTTCCGACTGCCACAAGGCCGCCGTTGTGGGCGACACCGTGGGCGACCCCTTCAAGGATACTTCCGGTCCTTCCCTGAACATCCTGATCAAGCTGTGCTCCACTGTCTCCATCGTGTTCTGCGGTGTGATCGTGGCCTTCAACCTGATCGGCGCCATCATCGGCTGATCTACAGCAAATGATTTGAAAGAACCGCTGCTTGTGCAGCGGTTCTTTTTGTAAATTTGAAGATGTGCAGGTTTTCTCTTTACAGCGCCGGGGGAAATCAGTATAATATATATTTGAAAAATTATGTGATTGAGAAAGGACATCGTTATGGCCATCCTTCAATTTGATGAATACAAGAGCAAGCTGCTGGCGCTGAAGCCCACGCTGGTCGATCTGGCCGAGGCGCTGGGACTGGAGAGCGCCCATCAGGAACTGGATCTGCTTCAGGCGGAGAGCGCGGCAGACGGCTTCTGGAACGACATGGATCACGCCCAGAAGATCACCACCCGCATCAAGAACCTGCAGGATAAGATCGACGACCACAAAAAGCGCGAGGCCGGCCTGGAGGATCTGCTGACCCTGTGCGAGATGGGCCAGGAGATGGAGGACGAGTCCCTGGTGCCCGAGGTGGAAGAGGGCTATGCGCATCTGGTGCAGGATCTGGAGAAGGCCCGCCTTGCCACCCTGTTCACCGGCGAGTACGACCACCTGAACTGCATGCTCACCATCCATGCCGGTGCCGGCGGTACCGAGGCACAGGACTGGGCCAGTATGCTCTTCCGCATGTACACCCGCTGGGCGGAGCGCCAGGGCTTCAAGTGGGAGACGCTGGACTATGAGGACGGCGACGAGGCCGGTATCAAGTCCGCCACCATCATGGTCACCGGCGAGAACGCCTATGGCTACCTGCGGGGGGAGAACGGCGTCCACCGTCTGGTGCGCATCTCTCCCTTCGACTCCAATGCCCGCCGCCAGACCTCCTTTGCCGCCGTTGAGGTCATGCCCGACCTGCCCGACGACGTGGAGGTGGAGATCCGCCCCGAGGACGTGGAGATGCAGGTGTTCCGTTCCTCCGGCGCCGGCGGTCAGCACATCAACAAGACCTCCTCCGCCGTCCGACTGATCCACAAGCCCACCGGCATCGTCGTGTCCAGCCAGCAGCAGCGCTCCCAGTTCCAGAACAAGGATACCTGCTACCGCATGCTGCGCGATAAGCTGGTTCAGCTGCAAATGCAGGCCCATGCGGAGAAGATCTCCGACCTGAAGGGCGTGCAGATGAAGATCGAATGGGGCAGCCAGATCCGCTCCTATGTGTTTATGCCCTATCAACTGGTGAAGGACAACCGCACCGGCTATGAGACCAGCAATATCAACGCAGTTATGGACGGCGATCTGGACGGCTTCGTCACCGCCTACCTGACCTGCGCCGCCACAAACACATGGGTGACAAAATAAGATTGTATCATAAGGCTCTGCCGCAACAGCGGCAGAGCCTTATTTGTTGTAAGCCCTTCAAGTCTGGGAGGTTTCACCGAATTCCACCGCCTGCAGGCGGTGGAACAAATTTGAATTCTGTCATTTCCCGGGGCGTGTACCTCGGAAATGACACCTCTCATGCGCGGCTGTGCGACTTTTGTGAAGCAATCGAGTGCAGCCGCGCATGAAGCCTTCTATCGGAAAAGGCCGGGGGGCCTTTTTCGATAAGCGGAGCTTGTTCACAAATTGTTCTTTTCCCTTTCAATCTGTTTTAAGGTTATCCGGATACAATGGCCATGCTGAGAGGAAGAGAGATCAGAAACGATCCTCCAATCAGCCTGAACAAGTAATACCATCCCGATCAAAGGAGTGTTTTTTATGTTCCCAGATGATGAGCGCAAGAGCTTTGAGGGCACTCAGACCCCCGAAAATCAGACGGCTCAGAGTGCCGTCGGCGACGGTGAGTGGCACGGCAGCCCCTATGGCGCCGGTGCTTCCAACTCCCACAGCGAGCCCTTTACGGTAAATCCCAACACAGGCGCGGACGAAAGCTCCGCCCCCTATGGTTCCGCCCCCTACAGCAGCGCGGGCAGCGCCCCCTTCGGCGGCCCCAATGCGGCAAACTTCGGCGGCAATGGCAATCCGCCCTATGGCGGTGTGCCCCATCAGCCCACCCCGCCCAACGGCCCCAAGCCCAAGAAACCCAAGAAGGGTTGGACGCCCTCCAAGCTGATTGCCCTGTGCCTGGCCTGCGCCATCGTGGGCGGCGGCGTCAGCGGCGGCGCAGTGGCTCTGGCGAGCCGCAGCCAGAAGGCCTCTACGGCCAGCGGCACCTCCACGGTGCTGGAGAGCGACCGCACGGCCACGACCAATGTCCAGACCCAGAAGGTGCAGGCCGGTGACGCCATGAGCGTGGCCGACATCTACAACACCTATTCCAACAGTGTGGTGTGCATTCAGGTGTCTACCTCCAACGGCACCGGCGCGGGCACCGGCTTCGTCATCACTGAGGACGGCTATATCGTGACCTGCTACCACGTCATTGACGGCGCGACCGACATCGCCGTCACCTTCCCTGACTCCACCAGCTATGCCGCCACTCTGGTGGGCGGCGACGCGGATAACGATGTGGCCGTGCTGAAGATCGATGCCTCCGGCCTGACCCCCGTGGTGCTGGGTGACAGCGCTCAGCTCGAGGTGGGCGACACCGTCACCGCCATCGGCAACGCCCTGGGCACGCTGGCCAACACCACCACCACCGGCGTGGTGTCCGCCCTTGACCGCGCCATCACCATGAGCGACGGCAGCGTCATCAACGTTTTGCAGACCGACTGCACCATCAACTCCGGCAACTCCGGCGGCCCGCTGTTCAACCAGTACGGCGAGGTCATCGGTATCGTCAACGCCAAGTATTCCTCCAGCGGTTACAGCTCCGGCACCGCCACCATCGAGGGCATCGGCTTCGCCATCCCCTATGCGGATGTGTCCGGCAAGATCGCCGATCTGATGCAGTACGGCTACATCACCGGCAAGCCCTCTCTGGGCATCACCGTTTCCACCGTCTCTGCGCTGGATGCGCAGCGCTATAACATGGTGGTGGGCGCTTACGTCAACTCCGTGAATTCCGGTTCCTGCGCTGAGACCGCCGGTTTGAAACAGGGGGATATCATCACCGCCGTGAACGGTGAGGAGATCACCAACTATGAGGAATTGGTCAACGCCAAGAACAAAATGTCCGCCGGCGACCAGATGACGCTGGATGTGTGGCGCGACGGCGAGACGACCACCCTGACCGTCACGCTGGACGAGGCCAAGCCGGACACCTCCGGCAGTACGGATAACAGCCAGTCTGGCTCCTCCGGCCAGTCCGATTCCAATAATCAGTACGGTTCCAACGGCCAGTCCGGCGGAAACGGTATGTCGCCCTATGATTTCTTCGACTACTTCTTCGGCGGCAATGGCAACTCCAACGGCGGCCAGGGCAGCTGGTAATTCAACACACGATCTACTTTCTTCATTTTCATTTCCTTCTCTCTGTGAGCAGCGGACGGCCTGAACAGACCGTCCGCTGCTCCGCGTTTTGCAGGAAATGGGGCGATCAATTGGGGTTTGGCGATGAGCAGGAACTTCTGAAAGCCTTCCGGCCCTTTTGTCTGCTTCGCAGACATTTCCCCACACAGTGAGGAATCACCCCTTGAGGGGAAGGTGGCCCGAAGGGCCGGATGAGGTGGCGTCGAACGGAAAGCTGTCCTGGACCTGCCCCCTCATCAGTCACGGCTCTGCCGTGCCAGCTTCCCCCCAAGGGGAAGCCTTCGGCAGTCTGCACCGCACCAAAGCCTCCCTCCCAAGTGGAAGGCTTTGTTAGGTGCTTTTGCAGACCTACAAATCCCAATTTGCCAAACCCATCGCACTCTTCTGCCCTCAAAAAATGCACCAACGCCCCGGGGTCTTGCGGCTCCGGGGCGTTGGTGTATCACTTAGGAAGAGGATCGATCAGTCAGAAACGAACCCATCTATTTGACAATTCCGACGGCTTAAATCGGAATCAGTCAACCACTTGCTGGATCTCCACGAACTCCTTGTGCTCGCGGGGATACTTAATTGCGGCCTGCGCGGCGGCCAGCCGGGCCAGAGGCACGCGGAAGGGGCTGCAGGACACATAGTTCAGGCCGACGCGGTGGCAGAACTCCACGCTGGTGGCGTCGCCGCCATGCTCGCCGCAGATGCCCAGCTCCAGGTCGGGGCGGGTCTTGCGTCCGGCGGCGGAGGCCATCTGGATCAGCTTGCCGACGCCATTGGGATCGAGGTGCTGGAAGGGGTCGGACTCATAGATCTTGTTGTCGTAGTAGGCGCCCAGGAACTCGGCGGCGTCGTCGCGGGAGAAGCCGAAGGTCATCTGGGTCAGGTCGTTGGTGCCAAAGGAGAAGAACTGAGCCTCCTTGGCGATCTGGCCTGCGGTCAGGGCAGCTCTCGGGATCTCGATCATGGTGCCCACCAGATACTTCATGTCCAGACCGGACGCGGCGATCAGCTTGTCGGCGGTGGAGGTGATGATGTCCTTGACGAACTTCAGCTCCTTGACCTCGCCCACCAGCGGAACCATGATATGCGGCGTGATGACATGGCCGGTCTCGCGGCTGACCTTGATGGCGGCGTTGATGACGGCAGTGGTCTGCATCTCGGCGATCTCAGGATAGCTGACGGCCAGACGGCAGCCGCGGTGACCCATCATGGGGTTGAACTCATGCAGGGACTCCACCACGTTGGTCAGCGCCTCGGCGGTCATGCCCATGTCCTTGGCCAGCTCGGCGATGTCCTCGGGCTTGGTGGGCAGGAACTCATGCAGAGGCGGATCCAGATAACGGATGGTCATGGGACGGTCGCCCATGATGCGGTACATCTCGGTGAAATCCTGCTCCTGATAGGGCTCGACCTTGGCCAGAGCGGCCTTGCGGGCCTCCACAGTGGTGGCGCAGATCATCTCGCGGACGGCCTTGATGCGGTCGGCGGCGAAGAACATATGCTCGGTACGGCACAGGCCGATGCCCTCGGCGCCCATGTCGATGGCATTCTGGGCGTCGGCGGGGTTGTCGGCGTTGGTGAGCACCTTCAGCTGGCGGCGCTCGTCGGCCCAGCTCATGAACTTTTGCAGATAGGGGTTCTCGGTGGCGGCGACGGTCTTGATGACACCCGCATAGATGTTGCCGGTGGAACCGTCGATGCTGATCCAGTCGCCCTCGTGGAAGGTGTGGCCATTGATGGTGAACACCTTGGCGTCGTAGTCGATAGAGACCTCGTTGTCATTGCCGCAGCCGGAGACGCAGCAGGTGCCCATGCCGCGGGCAACAACGGCGGCGTGGCTGGTCATGCCGCCGCGCACGGTCAGGATGCCCTGAGAGACCTGCATGCCCACGATATCCTCGGGAGAGGTCTCCAGACGGACCAGAACGACCTTGGGCATTTCCTTGGACTCCACCTTGGCCGCGGCGTCCTCGGCGGAGAACACCACCTGACCGCAGGCGGAACCGGGAGAGGCGGCCAGGCCCTTGCCGATGACCTCGGCGGCCTCCAGCGCCTCGTTGTCAAACTGGGGGTGCAGCAGGGTGTCCAGCTGCTTGGGCTCCACGCGCAGCACGGCCTCGGTCTCGTCGATGAGGCCCTCGTCCACCAGGTCGATGGCGATCTTCAGCGCGGCCTGAGCGGTGCGCTTGCCGTTGCGGGTCTGGAGCATATAGAGCTTACCGTCCTCGATGGTGAACTCCATGTCCTGCATATCCTTGAAATAGGTCTCCAGACGGGTGGCAATCTGCACGAACTCGTCATAGACCTCGGGCATTTCCTCATGCAGCTTCTTCAGCGGAGAGGGGGTACGCACGCCGGCGACCACGTCCTCGCCCTGAGCGTTGATGAGGTATTCGCCGGTAATGCCCTTCTCGCCGGTGGCGGGGTTGCGGGTGAAGGCCACGCCGGTGCCGCTCTTGGGGCCGGAGTTGCCGAAGGCCATCTGCTGGACGTTGACGGCGGTGCCCCACTCGTAGGGGATCTCGTTCATCTTGCGGTAGACGTTGGCGCGGGGGTTATCCCAGCTGCGGAACACGGCCATGACGGCCTCGATGAGCTGCTCCTTGGGATCCTGGGGGAAGGGCTTGCCCTCGTTGTCCTCATAGATCTTCTTGAAGATGCCGACCAGTTCCTTCAGGTCCTCGGCGGTCAGATCCACGTCGTTCTTGACGCCCTTGGCCTCCTTCATCTTGTCGATCTGCTCCTCAAACAGGCTCTTGGACACGCCCATGACCACGTCGGAGAACATCTGGACAAAACGGCGGTAGGAATCGTAAGCAAAACGCTCGTTGCCGGTCTTTTTGGCCAGACCCTCAACGGCCTCGTCGTTCAGACCCAGGTTCAGGATGGTGTCCATCATGCCGGGCATGGACTGGCGCGCGCCGGAGCGCACGGAGACCAGCAGAGGATTGTTGATGTCGCCAAAGGTCTTGCCGGTGATCTCCTCCAGACCCTTGACGTGCGCGAAGATGTCGGCCACGATCTCGTCATTGATGCGGCGGCCGTCGGTGTAGTACTGGGTGCAGGCCTCGGTGGTGATGGTGAAGCCCTGGGGCACCGGCATACCGGCAGCGGTCATCTCCGCCAGACCGGCGCCCTTGCCGCCCAGCGTGTTCTTCATTGTCACCTTGTCGCCGGCGAATGCGTCGGAGCCCTCGCTGAAGTAGTAGATAAACTTCTTTGCCATGAGTTCGTTCCTCCTTGCCAAAATGCGCCCCGCCGGTTCTGCAAAGTTTCCTGCATTCACGGGCCTGTTTCAGCCCGAAAGCGGAGCCAACTGTCTATCGTCCTCGTATGGCTGCATTATAGAACTTTTTTTCGTAGAACGCAAGATATTTTTGTTAAATTCTCTAAATTTTTTCACTTTATTAGTCACTTAGCGAAAACACTTTCTAAAAATCTTTACAAAATTCTTTTCAAAAAGTTTTTGCTTTCTGTGCACTTATGCCCGTTTTTTTGTATTTTATGCAGGAACCACAGCATCAAATTTTTGCCGGGTTTACAAAAGGTTCATAAGCGCGTCATGATTTGGTCTTAATTTGCCGGTATGATAAAGATGTTCCAAAGAGGAACACCATTAGCAAAGCCTCTCATCTTCATTTCTTTCTCTCTCTTAACAAAGGAAAAGGACTTCCGGTTCAGGCCCGGAAGTCCTTTTTCATTTGATCGGAACGGAATTGATCCGCAAGTCCGACGCAGGGCAGGCGCTTTTCCCCGCCGTGCCATGCCGGCAAATTGGGGTTTGGCGAATAGCAGGAAGTTCTGAAAGCCTTCCGACCCTTTTGTCTGCTCCGCTTGCCATCTTTATTGTGGTTTGCCTTCGGCAGTTATCCCACTCGCCCTGAAATATGCCACAGGCATATTTCTTTCTCGGGCTCACCCCACACAGTGGGGAATCACCCCTTGAGGGGAAGGCTTTGGCACGGTGCAGACTGTCGAAGGCTTCCCCTCGGGGGGAAGCTGGCACGGCGAAGCCGTGACTGATGAGGGGGCAAGATTAGGATGGCTTTCCTTTCGGCGCCACCTCATCCGGCCCTTTGGGCCACCTTCCCCTCAAGGGGAAGGCTCTGGTGCGGCGCAGACTGTCGAAGGCTTCCCCTCATCGCCACCTCATCCGGCCCTTTGGGCCACCTTCCCCTCAAGGGGAAGGCTTTGGTGCGGTGCAGACTGTCGAATGCTTCCCTACAACCCCCAAGTTATGAACCGGAGCACTCACTCCTCCAGTCCAAAGAACCTCAATGCGTTGCGGGTGGTGAATTCCTCGACGTGTTCCGGGGTGGTGCCGCGGATCTCGGCGATCCTGTCCCGGATATAGATGAGGTTGCGGCTGTCGTTGCGCTTTCCGCGATTGGGCACGGGGGCCAGATAGGGGGAGTCCGTCTCGATCATGATGCGGTCCTCCGGCAGGGCGGCGATGACCTCCGGCGCCTTCCGGGCGTTTTTGAACGTGATGACCCCGGTGAAGCTCAGACTCCAGCCCAGCCGCACCAGCATCTTCGCGTCCTCCACCGCGCCGGAATAGCAGTGGAACACGCCGCGCACCTGCGGAAACTCCCGGACGATGGCCATGGCGTCCTGATGCGCCTCCCGGTCGTGGACGATGACGGGCAGGCCGAGCTCCTGCGCCAGCGCCATGTGATCCCGGAAGCATTTTTTCTGCAAGTCCCGATCCGGGTTCTCCGGCCAGTAATAGTCCAGCCCGATCTCGCCGATGGCCACCACCTTCGGCTCCGACAGAGCCAGCGCCCGGATCTGCGCCAGATCGGCGTCGGTATATCCGGCGCACTCCTCGGGCTGGAAACCCACGGCGGCATAGACATGGGGATATTGGCGGGCCAGCTCCACCGCCCTCCGGCTGGAGGGCAGGTCGCAGCCCGGATCCACCACCCAGCCGACCCCGGCGGCGGGCAGGGCATTCAGAACCTCCGGGCGGTCTTCGTCAAAGCGCTCGGTGTCGTAGTGAGCATGGGTTTCAAACAGCATAAGATCAAGTCCTTTATGGGGATGATCTACCTTGGCATTGCACAGACTTTTGCCTCAGAACCATCCCATTCAAGCAAAATACCTGCCGGCGCAACGCGCCGGCAGGTATAAGCATACAATAGTTTTGCCGAAATTACAATCAGATATAGAACAGCTTCTCGGCTTCGCGGCGCAGCTCGGCGCGGTCGTCGGGATGGGCGATGGAGATCAGCTTCTCGGTGCGCTCCTTGACGCTGCATCCGCGCAGGTGGGCCACGCCGTACTCGGTGACGATATAGTCCACATAGTTGCGGGGGATGGTGACCACGGCGCCCTGGGTCAGCATGGGCTTGATCTTGGGCATACCCTTCTTGCTGCGGGAGGCGAAGGCCAGAATGCCGCGGCCGCCCTTGGAGTGCAGCGCGCCGTAGGCGAAGCAGAAGCCGCCGCCGGAACCGGAGAACTGACGGGGGCCGATGGACTCAGAGCACACCTGGCCGGTCAGATCCATCTCCAGAATGGTGTTGATGGAGACCATGTTGTCGTTCTGCATGATGGTCATGGGGTTCACGCCGTAGCTGCCGGGCACGATGCGCAGGGTGGGGGTGTTCTGCATGGTCTCATACAGGGCGCGGTCGCCGCCGGCGAAGGAGCCCACATGGACGCCCTTGTAGTAGTTCTTGCGCTCGCCGGTGATAACGCCCCGGCGGATCATCTCGCCCATGGAGGAGGTGAACATCTCGGTGTGCAGACCCAGGTCATGCTTGTCCATCAGGTGGCGGGCCACGGCGTCAGGCAGAGAGCCGATGCCCAGCTGGATGGTGTCGCCGTCGTGGACCAGTTCGCTGACCAGACCGCCGATGGTGTCCTCCACCTCAGTGGCCTGCATGGCAGGGATCTCGGCCAGGGGCTCATCCACCTCATAGAGGCAGCTGACGTCGTTGATGTCGATCTCCAGGCCGCCCTTGACGTGCACCTGCTGGGGGTTGACCTCCAGAATGATGCGGTGGTCGGGCTGCGCCATCACGGCGGCGAAGGTCTCGGGCTCCCACATCATGCACAGGCTGATCTGGAACTTGCCGTTCTCGTCCATGGGAGTGGTCTGGGCCACGAACACATTGGGGGGGCGATGCTCGGCGACAAAGCGGCCGTAATCGGGCAGGTCGGTGACGATCAGGGAGCAGTTCAGCTTCTTGTGACCCTCACCCCAGCCGGGGCCGTAGAAAAAGCCGCCGGTATTGATGTGGCCGTTCATGTTGTCGCCCTTGACAAACTCAAAGTTGCCGGTACGGGCCTTGATGACGGAGACATTCTCCACCCGGGGGGCGATCTTGTGCAGGTTCTGGGCGAAGATCTTGGGCTCGTTGCAGTCGCCGGCAAAGCAGACGTTGTCGTTGCTGCGGATATAGCCCAGAGCTTCATCCAGAGAGACCTTCTTGCTCTCGTAGAGTTCCTGGAAATTCATGCAGATTCCTCCTGTTTATGGTCTAAAAGTGATACTTTTGAATTAACTCAGCTGTTGATCTTGTGGAGCAGTTCGCTCAGCGTCTCCCGCTCCTCGGCGGACAGGTTGCGGGTCAGCCGCCGATCCGTGTCCAGGATCAGATCCCGGAACACCTCCACCTGCTCCCGCCCCCGGTGCGTGGTGCGCAGGGCATAGCTGCGGGCGTCCTCCGGGTCGTGGGTGCGCTCCAGCAGCCCCATCTTCTCCAGCCCCGTCACCAGTTTGGTGACGCCCGGATTGGACAGCTGGGTGTACTGCTCCAGTGCCCGCTGGTTCACCGTCCGATCCTGTTCGTGATCGGCCACATAGATGAGCCCCATGGCCTGATACATCGTCACGCCGAAGGGCTCCAGCGCTCGGCTGTTCTCCCGGTTGAGCAGAAAATCCGCCCGGTGCACCAGATGACACACCGTCTCCCGCAGGGAGGGCATATTCTGCATGGGCTCACCTCCTTTTGTTTTTCGGGTAAAACATAACCAGTTATATAACCGGTTATGTTTATTATAGCAGGGATCCGGGGAATGTCAATAGCACGCGTGGAATTTATGGGCGGGAAAATTTGGAGGGAAGCCTTTGACACGACGCAGAAGGCTCCTGGTCATATCGTAGGACGGGTGCCTGCCCCCTACGTCAGACCTGCAAGCTGTCAGCGCCGTACAAAAGCCTTCCCCTTGAGGGGAAGGTGGTGAGCGGAGCGAACCGGATGAGGTGGCGACGAAGGGAAAAATGTCCTAGACCTGCCCCCTCATCAGTCTGCTTCGCAGACAGCTTCCCCCCAGGGGGAAGCCTTCGACAGTCCCTGCAACCTCCCGGTCCGTCATTCTGAGCGCAGCGAAGGATCTTAAAACACCGGTCTCCTACATGGAGCATTCTCCATACAGAAGTCTGTACCGTAAGATTCTTCAGTCGCTTCGCTCCCTCAGAATGACAGGTGAGAACCTGCACTCTCAGCAAAAAACACACCCCCCCGCCGCGCAGGATACCTGCGCGGCGGGGGGCAACCGATCAGATCAGCGCTCCGATCAGAACGCGATGCGCTCCTCGATCCAGCTCTTGAGCTGGTCGATGGGCACGCGCACCTGCTCCATGGTGTCGCGGTCGCGGATGGTGACGGCGTTGTCGGCCGGGGTGTTCTCGTCGCCGACGGTCTCGAAGTCCACGGTGATGCAGTAGGGGGTGCCGATCTCGTCCTCGCGGCGGTAGCGCTTGCCGATGGAGCCGGCATCGTCGTAGTCCACCATGAAGTACTTGCTCAGCTCGGCGTAGATCTCCTGCGCCTTGGGGGCCAGCTTCTTGCTCAGGGGCAGAACGGCGGCCTTGAAGGGAGCCAGCGCGGGGTGGAAGTGCATGACCACGCGGATGTCGTCGTTGCCCTTCTTATCCTGACCCACGACCTGCTCGTCATAGGCGTCGCACAGGAAGGCCAGCGTCACGCGGTCGGCGCCCAGAGAGGGCTCGATGACGTAGGGGATGATGTGCTCGCCGGACTCCTGATCGAAGTAGGTCAGATCCTTGCCGGAGGTGTTCTGGTGCTGGGTCAGGTCGTAATCGGTGCGGTCGGCCACGCCCCACAGCTCGCCCCAGCCGAAGGGGAACAGGTACTCAAAGTCCGTGGTGGCCTTGGAGTAGAAGCACAGCTCCTCGGGCTCATGGTCGCGCAGGCGCAGGTTCTCGTCGGTCATGTTCAGGTCCAGCAGCCACTGGTGGCAGAAGTTGCGCCAATACTGGAACCACTCCAGATCGGTGCCGGGCTTGCAGAAGAACTCCAGTTCCATCTGCTCGAACTCGCGGGTACGGAAGGTGAAGTTGCCCGGGGTGATCTCGTTGCGGAAGCTCTTGCCGATCTGGCAGACGCCGAAGGGCAGCTTTTTCCGGGTGGTGCGCTGGATGTTCTGGAAGTTGACAAAGATGCCCTGTGCGGTCTCCGGACGCAGATACAGCTCGTTCTTCGCGTTCTCGGTAACGCCCTGGAAGGTCTTGAACATCAGATTGAACTGACGGATCTCGGTAAAATTGTGTTTTCCACAAGTCGGACATGGTACGGAATGCTCTTTGATAAAACCTTCCATCTTTTCCTTGTCCCATCCGTCCACGGAACCATCCAATTCTACATTGTTTTCTTCTGCAAATGCTTCGATCAGCTGATCGGCACGAAATCTCTCATGACATTCTTTACAATCCATCAGAGGATCGGAAAAGCCGCCCAAGTGTCCGGATGCTACCCATGTCTGTGGGTTCATCAAAATCGCACAGTCCACACCAACATTGTATTTATTCTCCTGAATAAACTTCTGCCACCAGGCTTTCTTAACATTGTTTTTCAGCTCGACACCAAGATTTCCGTAGTCCCATGTATTTGCCAGTCCACCATAAATCTCCGAACCCGGATAAATAAATCCGCGTCCTTTTGCCAAAGCTACGATTTTTTCCATTGTCTTTTCCATTCTTATCCTCCAATCAGGTGCCGGATGCACCTTTTATAAATTATTCTTACACCATTTTACTATTGTTTGGGAATAATTTCAACTAAAACTTTATGGCTTTCCCTCAATCATATCCGATATAGAAAGCATTTCCTCTTCCTGAAAACTGGATAATAAAATGGAATCCAGCCGGTAGTGCCGGTCAAGCGGCTCCATCTGGCAGGCTTCCAGTACCGTATTGGTCATATTTACAAAATAGGTTACGGCTTCCTCTTTCTGATACCCGGCCTCTTCTTCGTCAATTTTCATGGTATATTTTTTCTGTGCCAGATAGTGCAGCAGGGGAAGCAGATCTTCCCGCTCAATAATATGACAGCGCTGTTTCTGATGGCGCAATTTCACCTTCAATTTCGTTTGTTCTTCCTGCGGGCTCCGGTAAAACTGCTGAATGAGATTGATTTCCCGTTCCTTCTGCCGGGCGATATGAAGAAGGTCTGAAAGATATTTATCCGAGATCAAGCGGATTCCCATATGTTCCACACGATCTTTCTGGTACCTTCCCTTTCTCTCTGCTTCACTTGGCATCGCCGCCGCAAAAATTTCTGTCAGAATGTCGGATTGGTACACTCCCTTTCCATATGCCTTTCTTACCAGTTGCCGAAAATCTTCAGCCTCTTCCTGGGAAATAAGAGACTTAGCATGCCGGCTTTCATTATGAAGGTAATGTAAAAGCACCTCTTCCTCTCTGCGCTGTTCCGGTGCAATATGATTGTTTTTACACCATAGTGTAAATGACTGCGACTGCAGTAAAAATTCCAAATCCTCGGAGGCCTCTTCTCTCATCAAAGTTTTTAGTTCCGCCTGAATATGCAGATAATGCTCCAAAACATTTTTACTGTACCCCTTAAAATAAGCCGCTCTTTTTCCCATCTCATATAAAAATTCTTTTGGTTCCAGATGATGAATCGCATCGTAGAACCCCCACAATTTTTGCGTGCATTTTTCATCCAACAAACTGATAGCCTCCGGAAGATGTTTTTCATAAAATACAATCATCTCCTGACACATCTGCCAGTCAAGCTGGTGTTCAATCGCATAAAGATAAACAAATTCCCGATGATCATTTACCTGGATTCCCGGAAGAAGCAATTCTTTCCGAAGATATTCCTGTGTTTTTTCTACACTGAGTTTTAAAGAGATAGCAATATGAAAAACCATTTCACGATTCGGGCTGGAAATTCCATCCAGTCCAAACCACCGCCGCATCGTATGTAAATCTGCCGGTTTTTCTCCCTTTGCCGCCTTGCGAAATGCCTGATACGCCTGTTTTCTGATCTCTTTTCCGCATTCTTCCGTGGCTGATATTTCCTCACACGATTCCAGCCATTCATGAATTAAGAACCGGTCAAAACCCTGGTTGCTTTTTCTCTGATATTTCACGCTGTCTCCTCATTTCTCTTTATTGCAAATAACCGTCTAACGAAGCATCGTATTTTTGTGGCCGCTTCGTCGTCTTTGGCCGTGCAGTCACTACCGGTGCTTTCGTCGGTGCCGCCGTCTGAACCGCCCTTTTCCCGCCACGGCTCACAGTAAGAATAATCACACTCTCCTTCTTTACCTGTGTTCCTGCCGCAATGCTCTGCTGCACAACCGTCCCCTTCTTTTTCTTGTTATATGCCTTTTCTATTTTTACCCGAACTCCCAATTTCTGTAATTTTTTCTTTGCCTTACCGGCGGTCTTTCCTATTACTTTTGGAATTTCCACAAACGCCATTTCCTCAGGAGTCGGCTCAGGTGTCGAAACAGCATTTGCCGTCGGTACCGCCGTTTCCACTGTCTTCTCTGCCACATTCACCGGAATTGACTTTTCCTCATCGGCTGATGAATTGTGGTTTTGATAAAGCAAGATTCCACCGACTGTCATTACCACAAGGATTAATCCCGCGATCATCCATTTTCCTTTTTTGTGTTTTGCCTCGGTTTGTCCCATGTTTTCGCCAAATTCACGCTGTATCGCTGTTTTCGAAAAAAGTCCGGCAACACCTGACTGGGTTAATGTATCGCGAAATGATTTCGGCAGCTGCACTTCGTCATAAGAAGAGATTCGTTTGTTATCCGGATACAGTTCATTGTAAAACTCTTCCATATCCTGCCAGCGGTCTTTCGCCAGAACTGCCATTCCCTTGTCAATTGCACACTTCGCCTGCATCGGAAGTTTCACATCCTCCCACTGCCGCAAGGGCACCAAATGGTCCGCATAGACACGCTCTACGGACTCATCGGGGATTTTCCCCGTAAGCATAAAATACATCGTTCCACAAAGACTGTACAAATCGGTCCACGGTCCCTGCTCTCCTTTTGCGCGGTACTGTTCTTCGGGCGAAAAGCCTCGCTTGATAGAAACCGTTATCGTATTTTCCGGCAGTTCCACATTTCGTGCCGCCCCAAAATCAATCAATTTCAACTGTCCATTTTCATCAAACATCAAATTATCAATGCTGATATCACGGTGAATCAATCCCGTTTTGTGAATATCACACAAGGAATGAATCACCGGTTCCATCAACGCAAGCACCTGCTCGCCTGACATTTTTCCATTTTTCCGGATATAATTACGCACCCTTGTGCCTTCGACATATTCCATCACAATGTACGCCGTACGGTTTTCCTGAAAGAAATCGCGCACCGAGACGATACTCGGCAGTTTCATAAAACGAGACAGACTTCTCGCCTCTTTCAAAAAATCTTCTTTTCCCTTTTCAAACTCCAATTCACTTTTTCCTTCGTAAATCTGAAGCGTCCCTGTCTGCGGCCCCTCTTTTTCTCTTGTGGCAATCCCACTCGGAAAATATTCTTTTACTGCGACCGGAACCATCAGCACAATGTCCCACGCCACATAAGTAATCCCAAATCCCCCTTCTCCCAGCACTTTTCCAAGAAAATAACGTTCATTCAGGCAGGTGCCAAGAGGAAGCGCCATATTTGGTTGTTTGTAAGAAGAGGCATCAAACTCGCATTTCGCACAATGCCCCTCTTCATCCAATAAATGCATACACCGTATGCAGCGTTCTTTTCCCGCGACTAGCATACTCTTCATCCCTTCTCATACTGTTTTGATTTTCTTTCAAATGACCACTATACACTATGGTATCGGCTTTTAGGGAATTTGTCAATACTACTTATAATTTATGAAAAACCGGCATAGGTGCAAACGCCCATGCCGGCAATTATTTTTATTTATAGCATAATATACCAATTACTCCGTCTGGTCTGCTGCCCACACCGCTTTGGGCCCATGTTCCCCGGTTCGGATTCGGATTACATCCGCCAGTTCGTAGACGAAAATTTTTCCGTCGCCGTGTTCGCCGGTGTGTGCACATTTGCAGATGGCGTCGATGGTTCGGTCTGCCCATTCTTGGCTCGATACCACGATCTCAAATTTCACCTTTGGCAAAACATTGATATCAACATCGTATCCACGGATCTTCTCACGGTATCCCATCTGGGTTCCGCATCCCATTACCTGCGAAATAGTCATTCCGTTTACTTTCAATTTTTGAAGTGCATCTTTGATGTCTTCCATTTTATCTTCATTTACAATTGCATCTATTTTAATCATAAGAAAACCTCCATTCTATTAATCCAAACCATTGAAGGATGGGTAAGCACTTTCTCCATGCTGACTCTCATCCAAGCCGATTCTTTCATCATGCTCAGATACACGAAGCGGTGTAAACAGTTTCACGATTCCTGCGCAGATCAATGTGCCGACAATTGCGACCGCGATCGTAATAACAATACTGATAAGCTGTGCAACGAACAAATGGTAATCGCCAAAAACAAGACCATCCCATCTCGCAGTGCTGTTGATGGACTTCTGCGCAAATATTCCGGTTGCAATACCGCCCCAGACACCTCCGATTCCGTGACAGCCAAAAGCATCCAGCGCATCGTCATAGCCAAAATGTTTCTTGACGACAGACATCATGAAATAGCAGATTGGACTGACTACGATGCCGATAATAAATGCAGACCACAATGGTACAAATCCTGCTCCTGGTGTGATTGCGACCAGACCAAGTACAGCTCCGGTACAAGCTCCTACTACCGTCGGTTTGCCGTCACGAATCATATCGATCGCCATCCAGGAAAGAAGTCCACAGGCAGCAGATGTATTGGTTGTCAGGAATGCATGAACCGCAAGTCCGTCTGCTGCGAGAGCGCTTCCGGCATTGAAACCAAACCAGCCAAACCATAAAATCGATGCTCCCAAAAGAACAAATGGAATGTTGTGTGTACGATATGCCGTTTTCTCATATCCACGGCGTTTGCCAAGTAAAAGAGAAAGAACCAGGCCGCTGACACCGGAACTGATATGTACAACGTTTCCGCCGGCAAAATCAACCGATCCAAGAACCTCTCCTAAAAATCCACCTTTGCCCCATACCATATGAGCCATCGGATAATAAACGACGATCAGCCACAGGGCAATAAAAGCAAACAGGGCTTTGAATTTCATTCTTCCAGCCACAGAACCTGTGATCAATGCTGGTGTAATGATGGCAAACATCATCTGAAAGGCCACAAAAAGTGTCGCCGGAATCGTGTCAGCATAGGCTCCCGGTTCCGCTCCCAATCCACTTAAACTAACTTGTTTCAAGCTTCCGATAATTCCTCCGAAATCCCCACTAAAGGAAAGGGAATACCCAAAGAAAACCCACATAGCAGCTGCAAGCCCCATGATAAAAAACGAAGAGATCATTGTATTCAATACATTTTTTCTCCTCACTAAACCTCCGTAAAAGAATGCCAGCCCCGGCGTCATAAAGAACACCAATGCTGTTGCAATCATCATAAATCCCGTATCTCCAGAATTCAACATAAAAATACCACCTTTCTTTGTGAAATAGAAAAGGGCACCCCTACTTCTGTAGGAGCGCCCTTGCTCTTGACAAAGAAAGCATAGCACACTTTCTACTACTTTTCAAGTACTTTTTTAAATTTTTATTCTTATTGGTGAGTAGCCAGCTTCTCAAAATCCGCTCCAGTTATTTTTAATCGCATCATTTTTTAATGTAATGGAATGTCTCCCCTTGCTTCTTTTCTCTTTTCAATTTCTTTTACTTGATCCTTTGGTTCTTCCAATGGCAGCGTCTGGTTCGCACTTTCTTATTTTTCCCAATAATTTTATATTTTTTTTACATTATTCTTGTCGTGTTTCTCTTTCTATGTTAAAATAAGTAAAACATTTTAAACCAGAAAGGAGTTTTTTTATGACAGGGATTATTATTGCCGCAATTCTCATCTTTCTTATCGTAATGTTTATCCTTTGTTACAACAAACTTACAAAGGAGCGGATTACTGTAGATGAGGCATTTTCGACCATGGATGTTTACCTGAAAAAACGTTTTGACTTGATTCCTAATCTTGTGGAAACGGTAAAGGGTTATGCCAAACACGAGGCTGAAACATTGTCCTCGATCATTGGCAAACGAAGCCATGATTATGCAGGAATGACACAGGAAGAAAAGATCAGCACCGGTGCTTCGATTTCACAGATGATGCCAAAGATCCTGGCTCTTGCTGAAGCCTATCCTGATCTGAAAGCCAATGCAAATTTTCAGAATCTGAGCATGCAGCTTGAACGCATGGAAGAAGATATCGCAAATTCACGTAAATATTATAATGGTGCCGTAAAACGTTATAATACTTCCGTACATTGCTGGAATTTTCCATTTTGAGACAAAGCCAATGTATGAAATTGACAGCACGGAACAACGAGAAAATGTAAAGGTGAATTTTGAATGAAATACTTAAAACATATCCTTCTGTGTTGTAGCTTTTTTATTCTGCTCCTCTGCTTGATTCCGGCGCAGGCGCAGGCTTCTAAGTATACGTATAACATAGAAAAATACGACGTTTCCCTCCGGGTTACCCCACAAAACACATACGAGATTACGGAAAAACTTACGGTGAATTTTAAAACCGAACACCATGGTATTTACCGCAGGATTCCTCTTGAAAATGAAGTGGGACGGGACGATGGAAGCCGTTCTATCATACACGCCCGTGTCTCTGGCATTGACTGTGGAGAAGACGACTATTCCACAAGCCGGGAAGGCGATTATCTCGTCATCCAGATCGGCGATGAAGACACTACACTGACCGGCAGATATAACTATACTGTTTCTTATCAGTATCATATGGGAAACGATGTTTTGCCGGATATGGATGAATTTTATTTTAATATCATCGGTCCCGGCTGGCAGGATACGACGATCAGCAATGTTACATTTACGATTCAGATGCCGGGTGCCTTTGATGAGGAAAATCTTGGAATGACTTCCGGAGTTTACGGATCGGGAAATTATGAAGATCTGTATTATTATATTGAGGACAATACCATTTACGGGGAACTGGATCCCTCGGTCACATTGCAGCCAAATGAATGTGTTACCGTCCGTCTGGAACTTCCGGAAGGCTATTTTGTGAAAACAGACACCACTCCGTGGCTTGCCTGGATCGCGATTGCCCTCGGTATCGTTTCTGTCTTCATTGCTTTCTTTATGTGGTGGTTTATCGGACGAGATGATCCGGTTGTGGAAACGATCGAGTATCACGCACCGGAGGGCATGGATTGTCTGGAACTGGCATTTGCTTACAAAGGATATGCCACAAAAGAAGATGTCATCCCACTTCTTATCGAACTGGCAAGACAGGGATATCTTTCCATTACCTGCGAGAACAAAAAAGGAACAGATTTCTCGATCACATTGATACGTTCTTCCTATGAGGGAACCAAAGAAAATGAACGCCTTTTCTTTGATGGCTTAAAGAAAATAGCGACCGGTCCGGTCATCCACAAATCGGACTTGAAAGACCGGTTTTACAAAACCTCGGAGGCTCTTGTGACAGCAGCTAATACGCGGGAAAATAAAACAAAACTTTTCTATCCAAACTCTATAAATAAAGGATGGATTCTCTGGGTTTTGGCTGTTGTCGTATTTGCATTTGCTTATTTCCTGCCGGGATATCAATATTCTTACGACTGGCTGGAAGTGGGATTCGGTCTGATGAGCATCGGTGTCTTCGGTGTCAGCATTTATATGCTGTGTACCGACACAGGGCAAAAGCTCAGCCTTTTAATAGGGGCATTTCTCCTATTGCTTTCCATCGGATTATCCTATTTGTTTGTCTGGATTCCGGTCACCTATGCTGACCGCTTCTACCAGTTTGCCTGTATTATTTCCTATATCACTTGTGCCATCCTCGTATTTTTCAGTGCGTTTCTTACAAAACGAACCCCATATGGCACAGAAATCCTCGGACGGATCCGAGGATTTAAGAGATTTTTGGAAACTGCTGAAAAGGAACGTCTGGAAATGTTAGTTGAAGAAAATCCGGATTATTTTTACGAGATTCTTCCTTACACATACGTGTTAAACGTTTCCGACAAATGGGTTAAGAATTTCAAATCCATCGCTTGTGAACCACCTTCGTGGTACACAAACGATAATGATTCTTACTTTGACATCATTGCTTTCCAGCATATTATGAATTCAACAATTGCTTCTGCTTCGAATTCCATGACTTCCTCACCGGAAAGCGCGAGTTCGAGCGGCGGCGGTTTCTCCGGCGGCGGCTCTGGCGGCGGTGGCGGTGGAGCCTGGTAAAGCATTTATTAAGACACTATTCTTCGTCTCTGGCGATCTCACGGGCAACCATGATCGCCAGGGCGGTAATCATTGCCAGATATTTTTTCTCATATACAATAACTACCGAATTATCAAAGATCAAATTGTCTAAGCGAAGTTCCAGATCATCCATCACAGCATCAATCGGTTTGTCGTTTAAGGAAACGAGATAATTATATCCGATGCTTCCCGCATACTCTTCCAATTTCAATGTTCCTTCTGCAATGTCCATCTGAAAACGATCTTTTGCCAGTGTAAACTGCTTTTCCAATATTCCGATCATTTCCCCATTTTGATAAAAACGATAAGTCGGTATTGCATTCAATACCTCTTTTGTGACTTTAAATACTTCATTTCCCACCTGGTCAAAAATGCGGAAAGTACGAAGCGGCATTGTTCCTTCGACGTGATAGATCACATTTCCCTTGCTATCCTGCAGATCAAACTGCTGACCGGTCAATTTGAAATCTTCCGTAAAGGTATATACTTCGGAAGGATTGGATCCCTGTATCGGAAGCACTTCGCCGGTTTTTCGGTAATTCTTGATATTTTCAAACAACTGTTTCTGCAGCAGCATAATGTCTGAACTGATACACAATTTTTCTGCAATATCACTTCCACTATAGGGATTATATGGTTTGATTGGCTGCGTCAATGGCTGCTTGATCGCCCACTCTAAAAAGGTATAACCAAGGTAACCAAGATTTCCTTTGTCATTCAGCCAGAAATACAGGTACTGCCCTGAATCATCCGGTCCAAAGATCAATGCCTTCTGGCGCATCGTTTTCATTTTAGCGAGATACGGACTTCCAAGCGGCGTATCCAGATTCTTGTATGCGTCATAGATTTTCTCAATTGTCGTCGGCTGATTAAAGGCGATCATCTTAATCGTATCGTTTGATTTTTCATACGAATGCGGCGAAGACATATACCAGACAGCGCCTCCCACGATCAATACGATTGTTCCAACCGTAATGAGTACAAGACTTTCATTCCATTTTACAATAATTGCCAGTCCGCCAACGATACCACAAACTCCGATCAGTTTCAAAAGCCAGAATCTTACTTTCAGACCTGCACTCAACTCACGGTATTCCTGCCAGCCACTCTTGGCATTCTTCCCTGCATTTTTGGCATTGGTGCGAATGCTTCTTCCCGATGGAATAAAATAGCCAATTGCCAGACAGATCAAAGCCAGCACGACTCCGACTACGACAAATGCCGCACTGTCTGCTTCCACATAATTATCGATAAACTGAATCATCGCATCGGCTCCGCCATAGACATAATACCGGTCTTCCATATAAGAAAGCATCGGATGGATATCTGCTTTTCCATCGCCTACCGTCATGACGGCACTCAACGTATCACCTTCCTGCAGTCCATAATAGACATAGCGGGTATTTCCTTCATAATTGCCTTCTCCATTTGGATAATATGTTGTCAATTCCGGCAATCCATAAACACTGTCATTGCTTACTTCAACGCCATTTCCAAGATCTGTCGTCAGATCCTCTGCTTTTACCTGATAGGAAAGGTCCTCGTTTTCCATCCAGTTAGAGTCCCGGTCAACTTTGTCCCCGAGTCCATCTTCTTCCGGATATCGTTCTCCCTTTGCATAAAGATAATAGAAAGAACCTTCGATGCCTCCCTGCGTATCCTGCACCAGCGTTCCCACCGGCGATATGTCTGTCACGATCATTTCCTGCGCCGGGCTCTGGCTCATATAAGAATCCAGATCCTGCCTGGAAATCACGGGATAATTCCGCATCTCTTCCGCTTTCTTTTTTGTCGATCCACTATCTGCTATCATGCCAGCTACGCCTGCCACAACAAAAAAGATAGCTAGTCCGATCCATATTTTTTTCATTTCTGATACCTCCGTTTTGTTTCTATGTAACTATTCAGGACGCCCCTCCTCCACATTGGATCCTGAATAGTTACGTTTCTATAAAAATTGTAGCGAAATCGCCTGCAAACCGCAAGCATTTCGCCACAATTGTAGAGATATCAGCGAGATTGTTATATTCCGGGATCCACGCCCCGCCTTTCCACAGGGGAGCTCACCTCTGAAACAATCTGTTTTCTCCATTTCCGGGGTGCCACCGGTTTACCCGCTTCCCAGAATCGCATCCATATCCTGCTCCGGTGCCGTAATCGGCTGAAGATTGTAGGCGTCCACCAGATATTTCACCACATTTTCGGACATAAATGCCGGCAAGGTCGGACCAAAATACATATTTTTCAGACCCAATGACAAAAGTGTGAGAAGGATACACACCGCCTTCTGCTCATACCACGAAAGCACAAGGGTGAGCGGCAGTTCATTGACCGCGCAGCCAAACGCATCTGCCAGTGCAAGAGCAACCTTGATCGCACTGTACGCATCGTTACACTGCCCCATATCCAAAATACGCGGGATTCCGTTGATCTCGCCAAGGTCAAGATCATTAAAGCGGTATTTTCCACAAGCAAGTGTCAAAACAAGCGAATCCATCGGCGTTTGTTTGACAAAATCGGTATAATAATTTCTTCCCGGATGCGCTCCATCGCAGCCACCCACCAGAAAAATATGCTTAATGTCTCCCTTTTTGATGGATTCAATGATTTTCTCCGCATGCGACAACACGGCGCCATGTGCAAATCCGGTCGTCAAAGTATGACCGCCATTGATTCCACTCATGCTGCGGTCATGCTCATAGCCACCCAATTCCAATGATTTCTGAATCAACGGCGAAAAATCTTTCTTTCCATCCTTGTCTCCTGTAATGTGCATCAATCCCTCATATCCCACAACCGATGTTGTATAAACACGGTCGCGGTAACTTGGGCGCTGCGGCATCAGGCAGTTCGTCGTAAATAAAACCGGAGCCGGAATGTTCTCAAATTCCTTCTGCTGGCTCTGCCACGCCGTTCCAAAATTTCCTGCCAAATGTTCATATTTGTGAAGTTCCGGATATCCATGTGCCGGAAGCATTTCACTGTGTGTATAAATATTGATTCCTTTGCCTTTTGTCTGTTCCAATAATTGGGAGAGGTCTTTCAAATCATGACCGGAAACTACGATAAATGGTCCTTTTTTAATATCGGTCTGCACTTTCACCGGTGTCGGAGTTCCAAACGATGACGTATTAGCATGGTCAAGCAGCTCCATGCATTGAAAATTGATCCGACCAAATTCCATGATAAGTTCAATCCACTCTTCTACCGAATGTTCCCTGTTAATCTCGCACAACCCTTTGTAAAACCAATTCGTCACTGCATTATTTTCAAATCCAAGATTCATGGCATGATGCGCATACGCCGCCATCCCCTTGAGGCCAAACAAAAGTGTCGAGCGGAGCGAGACGATATCATTTGCTCCCTCCCACAAAGATACAACAGAAATCTCATCTTTTCCAATTTTTTCCTTCTCTTTTTGAACGCGGCCGGTAAATTCTTTAATCGCCTCATTATCAAAATTTACATTTGTCAATGTCGTAAACAATCCGTCCATCAAAAGGCGGTCTGCTTCTTTCGTATGCTGTCCGTTTTTTTCGGCCGTTTCCGCCAGCTGAATAAGTTCATACACCAGCTCATCCTGCAGTTTCGCCGTCTCCGGCTGTTTGCCACAGACTCCGGTATTGACACAACATTTATTTCCGGCAGTCTGCTGGCATTGAAAACAAAACATATTTGACATAATTTACCTCCAATTTTTCTTTTAATGGAAGTATTGTCATTTTCCGTGAATTCTATTCCAGCAATTCAAACTGCATCGTATATAACGTTTCATTGAGTTCCATAACACTCGCCCCCTGCTCCAGTCCGTACAAAATAATGCAGTCACGCTGGTTTCTCGGATACAAAACCGGCACCTGCGCTGCCCGGAGAAAATACTGCGTTTCCTTGATATCCATCTTCATCGCCACACAAATAGCCAGCAATTTACTGCGTGACGGATTTTTGCGTTCTCCATTTAAAATGTGATACACATAAGAGCGGTCCAATCCACTGTCTTTCACGATCTGCGACCGTTTCAGCTGTTTTTCCCGTATGATGTTTTCCAAATATTCCGCGATATCAACCTGCATAAATTCATCTTGGTTTTCAAGCACATAATTTTCCAAATTATTTGCCTTTTTCAATCCTTCCAGCAGTTCCTCTGTCTGCTTCTGAAATTTTGATCTTCCCACAAAATCACATCCTGTTAGTAATTGACACCTTTTTTATTAATCATTATAATATAATTAATTAAATTCCGCAATGGAGGAAAAAAGGAGAAATACAATGGGAACTACAGAGAAAAACCTCGCCAAACTAAACACTTCCACCGAATACAATACATGGCTTGTCAAACGCGACAGCCTTATTTTTGTAAAAAAAGAACTCCCTCTTTCTCAATACGATACGATGAAAACATTTTACTCTCTGCAGGAAAAAACACCTTCTCCTTTTATTGTCAAAATTTACAATGTTTTTGCCACGGAAACACTTTGTATCATTGAAGAAGAATGGCTTTCCGGAACTACCATTGCAGAATATCTGGACAAAAATCTCCCATTTTCTTCCGATGAAACACGACAATATGGCATCGAAATCTGCCAAGCCCTTCGCTGGATTCACAAAAACCGCATGGTCTACCGCGATCTCAAGCCTTCAAATGTAATCATTACAAATTCGGGACATGCCGTTTTGATCGATCCCGGCACAATCCGTATGTATAAAGCCATACAAAGCAAGGATACCGTTATAATCGGTACTCCGGGCTACGCTGCCCCGGAACAATTTGGATTTCACCAAACCGATCAGCGCGCTGATATTTACGCATTGGGCGTTTTATTAAACAATATGCTTACCTGCGCCATGCTAAATGAACAGCTGACTACGCATAAGAAATTCCAAAAGATCATCCGACGCTGTTTATCCATCGCTGCCAAGAACCGTTACCAGTCCTGCCTTATTGTACAAAGAGAATTGGAACGAATTGTCAGTGAACACAGCACTCGTGACATACGATTTTTTCGATGCATTCCCGGTTTTCGCTCCGCCCGCCTGTCTCATATGATCCCAGCCTCCTTTTTCTATTTGTGGGCAATTTTAATGTTTCTCTATTTTGTTATTACCTTTGTCTACTGACAGGACACCACAAGCTTTCTTATTTACGATATGATGGTATAGAAAACCAACTAATTTCCATGAAAATGTTCTTATTTTTTTCAAGGAAATTTTCCAATGCAAAATCTCCTATTTTTTGTTAGGATAATTTTGTACAAAAGGAGGCACTCATATGACTAACAATGAGAATACACTTATTACTATAACACCTCAGGATCTTGCCGGCGATTATGCCAGCATAGCCGAAATCATTGGCATGGAAAATGCCAAACTTTTATATGAACATTATCGTGGACAGCAAATTACTTTTCCGCAGCGTTTTTACTCAAAAAACTATGTTGCTCTTCAAGCAACGCACGAATTAAAAAAAGGGAATTGCACTCTTTCGCAGCTTGCGGTAAAATATGGTTATACTGAGCGGCGCCTTCGCCAGCTCATAAAAGAATTTACCTAAGGAGCTGCCATGAATTTATTAGCTTATTCCCTGTTGGGATTTGTATTGTTTTTTACAATTTTAACCATATATCTTTCTGTTCAGAAAAAAAAGCCGGACTTCAAAGGCTTACTTTTTTTCCGAATCCCCGTTTTGATCCTCTTCTGGGGTTCTATTGTTCTGTTCATCGGAGGTCTTTTTTCTCCCTCGACGACACAGGCCACTCACGATGTCCCTGCTCCTACTCTAACAAAAGAGCAGCAGGAATATTTCCGCATCTCAGCAAACATCCGTGCCGGTAAATACGATCATGTCCCGGAAGATATCCACGATCTTTACCCTGATTTTACAACCGATGATGTCAAACTTACCAACCGCTTTATCCTCCTTCGGCTGTATTACGAGAAAACCGGGGACAAGGAAAAGGAAAAGCAGCTGATGCTGGATTATAAGAAAAATAAAGAATTATACAATGACGATGCGCACCTGCCAATCCGGCAGATTATCACAAAGCGGCTGGCGGCACTGGAAAAGGAATAATGGCAATATTACAGTAAAGATTCACTTTGATAAAGCGTATAAGACAATTTTATGCACTTTTTGTCTTGCGTATTGAACAAAATTGATATATAATTGTCTTATCCATTTAAAGGGGGTTATGTTATGAATCGAGATACATTAAAACAAATTATGATTGACCAAAAAGATATTTATCTGAGTAATCCATTGATCACAAGACAATATTCTCTGGAAGACAATGTTAATTACTGTTTCGTTGGTATCCGAAGAACCGGAAAATCCTATATGATGTATCAACAGATTAAAAATCTTCAAGCAAGCGGCATTCCTCTGTCTCAAATTGTTTATGTAAATTTTGAGGATGAACGTCTCCTTGAAATGACATCGGATGACCTCAATACTATTTTGGAAATCGGATTGGAGATATCCGGAATTGATAACAAGCCTTATTTTTTTCTGGATGAAATACAAAATATTAATGGATGGGAAAAATTTGTGCGCAGAATTGCCGATATGAAGTACAGAATCAACATAACAGGAAGTAACAGCAAAATGCTCAGCAGTGAAATTGCTTCTACACTAGGTGGAAGATTTATGATCCTACATGTATATCCCTATTCTTTTTCCGAATACCTTATTGCGAATGGAAAGGATAAGAATTATCTCAGTGTAGTGAGCACCAGAGATAAAGCCAATGTTCTTTCTCTGTTTAATGAGTATATTACCTATGGTGCATTTCCTGAATTAGTAGAAATCAAAAACAAAAGAGACTTCCTTAGCAGCATTTATCAGACAGTATACCTTGGCGATATCATTACCAGAAATAACATTACCAATACTTTTGCCATTAAAATAATCCTTAAGAAAATCGCTGAATCCATCACAAAACCTTTATCCTTTAACAGGTTGACAAACATCGTAAAGAGTACCGGAATTTCATTAGCAAAACAAACCCTAATCCATTATGTAAATTGCATGACGGATTCCTACCTGCTCTTTGCTCTCCAGAATTATGCCGCTAAACTGGTAAAAAAAGAGACTTTTCCAAAATATTACTTTATGGATACCGGTCTTCTTGGACTTATGCTGTTAGATTGCAAATCTGCTCAGCTTGAGAATCTTGTTGCCATTGAATTGGTTCGACGTTTCGGCGTTGAAAATGTATATTTCTTTGAAAACAATGTGGAAATCGACTTTTATGTTCCATCTGAAAACCTTGCCATTCAGGTGTGCATGCAGGTTCTCGAAGACATCGACACAAAAGAGCGTGAAACCCGTGCTTTTGCAAAGTTGAGCAATTTTATCCCAAACACAAAATGCATGATAATTACCAATAGTGAAGAAAGTGTGCTTTACTGTAATGGTCTGCAAATTCAAGTTATTCCCATTTGGAAATGGCTGCTGAAATAATCAAACTATAGAATATTTATAACTTCGTTTTCTCACAAAACTACAAAGGCATAAGCACTTTAAACTGTGCTTATGCCTGTTTGTTTTAGGAATAGTATCTTTTCTTTAACTTATAAACACCAGCCGCATCACTATTTTTGATTACCACTTTCTTTTTGAAAACTTTCATTTTCATCTTGCCAAGACGATAAACATTTTTTTGTGATGTTTTTTTAACTGATCCATCGCCCCAAGGATGCTTACCGGTTGCCGTGTACAGATAAGATATTGAATAATTTCCTACATCTTTTCCATCCGGGCTTGAATACTGATTTAATTGTAATACATAATACTCTCCGGGACCAAGTTTGCAACGATACTCACCGGCAAAATATATTCTTTTTGCCGCAGATGCTGTAGCACCATTTGTGGAACAAACCAAGATAACAAGTGCCATTGCAACACATACTAATTTGGTTATTTTTTTCATAATGGGTTACCTCCGTTTATTCTTATTCTTCATAAAATCCATTGCTGTCAATGCCATCATCATAATCATCGGAACTATCACTATTTGTATCAACATCATCCTGATCCTGTGAATTATAATATGCCTGATTCATTAAAATACCATCCTTTTGGTACTCCTCTAAGTCCAAACCTTTGTCATTCGCATACGACTCAAACATTGCATACAAAAACTCTGTCATTTCATCATACGTTCGTTTTTCCTCGCCGAAGCCTATCCAACTAACGCGGAAAGGATCTCCTTCTTTTACCGAATCATTAGAAGCTATTCCAGCTGTCTCAAACTGAATCGTAATATCCTGCTCTACACCATTATAAAAACAAGATCCTGTGGCCTGAACATATATCGTTTCCTGCTCGCTCTTCAGGGTTGTCCATCTTACATTTCCACAAAAATTGTCAATGGCCTCGCCATACGTAATATTCGGTATACTTGACGGGTACGCATCTCGAATCGCACTTGTCGCACCGACAAGATTGTTACTTACAATAGATACAATAAATGCTGCAATAGCTACACTAACTACTGTTCCTCCAATTTTACTGATAATGGTTACTGCTGTACCTTTCTTATTCATTATACTAATGATAAGAGAAGCAATTCCTCCAATTGCAATGGCTACCGGGAAAATGTACAGCCAGCCTATCGTATCTGCGCCAAATGGAGTAAATCCCGGATCTTCAAAAATCGAATACATGATGAGCGCAATAAATGCAACGATAGATACTACTCCTAAAATCGTACCTGCTATCGCCATGCCTGTTTTATGTTTTTTGTCCTTAATTCCCACAAGTCCAAATACAATTGCCAAAACTTCCGGAACCATAAGAGTTCCGCAGGATACCAGTCCCACGATTCCAAGAACCAGGGAAGCAATCGAAAGTCCGGAATGTTTCTTCGGTTCCTCAGCCTGCTGTACCGATGGTGGCGTCTGCATCTGCACCGGCGGTGGCGTTTGTGGCTGTTCCGGCGGTGCTTCCTGTGGCATTACCGATTCTGTTGGCACATTGGATGCCGGTTCAAATGTAAGCGGTTCTATTACGTCCATTCTCTGTCCACAATTCACACAAAATAATGATTCATCTTGTAATTCTCGTCCACATTTCGGACATATTTTACTCATAGCACTTCTCCTCTCTTTTCAATCACTTATTTTAATGTATAAATTTCTGTAACTATTCAGGATCAATGTATGGAAATCAATGAATCGTCGTGCTTGCACATAAGAGGCTCTGATTTCCATACATTTAGATCCTAATAGGGCTCCCCTCC
>OGCO01001870.1_pt1 | contig 29906 bp, 18 predicted proteins | sample 1570171 | NCBI WGS metagenome assembly OGCO01 (sample SAMEA4370583, study PRJEB24528) | human gut metagenome
TGTTCTCCGCTGAGCGCGTCAAGCGCGCCGCTCGCACCGGCCGCAACCCGCGCACTGGCGAGCAGATTGACATTCCGGCTTCCTACGGCGTTCGTATCTCCGCTGGCTCCCTGCTGAAGAAGGCCGTCACCGAGTGACCTTCTGCTCGTAGCGATTACTTCGAGCATTACTGACGACAAAGACCCCGACCGAGATGGTCGGGGTCTTTTTGTTGTGGTGCTGTGACGTGTTGTCCAACCGTATTATTCCGGACTAGTTCAGCGCTTCCATAAGCTGCTCGAATCCCAGGGTGGGCTCGGCCTCGAAGGGATCGAGGAGTATGGCTTCCCGGCGTTCGGGGGCGGTCAGGGTCAGGTGGGTCCAGTCGGCGGAGAACTGGGCTCCGACGTTCAGGGCCGCGTCCACGAACCGGCCACGCAGGGCGGCACGGGTGTCGGTCGGCGGATTGTGCACGGCGTATTCCACGTTGTCTCCTGTCAGCAGCTCACGCATCTGGTTGCGGGCTACGAGCGAACCGTACAGGCGACCGTTGGCGATGTCGTGGTAGTCGAGCTCAAGCTGTTCCATCTGGGCGAAGGTGACGTCCGGGCGACGGCGTTTGAGCGCGTCGAACAGACGCTTCTTGGCGGCCCAGTCCACGCGGTCGGCGAGCGCATCGTATGTACCACGCTCCAGCGCGTCCAGAACGCGGCTCCACTCCCCCATAATCGTGTCGATCGTGGTGGCCGGCAGCGAACTTGCCAGCGCATCGCCATGGGTTTCGATGAAGGCCTTGACCGCCGCATAATACCGGCGCTGCAGACCCAGTGCGGACACGGATTCGCCTGATTCGAACGTCAGTTCGGCGCGCGGATTGTCAAGGAATCGACTGACCGTGCGATTGGCGGCAGCCGGATCAGCAAAGGCATACTGCTCGAATCCGGACGGAACGCCATGGCGGAAGGCGTCTTCGATCGCGCACAGCACAAGGTGCGTGACGGCAAGCTTCATCCATGTGGACCATTGCGAACGGTTCGAGTCGCCGATGATCACATGCAGCCGGCGGAAGGAGTCGGGGTCGGCGTGCGGTTCGTCGCGCGTGTTGACCATCGGGCGGGAGCGGGTGGTGGCCGAGGAGACGGCCTCGTCCAGGAAGTCCGCGCGCTGGGTGATCTGGAAGCCGTCCGGGGTCATGCGGCCGGCACCGGTGTACAGCTGGCGGGTGATGAGGAACGGCAGCAGCTGGTGTTCGATGGTCTCCAACGGCACGAAGCGGCGGACCAGGTAGTTTTCGTGGCAGCCGAAGGCGTGGCCGGCGGAGTCGACGTTGTTTTTGAACACATGGATCGTGGCGTGTGCGCCGTAGGATTCGCGCAGCTTGCGCTGGGCCTTCAGGGCTAGGTTGCGCATCACGTGTTCGCCGGCGAGGTCCTGGGCCAGGGCCTCGCGCGGATCGCGCGCTTCGGCGGTGGCGTATTCGGGGTGGGATCCGACGTCCAGATACAGACGTGAGCCATTGGCCAGATACGTGTTGGTGGAGCGGGAACGGGAGACGATGGGCTGGAACATGGTCATCGCCACCTGGCCGGCGTCCACGGGGCGTTCGGCACCGGTGACCGCCACGCCGTATTCGGTTTCGACGCCGAAAATACGGCAGAACCCGTCCATCTCGGCGGATGGTACGGGTTCCGTGGCGTGCAGGGAGCGGGTGCCGCTGTCACGCAGTTGGGGCATCACTCGCCGCCTTTTTGCACGAAGCTGTTGACGTATTCCTCGGCGTTGGTTTCCAAGGCGGATTCGATGTCGTCGAGGATGTCGTCCAACACGTCGGCTTGGTCGGTGGACTCGGTTTGGGCGGCGGCCTGCGTGGTGGCGAGGGCGTCGTCTTCCTGGGTCGCGGCCTGCTGTGCTTGAGGTTGTTCGAATTGTTGTGGCATGTTGTCTTCTTCTTGGGCTGTCAAACTCCTCTCAGTCAGCCTTCGGCCGACGGCTCCCCTCACCCGAGGGGAGCCGGAGGAGTCAAAAAATTATCGCTGGTTGATGGAGTCGAGCCACGGATACTGCTGCAGGTAATGCTGCAGTTCGCGGATGATGAGTCCATTGGAGGCCACTACATCGTTATCGTGACGCCAGTGGATGCGTTCGCCGTCCCAACGGCTCAGCGTGCCCTGTGCCTCCCAGACCACTACGGTGCCGGCGGCGATGCCCGCGATATCCCACACGTGCAGCATCGGCTCGAAGTAGGCGTCATAGGTGCCGTCGGCCACTTTGCACAGGTCGAGCGAGACGGGGCCCACGCGCTTGATGTCGGCCGGGCGTCCGGCGAGCGAGGAGGCCACGTCGAGCGCACGCTGCGATTCGCTGGGGATGAAGGACATGCCGTAGCTCAGCACAGAACCATCCAGCGAGGAGGTCATCGACGGCACGACCTTGTCGCGCTTCTCGCCGACCGCGGTTTTGTGGATGCGCACGGCACCCGCTCCCCTGGCGGCCAGGTAGGTCAGGCCGAGGGCCGGGGCGTGCACGATGCCGATGATCGGCTTGGGCTCGTTGTCCGGGCCGAATTCGAACAGGGCGGCGGTCACCGTCCATTCGCTCATGCGACGTACGTAGTTGATCACACCGTCGATCTTGCCGATGTACCAGTAACGCTGGCCAGGGCGGCTTTCGGCGGGGCGGGTGGTCCAGAAGCCGTCGAAGTGGGCGATGTCGGCGATTCTGGCGCTCATGAAGCGCATGATCTTGTTGTCCACTTCAAGCTTGTAGCGGGGGCCACGGTCCGCGTTCTCGGTGCTCGGCTGGGCGAGGTTACGCGGATTGAGTTGGTCGTGGAGGGCATGCTGGCCGGCTTCTTCGAGCAGGCCGGCGACTTTGAGCGCAAGGTTGCGCAGGTCCTGTGGGGTCTCTTCGCGTGTTTCTTCCATAGCTACCAAGTCTATCGTTCGGCGTTGATGGCCAGCGACTTCAGCAGATCGATGGCGTGTTCGGCTGAATTGAGTTCGGTTTCGCAGTGCGCCTTGGTGAAGGCGAGCGGATCGGAGATGTCAAGGGAGAACAGGTGATGGTCGGTAGCGGCCATATGGCCGGCATTGCCGTAGAATTCGACAGCCTCGCCCTCGTCTGCGGCGTGCGGGTCGCGAACAGTGAGTCGGGACCAGCTGGCGGCGGCCACCTCATCGCCGAATTGCGCCACGAGTTTTGCCCTGAGCCAGGCGCGGGTGTCTTCCGGCGGTTCGGTGGTGGCGCGTGCGATGTCGGCGGCGCTCACCACCCGTTCGGTGCGGGGTTCGAGTTTGGTGAAGATGCTGTCCGCGGGGTCGAGCGCCGCCCATTTCAGGTCGATGACCTTCAGTCGCGGATCATTCCATCCGTTGGCCACGCCGGGTGCGGACGTTGTGGTGATTTTGCGGCGCAGTTTTTCGAGCAGCTGCCATTTGAGCAGCCATTCGATGCGGCTGGCCTCGCCGGTCATGGCCAGACGTTCGTCATCGTCGGCGGCATGGCGGATGGAGGCGCAGTCGATGAGCGCCTGCTGCCACATCGCCATAATGGATGTGGTGGATTTGTCCGGCCAGGCGGGCTCGCCGGCGGTGTCGGTGCCTTCGACCAGTGCGGCGACCTGGTAGACGGCTTGGCGCAGTTTGAGCTGGATAAGCCATGCGTTGGTTTCGCCGCCGTTGGCCAGCGGCAGGCTTGCGCCCAGCGTCAGGTCGTGGGAGACGGTGTGCATGGCTTCGACCGGGTCGGCCAGTTCGAGTTCGTCGAGGAAGGCGTTCAGGTCGAATCCGGCCTCGTCCGCATGTTCGAGCAGCCACAGCAGCATGCTCGTGGTGCCGAGTTTCAGTGCCTGCGGCACCTCCATGCGATTGGCGTCGCCGACGATGACGTGCAGACGGCGGTATGCATCGGTGGAGTGGGATTCGTCGCGCGTGTTGATGATCGGGCGTTCGAAGGTGGTTTGCAGGCCGACTTTGGCGTGGATGTAGTCGGCGCGCTGGCTGAGCTGGTAGCCGGGGATTTCGCTGTTCTCGCCGATTCCTACGCGGCCGGAGCCGGCGTAGATCTGGCGGGTGACGAAGTGGAGGGTCATCAGGCGCGTGACCAAGTCGAATGGCACCGCGCGGGCCATCATATAGTTCTCGTGCGCGCCCCAGCAGGAGCCCTTGCCGTCCACATTGTTGCGATGCAGGGCAATGGGAGTGCCAGTCTGTTTGCGGGCGTGTTCGGTGGCGGCCTGCATGATGAGGTCTCCGGCGTGGTCGTATCGGACCGCTTCGAACGGGTCGGTGGTTTCCGGTGCCGAGTATTCGGGGTGGGCGTGGTCCACGTAGACGCGGCCGCCGTTGGGGGCGATCACGTTGGTGATGTTGAGTTGTGGGGCGTCGGTGAGCATGTCCGGTCGGGCGGCGGCGCGTTCGAGTCGGGTGCCGCGCGCGTCGTTGACCGGGTCCTCCTGCCGGTAGTCCCAGCGGATGGATTTGCTGTGGCTGTCCGCGGCGCCGTTCACCACGTCGAAGGACAGTTGCACCGGGTTGTAGCGGTCCGGGGTGTTCAGGGATACCGCGTATTCGGTTTCGGTGCCCATCACTCGTTTGACGGTCATGTAGTGCTCCTTGAGCTTGAGCTATTCGGCGGTGCGGATGCGGCGGATCGGGTCCATGCCGTTGATGCGCGACCATTGTTCGGGGTCCACGTCAGCCATGGAATCGCGGGTCTCGCGGTATTCGTCTTCCACGGCGGCGGCGAGCAACGGCACGGTGAGTGCCACGTCCGAGCCGGTTTCGATGGATTCCTTGACTGCTCGGGTCTTGGCCCGGTCCACGATGTTCTTGAGCATCGCGCCGGAGACCACATCGGCCAGGAACAACGCATGCCACTGGCCGTTCTCCTCCTGCACGTCGCATAGATGGCGGCGTTCGGAGGTTCCGTAGATGTCATGCACCAGCACGGCGGACAAGGCGTGCGCGTCGACGCCATCTTCCAGAGGCAGGTCGTCGGTGAGGTAATGGTCCACGATGGCGATGGCCTGATTGGTTTTGGGCCGGCCGACGCGAATCTTGACGTCGAGACGCCCCGGTCGCAACACAGCCGGATCGATCATGTCCACGCGGTTGGAAGCACCGATTACCATCACATTGTCGAGTGATTCCACGCCGTCGAGTTCGGAGAGGAACTGGGGCACAATCGTGGTCTCCACATCGGAGGAGACGCCGGAGCCGCGGGTGCGTAGCAGCGAATCCATCTCATCGATGAACACGACCACCGGATTGCCGTCCGCGGCGCGTTCACGGGCGCGCTGGAAAATCAGGCGAATCAGTCGTTCGGATTCACCGACGTATTTGTTGAGCAGTTCCGGGCCCTTGACGGACAGGAACACGCCCTTGACATGGGTTTCGGCCGGACTGATTGCGCCGTCGCCATTCGAATCGTAACCACCCTCGCATAGGGCGTTCGCCACGGCCTTGGCAATCATCGTCTTGCCGTTGCCGGGCGGACCGTACAGCAGCACGCCCTTTGGCGGCTTCAAATCGTAGCGCTCAAACAGCGCACGATGCTGGAACGGCAGTTGGACGGCGTCCCTGATACGACCGATCTCACTATCCAGGCCGCCGATGTCGGCGAACGTGACATCCGGGGTCTCCTCCAGCACCAGATCCTTGTCGCCCTCGGCGGGCAGCGCTTCGATGGCGAGGCGGACGGACGGATCGACGATAATACGGTCGCCCTGATTGATGCCCGCATACGCGAGCGCGCCGGAACGGCGGATGAGCACGGGATTGCCGGAGGCGTCGGTAACGATCAGTCGACCGTCGTCAAGTACCTGCTTGACACTGCGAATCTGGCCCACGGTGTCAGCATCGCGCTGCTCGACCAGCACGAGCTTCTCGTTGAGCATCACGGTGGCCCCGGCGGTCAGGCGGGCGGCGTTGACGTTGGAGGCCACAGACACCACCATGCGGCGGGTGCCGGAAATGACTTCGGCCGACGCGTGCTGGATGCCGTCTTCATCGGTGCGGGTGGAATCGACCTTGACCATGGTGGCGAAGGTGAGCGGCGGCTGAGCGAGCTGGGCGAGCTGTGACTTCGCCTTGGTCAGTTCCTTGCCGGCGCGGCTCAGCGCTTCGGCGAGCGCATGGTTCTTGGCCATCAGGCGATCGTTCAGCGCGGCGAGATCTTCGGTGTCGCTCATGCGGGTTCTTCGCTTCCCTTCTATCCGGGATTGTCGGCAACTTATGGCAGTCGGCAGACCCTATTCGTTGCCGTCGGCGGATTTCCTGTTACGTATAACAGTACGCACTTTTCGCACCACGAACCATACGATGACCACAATCACGGCCGCGATGACCACGTCCTCGAACACGCCGAGCGCGCCTTGAATCGAGCACCACTGGTCGCCGAGCAGGTAACCGGCGGAAACGAGGATGGTGTTCCACACGGCCGAGCCGAGCAGGGTCCAGCCGGTGAAGTGCAGGAAGTTCATGCGGTTGAATCCGGCGGGAATCGAAATCAGCGAGCGTACCACGGGAATCACGCGGCCGATGAGCACCGACCATGTGCCGTATTTGGTGAACCAGTCGTTGGCTTTGCTCACGTCTTTGCGGCTGACGCCGGGGATTTTGTCTGCCGCGAGATTGATGCGATGCAGGCCCACCCAGCGGGAGATGCCGTACAAGGTCCAGGCACCCAGTACGGAGCCGATGGTGGCCCAGATGATTGCGCCCGGCAAACTCAAGGTGCCGCGTGCGGCGGTGAAGCCGGAGAGCGGAAGGATGACTTCGGACGGGATGGGCGGGAAGATGGATTCGAGGGCGATGGCCAAGGCCACGCCGATACCGCCGATGGTTTCCATCAGCATGATCAGCCAGTCGGTGATGGTGCCGATCAAGCCGGGTTCGGTGGTGGTGCAGATGGGCGTAGGGTCGGTTGCAAGAATAGTGGCGGCTGCCATGGAAAAACTCATAGAGGGCATTGTCCCAAGGTTTTCCAAGAATCAGAAGCATGACGCAAGAAGATGTGCATTTTATTGACAAGTCCGCCGAGAGCGAAGTTGGGAGCCCGGTTGGTTCTGCGGTTTCTGTGCCGACGCTGAGCGAGCCCGGCCTGCTGGTTATGGATGTGGACTCCACGCTCATTGACGAAGAGGTTATCGACGAGTTGGGCGTGGTGGCTGGCTGCGGTGAGGAGATTGCCGGAGTGACCGCACGCGCCATGCGCGGCGAACTGGAGTTCTGCGATGCGCTGCGCGCACGAGTGGCCCTGTTGGAGGGCCTGCCGATCTCCGTGTTCGACACGGTGCATGACAAGCTGCATTTCACCAAGGGTGCGCTGGAGCTTATCGACACGCTGCATGAACACGGTTGGAAGATCGGCGTGGTGTCCGGCGGCTTCCATGAAGTGGTCGATATGCTGGCGGCCGAAGGCCATATCGATTATTGGATCGCCAACCGGCTTGAGGTTGCCGATGGGTGCTTGACCGGCAAGGTGCTCGGCGAAATCGTGAGCAAGACTGTGAAGTTACACGCCTTGCAGACATGGGCGGACCGTTTGGGTATTCCGATGAGCCAGACCGTGGCTGTGGGCGATGGCGCCAACGATATTCCGATGATTCAGGCCGCCGGTCTGGGTCTCGCGTTCTGTGCCAAGCCAAAGACCCAGCTCGCCGCCGACAAAGCCATCAACGACCGCGACCTAACCCACGTACTCGATTACCTGCGCCGGTAAAATTTTACCGACCTCGGCTCCGGCACTTATAGTTGAGCCATGACTACTTCAGGCGCAGAACAGTTGACGCTTGCGGGGCTGGCTCCCCGCAAGCGGCGTAAACGTGCGCCTGCGGAGCATACGCCGGCCGAGCAGCATCCCATAGCGCAAGTCGTGCTGGATGTGCAGGCGCTCCACCTCGGTCAGACATTCGATTACTTCATTGATGAAAAAGACAGCGAGGCCGCACAACCGGGTGTGCTGGTGCGCGTGCGGTTTGGCAGTCAGAGGGTCAGCGGTGTGATTTGGGCACGCACCGATACCAGTGATACGCCGCGCTCTTCGATTCGCTATATCGAGCGAGTGCTAAGCCCCGATGTACTGGTTCCCGCTTCGATGCGCGAGGATATCGGTCTGGTTGCCAAAGCCTATGGCGGCACACGGGCCAATATTCTGCGTTTCGCCGTGCCACCGCGCGTGGCCAAGGTGGAGACCGAGCAGCGGTTGGCCGCGTCGTTCCGTCGGCCGGTCGGCGGCTCATTGCCGGATAATACGCAAGGCGGTTTTGCCGGGCGTGGCACCAATCCCGATGGGACCAAACCTGCTGGCTCTACCTTTGCCGTTGCTAGCACCGTTTCGGAGGGAGCTGCGCAGGGGTATCGTCGTCTGACCGCCAATTACGCCGATGTCAATGTGCTTCATGATGCGCTTACCGGTCAACGTTTCCAATCTTTTGTGTTTGATTCGTTGCCCGGTGCACAGGAGTGGCAACGGAACATGGCATGGATGGTGGCCACTGCGTTGAGTGCCGGTAAAGCTGCCGTGGTTGAATTGCCCACCATGCGCGAGGTCGAAGACCTGATGCCTATGCTGCGCAATTATGGGCTCAAACCGTTCGCCCCTGCTCCGGCCGGCGGTTGGGTGGGCGACGTCGCCGTGCTTAACGCGGAGACCATGCCCGCGGCCGACCGGTATCGCACGTATCTGGCTGTGGCGTTGGGCCAGGTGAAGGTGGTGATCGGCACCCGTGCGGTGATGTATGCGCCGGTTGAAGGCCCGGCACTGTTCGCCATTCTGGAGGATGCCGCCTATCAGAACATGGACGGTATGATGCCGTATCCACAGGCTCGCGGCGTGATGCGGTTGCGCGCCAAGTCCCATGGCGGCGTATTCGTGGCCATGGCCAATGCGCGCACTCCGCAAAGTCAGTGGGAAAACACCGGTCCAGGTACGGTGGAAACTCCGGTGAGCGGCTATTCCACCGCGATTCATCCGCTTGCCTCGCCACTGAAGGATGCGACGCCTTGGGTGCGTTGGCTCAATCGCGATGAGCTTGCGCGTCTCGCTGACCCGTCCATCGGGGCGCGCGTGCCGCATACGGCCGTCCGCGTGCTATCTAAGGCTTTGGAAAGTGGCCCCGTGCTGCTATCCATTCCGCAAGACAATGTCAGTGAGACCTTGAGCTGTGCGAAATGCCATCGTCAGGTGCGTTGTGCCAAGTGTTCCGGACCGTTGCAACTGCCGGCCGACCGCCGGGATTCTACACCGCGATGCCGCTGGTGTGGGGCTGCCGCCATCAACTGGAAGTGCCCGGGCTGTGGGCATGAACGTATGCGCGTGGTGCGTGTGGGGGCTGCCGGCACTGCGGCGGAGCTGGCTGGATTGTTCCGTGGCGTGCCAGTAGTTTTGTCCAGCAAGACGCAGGGTCTGGTGCGCGATGTAGCTTGCCAGCCGATGATTGTCATCGCCACTCCCGGTTTCGAACCGCGCGTGCGTCCGGTCAGTGCCGAGCAGGGATCGGCTGGCCATGAGTATCGTGCCGTGGCCGTGCTCGACGCTTGGACCAGCTTGTATGCGTTGGGCGTGGATGCTCGGTTGGATACGTTGACCGCGTGGATGCGTGCGATGTCGTTGTGCGCGCCGCGTTCCCGTGGCGGCCAGGCGTTGATTCTCGGCGAGACCGACCCGGCCATCGCCCAATCGCTGATGCTCTGGGATTCGAGGATTCTTGCAGCCAAGGATCTCGAGGAGCGTGTGGAGACCGGTATGCCGCCGGCCGTGGCCGCCGCCTGCGTGTGGGGCCGCCGTGATGCGGTGATGACGCTGATGCAGCGTATCGGCGCCCTGGGCGGCGATTGGACGGCCTGCGGCGAGCTGCCCGGCATGTTGGGACCGGTGCCGATCGCGCAACCGGACACGGTTGATGCCAGGGAGCTCGAAGCCACGGCCGACCGGGTGAAGGCAGTAATCCGTGTGCCACAGAGTCGGCGAGCCGAGCTGGCGGCCCGACTGCACCGGGAAACCGCTCGTCATGTGGCGTCCCGCGAACCCGGCGAGCTTCGCTTCCGAGTAGATCCCAAAGATCTGATCTAATCGTCTCCAACACGTGAAACGATGATTACAGAACGAACATCGCTATAAGGAGGACACCATGAAGGGTTGGCCCGGAGAGCCGGATATGGATTACGACGTGCTGGTCGCGGACGGCGAAGCCGCCGCGAACGCCGGCAAGCCGATCACCGACGTGATCTTCGATTTCGGCAACGTGCTGATTTACTGGGATCCAGCGGCCGTGCTCATCCCCCGCTACAGCCAGAAGACCATCGACGAATTCCTCGACAACGACATCTCCGGCTTCTACGATGTCAACGACCTGATGGACGGCGGCACCAGCACCGACGAGGCCATCGCCATCATGCGCCGTGACAGGGGCGATAAGTGGGCGGACATCCTCGACTACTACATCAAGAACTTCCGCGACTCCCTGACCGGCATCGTGCCGGGCGCACGCGTGCTGGTCAATGACCTGAAGGCCGCCGGTATTGGCGTGTGGGGCCTGAGCAACTGGGAATCCAGCCTTTTCCACGTGGCCGAGGAACAGTGCGATATTCTGCAGCAGCTTGATGGCAAGCTCGTCTCCGGTTTCGTCAAGCTGCGCAAGCCGCACAAGGAAATCTACGAGGCCGCGCTCAATCAGTTCGGTATCAAGGCCGATGGCACGTTGTTCATCGACGACAAGGCCATGAACATCGTCGGTTCGAATGCGGCCGGCATCCGTGGCGTGCGTTTCCAGGATCCGGTCAAGCTGCGTGAACTGCTCATCGCCAATGGCGTGAACATTCCGGCCGTGCAGTGAGCATCGACGTTTTAAGGAGGACCATGCTCAAACTCGTGTTCGCCGGCACCCCCGATGTAGCGGTGCCCTCGCTCAAGGCCTTTGCCGCCGATCCACGCTTCGATGTGGTCGGCGTCATTACCCGCCCCGATGCGCCTACCGGTCGCGGCCGCAAGCTCACGCCCAGCCCGGTCAAGGCGACGGCTCTGGAGCTCGGGTTGCCCGTCATCGATCTCAAACCCCGCTCCCCCGAATTCATGGAGGCGCTGAACGACCTGCATGCGGATATCGCCGCTGTCATCGCCTATGGCAATATCCTGCCTAAGAACGTACTCGACGCAGTACCCATGGGCTGGTACAACCTGCATTTCTCCAACTTGCCGAAGTGGCGTGGCGCCGCTCCCGCCCAGCGTGCGATTTGGGCGGGCGACCCGACCACCGGCGCCGACGTGTTCAAGGTCGGCGAGGGTTTGGACGATGGCCCGATCGTCGCTTCCCTGACCATCGAGCTGACCGGCCGTGAGACCTCCGGCGAACTCCTCGACCGTCTGGCCGAGGAAGGCGCACCCATGTATGTGGATGCCTTGGCCGCCGTGGGTGAAGGCACTGCCACATTCACCGCGCAACCGGCCGAAGGCCTGGAATACGCGCACAAAATCACGGTGGAAGATGCTCGTATCAGCTGGACGGACGAGGCCGAGGCCATCGACCGTCAGGTTCGCGCCTGCACGCCACATCCTGGGGCATGGACCGAACTGTTTGCGGAGGGGCCAATCGCCGATAATGACGAGCCGGCCGCCAAACCCCTCACCCTGCATATTCTCGCCGCGCAACCGGCCGACCAGTCCAATCCCAACACTCCGGCCGAGCTTCAGCCCGGCGAGCTGAAGGTGAGCAAGAAGAACGTGTGGGTTGGTACCGGCAGCACGCCGCTGGAACTCACCCAAGTCAAGGCGCAGGGCAAGAAGGCCATGCGCGCCGCCGACTGGGCCCGAGGCGCGCGCCTCTCCCCCGCCGCCTGCGTGCGATAACAAGCAATATCGCTCCCGCCCGGAAGCACAGCAAAAAGCCCGGCATCTTCGCGAGGAAGATACCGGGCTTTTCAGCTATGCAATCGGCGATCAGTCGAGACCGGAGAGCTTGTTGATCAGCTCCGGGTCACGCGTCGCACCCTTGTCGGCCGAGCGGGCGAAGGCGGCGTACGCCTTCAGCGCCTGGGAGACGTGGCGGTTGCGGTGAGCCACGTAGCCGTCGCCAGCCTCAAGCTCGCGACGACGCTCGTCCAGCTGCTCGTCAGTCAGTTCGACGTTCACGGAACGGGCTTCGATATCGATATCGATGATGTCGCCGTTCTTGATAAGCGCCACCGGTCCCTTATTGGCAGCCTCAGGCGCCATGTGGCCGATGGCCAGACCGGAGGAACCGCCGGAGTAGCGACCGTCGGTGAGCATGGCGACCTGCTTGCCGATGCCCTTGCCCTTGACGAAGGAGGTCGGGTACAGCATTTCCTGCATGCCCGGGCCACCCTTCGGGCCTTCGTAACGAATCACAAGCGCCATGCCGGGCTTCAGGGTGTCGTTCAGAATGACCTCGATGGCCTGCTCCTGGGAGTCGACCACCAGAGCCGGTCCACGGAACTTCCAGATCTCCGGCGGAACACCGGCGGTCTTGACCACGCAGCCGTCGGGGGCCAGGTTGCCGCGCAGCACGGCGAGGCCGCCTTCGTGAATCTCCGGGTGGTTGATGTCGTGGATGGCACCGTTGGTTCGGTCGCGGTCGAGCGAATCGAACAGGGTGGTATGGGTCCACGGCTCCGGGGAGATGATGTGGCCAGGAGCGGCCTTGTACATCTGCTGGGCTTCCTCGGTGCAGGTCGGGCGCATGATGTCCCAATCGGCCAGCTTGGCTTCCAGCGTCGGATAGTCGATGGAGTGCACGTTGGTGTGCAGCTTGCCGGCGCGGTCGAGCTCGCCGAGGATGCCGGTGATGCCGCCGGCGCGGTGCACGTCGGAAATCTCCCATTCGCCGGACGGCGACGCCTTGCAGATGCACGGCACGGTGTGGGAGATACGCTCGATGTCATCCAGTGTGAAGTCCACGTCGGCGGACTGCGCCATGGCGAGGATATGCAGCACGGTGTTGGTGGAACCGCCCATGGCCACATCCATGGTCATGGCGTTCTCGAAGGCTTCCTTGGTGGCGATGGAGCGCGGCAGCACGGAATCGTCGGAATCGTCGTAGTACTGGTGGGCGATCTTGACGACCTGCTTGGCGGCACGCTTGAACAGGTCCTTGCGGTAGGAGTGGGAGGCGAGGATGGTGCCGTTGCCGGGCAGGGCCAGGCCGATGGCCTCGGTCAGGCAGTTCATCGAGTTGGCGGTGAACATGCCGGCGCAGGAGCCGCAGGTCGGGCAGACGGTCTTCTCATAGTTGAGCAGTTCCTCATCGGAGACGCTGTCGTCGGCGGTGGCGTACATCACGTCGATAAGGTCGGTGCTCTTGACGGTGCCGTCGGCGAGCACCGTGGTGCCGGCCTCCATCGGGCCGCCGGAGACGAACACGGTCGGGATGTTGAGGCGCAGGGCGGCCATCAGCATGCCCGGCACGACCTTGTCGCAGTTCGGGATGCAGATGAGGGCGTCGGCGCAGTGCGCGTTGCACTGGTATTCGACGGTGTCGGCGATGATGTCGCGGGAAGGCAGGGAGTAGAGCATGCCGGTGTGGCCCATGGCGATGCCGTCGTCCACGGCCATCGTGTTGAACTCGCGCGGAATGCCGCCGGCTTCCCGGATGGCCTCGGAAACGATGCGTCCGACCTTGTTCAGATGAACGTGGCCAGGCAGGAACTCATCGAAGGAGTTGGCGATGGCGATGATGGGCTTCTTGCCCATGTCGTCTCCGCTGACGCCTGCAGCACGGTAAAGGGCTCGAGCGCCTGCAAAGACGCGCCCTGACATAATTTTTGCAGATCGCATTTCAGTCATGGTTCTATTCAAGCCTTTGCGAGGGACACGCCACTTGTCAAGAGTCAAATAGTGGAATTTTCAAAAACGTAACGTTTCTCACAGATTTTTTTTGGAATACATTCCTCTGGCGAGAGTCCGGTATAGGGCTGACAGAAGTCCCCCCAAACGGCTACACTTGCTTCGGTTGAGATAGATTTTCCAATGTCTGGAGATAAGAACAATGGCTTTTGGTACTGACCCGACACCCGACGGTCTTGCGAACCCGCCGATCGACGACCTGATGAAGCACGCCGATTCCAAGTACGCGCTGGCCATTTTCGCCGCCAAGCGCGCACGCCAGATCAATTCCTACTTCACGCAGCTCAACGAGGGCCTGCTGCAGAACATCGGCCCGCTGGTCGAATACCAGAACAATGAGAAGCCCCTGTCCATCGCCTTCCGCGAAATCGACGAGGGCCTGCTTGAGGAGACCTTGGGCGAGGACGACGCCAACGAGGGCAACTGATCGATTCCGACAATTCGTTTGGATTGTTTGGACAGTTCGTCGCCGAATGATGGTGTGAGAGTTCTCTCACAACTGATTTTGAGCGACACGCTTGCCTGAGTTATCGCAATCGGCTATAACTCAACATCGGGAGCGAATAAGACGTAAGGCTCGCGCCACCGCGCTGGTTGGCACGAGCCTTTAGTTATGCCCGCTTCCACAGTGACAAGTAAAAATTGACACCGTATCATTGTGCCTCGCATCCCGCGGGGCGATAAGTCCTGAAGAAAGGGATGATATGACAGAAGAACATCGGCTTATTTCCGCCGAATCCGTGACCGAAGGCCACCCTGACAAGGTCTGCGATCAAATCTCCGACGCCATTCTTGATGATTTGCTGGCCCAGGATTCGTCCAGCCATGTGGCCGTGGAGACCTCCGCCGCCACCGGCGTGTTCCTGGTCTTCGGCGAAGTCACGTCCAAGGGGTACTGCGACGTGCAGTCCAAGGTCCGCGAAACCCTGCGCAACATCGGCTACACCTCCTCCGAAGTCGGCCTTGACGCCGATTCCTGCGGCGTGGTCGTGGCCATCACCGAGCAGAGCGCCGAAATCAACCAGGGCGTTGCCCGTCTGACTGGCGATCAGGAGACCGCCGCCAGCCGCGAAGAGCGTTACGAAGCACAGGGTGCCGGCGATCAGGGCGTGATGTTTGGCTACGCCACCGACGAGACCCCGACGCTGATGCCGTTTCCGATCTACTTGGCACATCGCCTCGCCTTCCGTCTGACCGAGGTTCGTAAGTCCGGCGAAGTGCCTCACCTGCGCCCGGACGGCAAGACCCAGGTGACCATTGAGTATGACGATAACGATAAGCCCGTTCGTCTGGACACCGTGCTGATCTCCACTCAGCACGATCCTGAGGTTACGCAGGATTGGCTTGCTGTTGAGCTGAAGAAGCACGTGATTGACCCGGTGCTTGATGAGGTGCTGGGTTCCAGGGTGCCGCATGACAACTACCGTCAGCTGGTCAACCCGACTGGTTCGTTCATCCTGGGCGGCCCGGCGGCCGACGCCGGTCTGACCGGCCGCAAGATCATCGTCGACACCTACGGTGGCGCTGCCCACCACGGCGGTGGCGCGTTCTCCGGCAAGGACCCGTCCAAGGTCGATCGTTCCGCCGCGTACGCCACCCGTTGGGTTGCGAAGAACATCGTGGCTGCCGGCCTGGCCCACAAGGTCGAGATCCAAATCGCCTACGCTATTGGCGTTGCCGACCCGGTATCCGTCAACGTGGAGACCTTCGGCACCGAGCAAGGCGTGACGCGCGGCCAGATCGCCGCCGCCGTACGCAAGGTCTTCGATCTGCGCCCCGCCGCAATCATCGACGAGCTCGACCTGAAGCGCCCGATCTACTTGAATACCGCCGCGTACGGCCACTTCGGCCGCACAGACGTTGAGTTCCCGTGGGAAAAGACCGACAAGGTCGAGGAGCTCAAGGCCGCGATTGCTGCGGAGTGAGGTACTCTAATTAGGGCAGATAGACCGTAAGAATAGGGGGCTTTCCGCTGTTGATGGCGGAAAGCCCCCTACCTGTTTTTCGTGCAATCCACTATGACGAGCTTCACACGGAAGTGTATCGATATTGATGTGACCTGGTTTTTGTTCCGCATTTCCTCTCACTTGATAGGAGATGCGGAACAAAAAACCAGGTCACATCATATGCAAGGCCAGAGTGTAAGAGTTTTCTTTCATGCCTCACACTCCCTCAATGAAGTGCATACGTTTTGACGTATGCAAGGGTGCAGATTTTCCACTCCCAGAATCGCCGTGACCATCCTCAATGAAGTGCATACGTTTTGACGTATGCAAGGTCAGCATATGCCACGACGAGCTAGCCCCCACCAATCCTCAATGAAGTGCATACGTTTTGACGTATGCAAGTTGGCTTTTTTGTATCGCAATACGCCTATCTCATGTCCTCAATGAAGTGCATACGTTTTGACGTATGCAAGATACCGTCCAACGGGATGCGATACAACGGCATGTCTCCTCAATGAAGTGCATACGTTTTGACGTATGCAAGTACCCAGCGCGCCGTATATCTGAGTCCAGATATTGAGTCCTCAATGAAGTGCATACGTTTTGACGTATGCAAGTGATGGACACAGAACCAAGTATGACCGATGTTGCGTCCTCAATGAAGTGCATACGTTTTGACGTATGCAAGTTCTCGCTGATGGGCATCTGGACCACCGCCGACGATCCTCAATGAAGTGCATACGTTTTGACGTATGCAAGTACGTCGAAGTGCCCAATTCCCAGACCAAGGTCGATCCTCAATGAAGTGCATACGTTTTGACGTATGCAAGTATGCCGAGTTGGGCCGTGTATGACGGTTCTCCCGATCCTCAATGAAGTGCATACGTTTTGACGTATGCAAGCCCGAACGCGCGCATTATGGTTGTCCCTATGTTGTGGCTCCTCAATGAAGTGCATACGTTTTGACGTATGCAAGCGTCCGCAGCGTCATCGGCGGAATGCGACTCGACAGATCCTCAATGAAGTGCATACGTTTTGACGTATGCAAGCGCCATTCATGGGCCACGAACACTCTGGCCGCCGGAGCGGTCCTCAATGAAGTGCATACGTTTTGACGTATGCAAGTTCTCCTGAGTATGGCGGGGCACGTCCGTGGGGCTTTCCTCAATGAAGTGCATACGTTTTGACGTATGCAAGCGCTCGCCGTCTCATTGAAGAACACCAGTACGTCCGGTCCTCAATGAAGTGCATACGTTTTGACGTATGCAAGATCCCGCCACTGAGCAGGGGGCAGCTTTTTGTGCTCCTCAATGAAGTGCATACGTTTTGACGTATGCAAGTATCCAACGGGGACGAACGTGTGGGTTTTCCCAACTCCTCAATGAAGTGCATACGTTTTGACGTATGCAAGGGTGTTCAGTTCGGCGGTCTCTGCGTTGCTGTAGTCTCCTCAATGAAGTGCATACGTTTTGACGTATGCAAGGCTGCGCGAAAGACAGTGTTGGCGCAAGGGCACCCATCCTCAATGAAGTGCATACGTTTTGACGTATGCAAGGATTCTGCCATGCCCTACGCCGTTACCTTCCAGCATTCCTCAATGAAGTGCATACGTTTTGACGTATGCAAGTTGGCGGGCGCGACGGAGCGAACCAGAAGATCATCAACTCCTCAATGAAGTGCATACGTTTTGACGTATGCAAGAAGACTGCTGCAAGACGAGATGGACCGAATGGAGGATCCTCAATGAAGTGCATACGTTTTGACGTATGCAAGCATCTCAGTCCAATTGCAACCATACGGTCGGGACTCCTCCTCAATGAAGTGCATACGTTTTGACGTATGCAAGTCGACTTCGCGGACGAATGCGGCAACGCCCTGAATTCCTCAATGAAGTGCATACGTTTTGACGTATGCAAGTGGTCGTCGTGTCACCGGGTCTACGGGAATCATATTTCCTCAATGAAGTGCATACGTTTTGACGTATGCAAGGAGACCACCGAGACAAGCTCAGCCCCTACCTGCTCGATCCTCAATGAAGTGCATACGTTTTGACGTATGCAAGTCACACTGCCTGTCACGTGCCGGAAACTCGAACTGCTCCTCAATGAAGTGCATACGTTTTGACGTATGCAAGGTCCCGTCAGGAGGAGGTCGACAAGTTGAAGGCCCTCCTCAATGAAGTGCATACGTTTTGACGTATGCAAGAAGGGTGATTTGGCGGCCCGCGTGGTCGTCCACTGTCCTCAATGAAGTGCATACGTTTTGACGTATGCAAGGAATCCTCGCCCGGACCAGTCGAGCGATCTGACGAAGTCCTCAATGAAGTGCATACGTTTTGACGTATGCAAGTTGGCGACGGTGGCCCTGAGGTCCTCGCGGCTCGTTCCTCAATGAAGTGCATACGTTTTGACGTATGCAAGGGGGATTGTTCTTGGGTTTTGTTCTCTTGGGTTTTGTCCTCAATGAAGTGCATACGTTTTGACGTATGCAAGGATTACTTTATCCGCAGACATCACATATCCAGTCAATCCTCAATGAAGTGCATACGTTTTGACGTATGCAAGTTAGTGAGCTGTTTGGCGAAACAGAAACAATGTGATTCCTCAATGAAGTGCATACGTTTTGACGTATGCAAGAACCCGTTGAGTGTTTTCCAGCGTGCATCTCAGGCTCCTCAATGAAGTGCATACGTTTTGACGTATGCAAGGTGGTACCCTCCCCATATAAGACGTGCATTTCATCTCCTCAATGAAGTGCATACGTTTTGACGTATGCAAGCTGGACGGCGAGATCGTCAAGCTCACGACGAACATTCCTCAATGAAGTGCATACGTTTTGACGTATGCAAGTGCAATGGGCGTTGACGTATTCGACACGCTGGACGAATCCTCAATGAAGTGCATACGTTTTGACGTATGCAAGTATGCGATTCTGCCGGCCGGCCGATGGCTGGTCAAAGATCCTCAATGAAGTGCATACGTTTTGACGTATGCAAGCGGTTCGGTGTTTTCGGTATCGTCCATAATCACCTCTCCTCAATGAAGTGCATACGTTTTGACGTATGCAAGTTATTTGATGTTGGTGCGCCCGGTTCCAGTGCGCATTCCTCAATGAAGTGCATACGTTTTGACGTATGCAAGTGGTGCGCCCGGTTCCAGGGTTCCAGTGCGCATAGTCCTCAATGAAGTGCATACGTTTTGACGTATGCAAGGATTGCCTAACCACACCACATGTGATATATTATATTCCTCAATGAAGTGCATACGTTTTGACGTATGCAAGATCTTCATATGCACCCTTTCCATGCAATGTGTGATTCCTCAATGAAGTGCATACGTTTTGACGTATGCAAGACGGTGAAGTGAACAAACCCGAGCTTATTATTCTCATCCTCAATGAAGTGCATACGTTTTGACGTATGCAAGCCCATCTGTTGGGCGTACACGCGGCACGTCATCAGTCCTCAATGAAGTGCATACGTTTTGACGTATGCAAGGCAGGCTCGAATTTATAGTATCACTGGAGGTTTTCCCGACAAAACTGCGAGAGGTGGAGGACGGCTACGTCCTCTAACATAGCAATCTCGATTCTCAGATCCACAGAACCGCTATATTCTCATTGCGAATGCCTAGTAGCTCATTCAGGAGCGATTCAGATCTCGCAAAAACAATAGGCGCTATTGCTGTTTTCGTGGATGTCAGTTCGTCGTCGAGCCGTTGATTTCGTAAGCGTAAGGGGCGGAAAAACACTGCCGAACCCGCCCAACAAACATTGAAGCAATACACCTACCTGACCCACTACAATGAGACTAGGATCAAGAAGTCACTGGACTGGATAAGCCCCGTGCAATACCGCAAACACCTTGGACTGGCCGCCTGACCGTCAAAAAAAACATCCGCACCCCCCTTATCTTAGTACCACTATTTAGTTATCAAACATCTATCGCATATCGCGAAAAAATAAATCACATTCCTTAAATAAGCCGTATGGATTTTCACCCATCGGTCAAATTATCGTAGGAATGACAATATCTTTGTAACCTCGCACACCAATGAAATTGAGTGCTTGATTGACGCGATTACTTGGTCCTAAATCACACACCACAACGGAATCAGACAATAAGTCTATTTCAGTTTCAAGTACTGTTTGCACTGCAATAAGCTTCGCGGGACGTATTCGTAGCAGAAACACACTGTATTGCATACGCTCTCCATGGCTCTGCAGTAACTTGGCAACATGCGAGCGTCGCCTGTCATCCTTAACGTCATAAGCAATTAGATAACTACGCTGCTCATCGCTCATATTATTGGTTCCTCATGCTACGTTCATTCATTCTTTTGCCGCAGCCCACCTATCGTATGCGAATACCTCTATACGTTTGCTGTGTCCCGTCCAGGTAGCCCAGAATCATGCGCGCTTGAATTTCAACGATTCTGCGCCATGAAGCTTTGTACCCAAAAATAGGATGTGTGAGTTCAGTCTGCATACGTCGTTCATATGCACCAATCAACGATTTCCTCGCCATATCTGACATACGTACCGAAGAGCCTAAGGAATAGATAAAACCGTCTGGCGAAACCTCACCATTGTTCACCACGGTCTGCACTACAGAATCGGCCACGGGAGCCCGGAACTCCTCCATCAAATCAAGTGCAAGCGCCGGCTTATTCCTTTTACTGCTATGTAAGAATCCGGCATGAGGATCTAGCCCGCAGGATATCAACGCTCGTATGCAATCAGAAAGCAACAACGAATACGTATAGTCCAATAACGAATTCAATGCATCAGGAGCGGGTCTCTTCATTCTTGCAGTCCACGGCCAGTCTTCACGTTTATCTTGCTTAATGAGCATGCCGAACTGCGAGAAATATAGAGCGGCTGCTTTTCCCTCTAATCCAAGTACATCTTGCCAACGATTAGTATTGCGCACTGTTTTCTCAATTAGTAACAACTGCTCAAGAACCGGATTTGACCGGTCGGATCGTCGCAATAATACCGATTGGTTGTGCACTTTAGCGACAATAAATTCTCGGGCCAAGCCAAGACGCCCCTCATGGGAAGCCACGTGCTGTTGAACACGAGCTGACCCATTGGGTCCATAGGACGGCATCGTCCACCCATACAACCGCCCCGTGCCGCTACACCACAGCACAGGGATATCCCGCCACATCAATTCCCTCATTAATCCACTGGAAAGGTCTGTGTTGCCATGCACCTGCAGACCTTGAATCGTGTCCAATGGAATCGAAGCGATTTCCTCACCGTTCTTTAGCACCACCATTCGGCCTGCTCTGCTAAATGCTTTCGCTCCCGGCGTTGCCAAATGTGTAACCTGATTATCTGGTGAAGTCACCATCACCCGATGGCGCACGGACGTCAATTTACGTTCTTCTGGTAAGCAAACCCCAACATGAGAGCATCTCATACATCGCGCATCATCTTCTAATGGCTCCGGAGCGGAATCCGAATTAATTAATGCACGAGTTTCCTTCACAGCAGTATGGGCACGTTCGTAATCTTCGCTGCCAAGTTCCACTTCGACGTTGCGGTGGTGGGTTGTAAAGAAAATCTCTGCACCGGCAACTCGAAAGCCCATATCTTCCAAACAAGCTGCCTGCAAAGCAAGCTGCGTGCGCATTGCATCAGTGACAATCATCGCGCGTTTCACAGGTGTTGCTTTATACTCCCGAATTATCACCCCTTCATCAGTCATCTTTGCAGCATCCAGCCGGCCTGCTACTCCCCATACCTCATGTCGCACATTGACTGCCCGATAATCATCCGAATCATCCGCTCCAGCAATACAATCAACTTTACGATGGTCATAGGTGCCTTGTGACATCTGAGCTGAATCAACTCGTTCTCCGACTGCTTCTAGCCATGCTCTACGTGGACAGAACATATAATTGGCAACCAAACTGATAGGAATTGGATCATCGTTCATAATCGGTCTTTTCACTATCGAGCAGTACAAGTTCTCCTTTTTTCAGCCACCGTTCCGGTGCCGAAGAATTACTAGAAACGTACTGGGGAAACAGCATGGCATATTCCACGCCCTTGCCATTCAGCCACTGTCGGCTCAAACTAATCGCGGCATTATTTGCACCGATTCGCTTGAGCATTCCATCATCTTTCTCACGTACCGCATCATCTTTATCGTCGTTACCAAGCACCGCCTCGATGCCAACTATCAGCAATGCCTGACTGCGTACAACAGAACGATACTTTTGCAACGTCCACGGCTGTAACCAAACCGGCAATATCGCATACGAACCGTATCTTGGCAATTGAAAGAGCGATGCTGTGGCACCACGTCGGGCCGATACCCCTTTCATCACAGGAAATGCTGACACACCAAACAATGCGCACCACGCCTGAGCATTGTCAGTAAGCGACGGATGCCGCAATCCAGTCGGGGTACGACTATCCTGCTTGTTCTTGCCCGCCTCATCCGTAATCGTGGTACCACGCAGTCCCTCAACAATTGATTGCACGTTGCGTTCCGCCACCGCTTTTGCAAGCGGCAGTAAACGACCGGAGATAAACTCCTGCCCACGGTTGCGCGTCACCATCTCCCACCGAGAAGCGCCACGGTCTGGCGTATACCCTTGCGCGGCCATGTCACCTGACCAGTAAGAGGGTTCCCCAAGCGCACCGATATAACGACGATCCAAATCCGTCTGCAAATCATCAATTGCCCGAGCACGATTGCACTCCAGCAACCGCCACCGATCATCAGGAGAGGGAGTACCCAACCGGGGACTAAGTGTGGCTCTAGCTGCCGAAACCGCATTTTTAGACGATTTGCCGGACTTCACCGGTACCGAATACACATCACTTGCATTGAGCCACGATGACATACTCCAACGATGGGCATGGTCACGTATAACAGTTGCGCAATCCTCCCAAGAGAGATTGTCACTGACATCAATACCCGCATGAGTACGGTCAATCCATCGGATGGTGCAGATGCGTGAATCGTCAGCATCCTCCAATATCGAAGCCAATCCGAACAACAGCAGATGCGAAAACGCTTCATCGTAGCGTCCGTTGATTATCAATTCCATTGTTCACCTGCCTTCCTGAGAAATTGTGACGTCAGCAGAACGCACAATCGCCTCCAAATAGGAGACGCCCCAATAACCGTATCGACGATTTGTGCAATTCACGATGCACTCCCACATGCCGCCATTAAACAACTCTTCGGCGGCTGCATGAATCCGTTCGATGTCCACGGCAGTCATTGCTTGCTCCGCTGCAATTTCGGCGGGAGGCACCAATCGTTCCGCATTGTCACGGAAGCATGAACGACCATGACCATGCGAGGTACCCACCAGCCGTGTCACTAATTCGACATCAACGGCATGTAAGGCATCCCTCTCGGCCCAACATTCAGCTGCGGAACGCTGCTCGTGCCGCCATCCTTGCAGATTCAGCTCGCGGCGTACAACAGCTTCCCGGGCAATTGAACGATATCGGCTTTTAGCAAGATACTTCGACTGTTGATAGTATTCCGGTCGTGAGAGCCGATAATGCAATAGCTCTTGGAAACGCAAATCCTTCTTGCCGTCATCATGATGACGACAAGCTACAGCAATATCTTGCTGGAGTGACGACGGCAAATCCAACACTTTCATGAATCGTTCGGCACGTTGCGCGACAGACTGCTGATGGCCGTCTGACGTATTTAAATACACAAGTGACTTACCGTGACGGCGAGGAGAACGTATCTCCTGCAACGCTTCGCCATCTGCTATCGCGTCCGTAGTCAACTGGACAAATAACCATGGATTGTCCCCGTAGTCAAGGGTAACAGCAGGGAATATGGCGTATTCGACCGGCACGACATCATGCACGCTATCAGCATTGTATTGTTGCCAAAATGTTTGCTGATCTTGCGGGGTACACCCAAACCGATTATTGGTTTCGCTGATTATTCGAACCAGTACATTGCGTGCATGGTCATCCTTAATCAAATCCAGCATCATCGGTTCTGCATCGTCGGTATTATCCATCTTGGCCTTATGCTGGGCCTCATTAGCACCTGCTGACGATTCACTATCCCTCTGCAAATTCTCACGTAAATCTTCTATCGCGGAAGTCAGAACACGATTCTGCTCTTGCAAATCCAAAACTTGCTGACTGAGTATGACGCCACGACTTTGGCACAGGTTGTACACATCATTCGTTGACTGAGCCGTTTTTGGCGCAATGATATGCAAATCACGATCGAACAACGTTGCTGTATCGTCTACAACCAGAGTGTCGCCAGGATGAATGGAATCGTTCAGCGATTCCTCATTACGCCACTGTATGACCGCCATATCCTGTTGTTCATCAGCTCTTACGATGAATACGCGGAACGGTGCTATAGAGTTACTCTGATCTTGGCTATTCACCCATCGTTTGCCGATTTCATCAATCTGCCCCCGACCTTGTATCGGAAACACCTCATCAGCCACTGGTTGAGCCTTCGTCAGCAACCCGATTGCATCGGAATCATTCTTTGGCAATTGTCTGACGACCAAACCGTTACTGAGTTCATCCCCCGAAAGCAAATCATCACGCAACCATAGCGCGACATCAGATGCCGCCTGATATAGCCACGACAGGGAAGATCCCAATTCCTCATCTGTATGAGACAGATTCTCTACATCCCATTGCTCCAGCCGTTGCAACGCTGCTCTGGGTAGCCTAGGCGGAATCGGCGGGTGGAGTACGCTTCCCCACGCCGACAATCCCGATTCAGCTGGAAGCTCTTGCAGCCATTGCCATGCAGCCTCCAATTCTTCTGACGAGTAAATGCTCTTCGTCTTGCTGGAATCTTCATGACGGAACACGACGATTGGTCCTTCATCGCGCAGGCCACGACGATTCACACGCCCGGCTCGCTGTACCAATGCACTAGAGGACGGCAACTCAGTAATCAGCATCGAGAAATCTGCGTCAATGCCCACTTCCAAAGTCTGCGTGGCAACAACACACCGAAGCTCTGACATTTGTACAGCTTCTGTATCGCCTTTTATCGCGCGCAAAAGCAAACCGTCTTTTAATGACGAATCATTCACATCGGACGACCGCATCGTACCGTCCAACAATTGTCGCTTATCATAACGGCGCATTGGGCCGACTAAACCACGAACCTTTCTTTCAAAGGCCCCCTTTTCAAAACCTCGATCCCGCATGATTACGCGCATCTGCTTCATCACGTCGCTCGCCATCGCAACAGAATTGACGATACATCCCACAACCGCATCATCGTTCTTATCGGTGAATGCGTCCACACAGGCTTCCGCAACCAGCTTTGCGAAATCCTTTTCTCTGCTTGCAGGAATGGACACGACCTTCACAGGTTTGGGCGATGTTAGACGGCGAGTCAATTCTGGATCACCGGCAAGATCCTTCTCACAAACGCCGATGCATAGTTCTTCATCGCTTCCAGCATTGTCAGCTTGCGTCGCCGTTGTAGAGACGACTTGCAGTGGCGGCACCGACTGCGCTAAACCATCCGAAGAAAGATGTTCCAAGCGGTTCACTGACTGCGCCGTGTATACCATTTGTCGGTTAAGGTGCGCTTCATCAGCGATTAGCACCGTATCGTAACCAAACAATCCCGCTTCGATGGAGCGCGCCAGCGTACTAGTGCCATACCCGCGGAACAGCAATCGACTGGCAAACATGTCAGGTGTTGCACAAATCACCTGGCATTCAGTGGGGTGATATCGCCAGTCACGCATGGTAAAGTCCACGGGCTCACCACCACGCAATCTGACCACGCGGCATGGCACCACAGTATCCATGTCACTCTCTCCCGCGCGGGCAAGCAATCCTTGATACACATCACGCAACAACGACGATGCACTGTCACTAGGTGGATTACCGTGCGCATTAATAGTGTCAGTCAAAGCGCATGCTGAGTCATACTGATCATCAACCAGTGCACGGCGATTTACGGTTATCACTAGTCGCCTTGGAAGATGCCGCAGGCCGCACACTGCAGCGGCCTTTCCGAGCGACGAATCAGCCAAGATACTATCAGATGTTGCCAGACCAGCCAGTGCATTAAGGAATACATGAACGTCAATGACCATTGTTTTGCCTGCACCGGTCGGAGCGGCCAAACGTTCCGGCCAACGGTTTGTTGATGCCAATTCATGTACCAATCTCCGCTGCCATGCATACGGCGTGCGACCACCGTAAATCTCGCGCACAAACTGAACAAACGCTTGGTCGATTAGTTCCAGCGCTTCATTGATGCCATTCTTATTGCTATCATTCATCGCAGCCACACTGGCTTCCCGTTTTTATCAATCAGTTGTGTGTAGACATCCACAGGCACAAGGAAACCTCCACCGAGATGACGACTCTGACCAATCGCTATTGCGGATTGTTCAATGGGCCACTGCTGCTTGTCAAAGGACAGCAATGCCGTCATGCCCATCAGCAAATTACCAGGTTGAGTCTTGTGCACGTAATCCGTCATCGGAGTTCGTGTTTCGTCATGTGCATCGTAAATGTGCACACCAGACTCCGGATTGTTCACACAATCAGCCATTGACCAATATCGTGATTCTCGAATGCTAACAGACGGAGAATTGACCGCTTCATCAGTATCAGCATCATCTTGTCTATGCGTGAAATACTCACGCCATACATACGCAATTGCTAATGCCATACTGTCCTGCACATTCCAGAGTCGATTCGAATCAGTTCTCGAGCGGAACTTGCGGGTCTCCTTAATACACAATGGGTAGGGAGTCCACAATCGACGATATCCAGATTTGACCGGCTGCCAGAATGTATCTAGATCCACTTCCATGGCCTCACCTAAACACAGCGTTTCCGATTGACGGGCGTAGAACAATTGTTGCTTGCGCAAGGTATCGCATACATCAGCAAGATGATCTATCTCGTCTACCGGCATATCGTGGGGAACCATCACTAGGAATCCAGGAAGGCATTCACGCAATTCATCATCGCGTACTGGCATACCCGCGGTAAGTACCTGTATGGCCACATTATTGGCTGGCCGAGGCACCGTACTTCCTTTTTCGTACCGTCCGGTCAACAAAGGTGAAGCACCGTAACCCCATTGCCTCACTAAGAGACGATGCAATGCCACGGACCAAGCGACGAATGTAGATTCGTCAGGATTCCATGCAACATCATGTTCATCGTCAACTGTTGCGCTACTTTTTGTTGCGGCAACAGCAGCGGGAATGAAAAAGCCATGCTGCCATGGGCGCATTTCACTGGAAGCTATCCAACCTTGCTTACGCTGGTATCCGATACTGCGCACGCAATCAGTCAGCGTATTAGAAAGTACTGTCTTTTCTTCTTCGCTTCCATTCGAAGCGGATACCTTACGGGGATACACTTGCTCGTATCCCCGTTGTAATTCCTGCAAATGTCCTATGTCCGGCACATCGAATTCGACCGTGGCTGCCATACGCGCCGCCGATAAGTCGTCATCGCTTTTATACAACGAGTTATCAGGGTCTACGGGAAACTCGTCATCGGGAACATTCGTGGTGGTCAGGTTGACCGGCGAACACGCCTCCCCGAGATAAGGCACCTCCCAACACAAGCGAGATAGCAAATCTGCGATATCAGCATCCGGCTCCTGCTTCCATTGCCAGATTAGCGTGCCCTCATTCGTATCGGGATACGCGGTAGAACAGACCGCCGAAACATTCTTTTTATCCGCAGCAATCTTTTTACTCCGACTTCCACGGTCACGGTAAACAATAGCGTCAGAACCATTACGACGACTCATGCGAGGTGCGCGAATAGCATCCGGCGGGTTAGTCTCCAACCAACGAAACACCGCCTCCAATTGCTGATCGGAGACTCGAGACTCCTGTTTCGCATACTTGGAATTAAAACCAAATGCACCATACGCAGTGGAGACCAGTGCCTTGTACAGCCGTTCAGGCGACGGATACCGCTCAGGCTTGCCAGTAGTATCCGCCCCCTGATAAGTGTGTAGTAAAAATCGAGCTGTGATTGTGAAAGGCATGTGACGACCTTCTCATCAATCTTCAGATTCGTCGGCACTACCGGCCTTCATCACCAGCGGATTGCCGGTTACCTCCAATACCTGACCATGCCAGTCAACACCAGCTTTGGCCACTGCCTGATCGTATGCCTCGGTAAGCAATTCATCGGCATGAGACAAGTCCAACATATCCAGTTCATCGCTCTCTCCAAAACGCTTATCAAGAATCATGGTCGGTTTCGCGGATTCTCTGAGGACGCAATTTGCACGTAGAACCAGTTCCGAATTACTGCCAGCCATCGCATCGAGAATCAGCGCCGCAATCAGCACACGAATCGCCGCATCGCCTTCAGGTCCCTTACCGAAGCGCAAGGATCGTAGTGTTGAGAAGCTCAACACATGAGTACGGATAATATTGCTCACCGCGATGCCATCATAGGCATCGTTCTTCGTGGATGGAGGAATCGCGCCCAGTCCGATCTTGGAGCCCTTTCCTTCTTTTTCGAAAGTTTTAAACGTGTTATCGCTGACTTCAGGTTGAATGATTCTGCCAATTGCTTTGGCGTCATCTTTATCGAACTTAATACTCGCCTCAACCGGATCTACACGTGCGCCGGCTCGGAATACCGGGCGATCCTGATCCTGATTTGCTAGTACTCCGATAATTTCACCGTTAAATGGAGATGCGATGCGCAGCTGGTTCTTGCGACGCGTAGAGTCCCAGCCTCCGAATGCCACCGTAATTGGCGATAACGTGAATAACGGCATCATGTTTTCAGCGGTCGAATTACGTGCCTGCACATATTCTGTCAGTTCAGAAGTCGATTTGCCGTTTATCGACCCGATACGAATATGACCGTCGAATGCTCGATGCGGCAATTGCGTTTCCAGATAAGAACGTTCAAAGGTTTCCCCTGTCTCATCCGGAACCTGGTAAGTCACTCGAATACGCGGCATACGCGACAATACTGGATGACCATCTTTGATGGCCTTAGTCACGTAGTCTTCAAGACGATTGCTTTGCGATGTACGCGAATCCACCAGTACAGTACGCTTCGACTCGCCACCGATATAGCGGTCTTCAAATACATATGTGGCACCATTGCTACCGGTGTATTTGGCCGGGGCAATAATGCCTTCGGGGCCAGCTGCCGGCTCAAGCAAAGTCTTTTCGGACAGTGTACTCGGTCCCCCAAGTTTCGCAGCTTTGTTCAAATCTTCAAGTGTCAATGCACGCACCATCATACGCCCTTTCTCTATCGGTGAAGACATCTATGTTTCCGCCTACCAGTAATCACACTACTCGTCGGAAACCTCGCATTCAGTATCCGACACTCGTATTTATGTATCAGACTTATAAATTGAACGAAATTAATAATAAATGGGGTTTGCGGCGGAAACCGCCGCAAACCGTTCAATGAAGCCCGTGAAGGCACACGGGAATATTGGCTCGTTTAAAAAACGAGAACGCACTGAACTCTCCTCAATGAAGGGTAGCAAAACCTTCCATGACCCCCACATAGAAATACTATGTTATTGTAGAGTCACGGAAGGTTTTGCTGCCGTTTACAGCAGCCACAGAATGATGAGCAGTGCAAGGATTTCTTTCAGTGTCGCGTTGTCCATTTTTCCTCCTTCCTCTCAATCAGTCAATCCTGCGAAATCGGCTGATTGAGAACTAGCTTAGTTATGAGTTAAGAGCTTTTTCGTTTTTTGCTCTTAATCAATAATTGACACTGACTATGATACCACATGTAAGTTCAAAACACGAACACCTCGGCATCATACAAAAAGAGTGGCCCCGCTGCTCAATCAGCAGCAAGACCACCCTTAGCTAACGGTCGGAATCGGAGCCTCAGCTCAGCCAAGCATCACGCCTTGGCGACCTCCACGGCCAGTTCGGCACCTTCCTTCACTTCGAAGGAGGTAGTCAGCGTCTCACGGGCGATCAGATCCTTGAACTGCTCGACCTTGGCCACATCGGCGGCCGGAACTGTCAGCACCAAGGAGATACGATCGGCGATGTCCAAATCGGCGGCCTTGCGGGCATCCTGCACGGCGCGGATGGCGTCGCGGGCGTAGCCCTCGGCCAGCAGATCGGCATCCAGCGCGGTGTCGAGGAT
>OGCO01001876.1_pt1 | contig 29851 bp, 38 predicted proteins | sample 1570171 | NCBI WGS metagenome assembly OGCO01 (sample SAMEA4370583, study PRJEB24528) | human gut metagenome
GGTGCTTCTTGATTTCAATGTCCAGCAGCGGCTCCTGATTCAGCTTGTCCCACAGACTTCGGAAATCAGAATCAACTTCCAGCGTGATACGCTGCTTGCGGTTCAAACTGAAACTCATATCGACCAGCCGCCCGGTCATAAGGCTTTCCAGTGTTCCTTGAACACGTTCATCAGACCGAAAGCATCCAACCAGTCGAAGAAGTCCGAAATGATGGGGCAAATATCCGGCGTTTCATCCCTGCGGTAGCACTCCGTCCAAACGTCCATGCCGTTGCTGACGAGGTAGGAAAACGTCTGCGCTTCCGGGATGAGCAGCATATAGGTTGGGTGCTGGGTGCTGGAATAGAACTTTCCGCGCTCGTAGCCCTTGCTGAATTTGATGTCGTAGATGGTGCCAGCTTTCAGGGCATCGAGGCGGCCATACAGAACCACATCCATGCCCCGCACCTGAATCGTCCGACGGGCTTTGAACTGTAGTTGCCCGCCCTTGATGATGGCGGCGATCTGCCCAGCAGCCCAGTTCCACGGATTGTTGGGGTCATCGTGGCCATTGACAATGGCGGTCACGAGGTTCTCAAAGTCGATGCCGTTCTGCATGGCCTCCGTCCGGGGCGTAGGCTCTCGGCGCAGTACCAGCATGAACTCCGCCAGCGGGTCGCCCTCGGTGGTCAAATCCTCGTAAGGATTCTCCCGAATGAGATGCAGCCACGAGGACAGCAGCGAGTGAGTGACGAGGTATGCAGCCATTACTGTGCCTCCTCTGCGGGCTTGTACTGGGCGGAATTCGGGTCGAACGTCAGGCCGAGGGCTGCGATTTTGGCTTTCCACTGGGCGTTCAGTTCCCGGCTGGAAGTCAGGTGATGGTGCAGAGCCTTGAACGGCTGCATGGCGGCGTTGGCGGTATTTGCATCCTTGATGCCGGCAATAATTTTGCTGCCATCCCGCATAACCTGTTCGTACGCCTCGTTTTCCTTGGCGTTTGCAGCCACTTCCTCGGCGGCCTTGCTGTTATATTCCTCGAACAGCTTGGTCAGGAAGTCATTCTGACTGCCGGGGCCAAGGGCGGGAATCTTATAAACGCCGTGGATGCCGCGGGTGCCCTTGGCGAAATACCGCTCACAGTTGGAGAAGCCGATGGTGCGGTCGTTGCCGTACATCTCCACGAAACCGCCCAGATCCATGGGCTCCCAGACGTTGTTCTTGGTCTGACCCTCGACCTTGATGCGGAGGCGGGTGTTGTCGCCGTCCTTTTCCTCGGTGGCATGGAATACGACCACGATGTTCTTCTTCAGCTCATAGAAGCAGTAGTCCATCAGCCGGACGAACTCACGGCCTACGAAACCGTAACCTTTGAGGGACAGGCTGCCATCGCGCTGGCCGTACTTGGGATTCTGCTTGATAGCCCACAGACCCATCAGGGAAATCAGCTTACCGGCGGTATCGAATACCAGCGTCTCGAAGTCGTTGAGGTTCTCCGGCTTCAGGTCGTTCAGGATCTCGTCATAGCTGCGGGGCTGGATGTACGGCATACGGTAGCGAGGCTCGATACGGTCAATGCCAAAGTCGCAGTCGATGTGCAGCGGGCGGGGTGAGGACAGGGCCAGCGTGGACTTGCCGATGCCGGGGTAGCCAGCAATGAGCATCCGAATCTTCTTTGCGCCGTCCTGAATGTCGTTGGGATTGCGAATCATAATGTTTACTCCTTTTCAGTTTGCGGGTTTACTTGCGGAACATGACGTACTTGCCGGTGGTGCGGTTGACCAGCTCCATGAAGTCGGGAGCATCCCGGACGCAGAGATACAGGCGGAAATCCCATCCCTGTGCAGAGAGAGCTTCTTTCTGGCGGCGGGTCAGCTTTTTACCTCTTACTTTCAAAAAATCACCTCCTCGGTCTTGTTGACAGCGATGTTCAGTGTGATGGTTTCCCGGCAGCGGCGGCCGAAGTTGCCATCCGAGCCGAACATCTTGGTTCTCTCGAACTCCTTTGCGCTGTACACGCTGGCACAGTTGAGAACATTGGGAATGCGGTCAGGGTGGACTGCCCGGAACGCCTGACACGCCATGTGGTAGTTTGGTGCCCAGACCACCGTCCATCCTCCGCAGTACGGCTGAACATCATCGGAGCCGTAGGTGAAGTAGAATTTTTCCAGATCCATCACTCGGCCTCGCTTTCATCCTTGATGCTGATGCCGAGTGCAAAGAGCATAAGTATCAGGCCTGTTTCATCATCTTCGGTCAGGCTCACAAAGTCGCGTTCTCCAGCCACGAAGCCCTCGCGGAGAATCACAGCGTTGCCCGCGATAGGCTGACCGTGTTCCGGCGTACCGTAGATGACGCTGGCAATGTTATTGATGGCAGAGCCTTTCAATCGCCCCTCGTCATCGACCACCATGCACAGCCCTTCCGGAAGATACTTGGGATGAACCACCTCGATGTAGCCGCCGACTTCTTTCTGGAGGCTGTCCAGCAGCGGCTCGCCGAAGTCCTTGAACTGCATCCGATTCTCGGTGTCAAACACCAATCCTTTCATAAAAATCACTCCTTTTCCGGGAAGCATTCGTTGACTTCCCATGCGTCTACGGCCTCTATGCAGCGGTCGCAGCCTACGATTGTTCCATCCTCGGCGCGATAGATGGTATCGCACCGCTGGTGGCAGATGGGGCACGCAGGAGGGTCAGGGTAGCCAGCCTCCGCATCAGTCCTCGGATACAGCATCCAGCACCTCCCGGAGCGTCCGGCCCATCCAGCGGCCTACGCCGTCCAGTGCGCCGTTGCTGTCCAGCCAGACGAACACGGCTGCAACGGCAGCAGTCAAAACGAACTGCGCCGCCGGGAGCCGGGCTGCTGCCTGTTCTGCGGTGATGCCATACACGGTCATCAGGATCTTCGTCATTCTGCACACTTCCTTTCAGACGCCTTTTTGGTGGCTCGGTAGGCTTCCAGCTCAGCCATGAGTTCGGGATTCTGCTGGAAACGCTTGTGGAATCCGAGAAACACGCAGCCGATTCGCTCTGCGACCTCTGGTGGTATTTCGTCCACGTTGATGTGAATGTTGGCGTTCATTTGGTCCTCCTGTTCAAAGTAGGCAAAGAGTCTACTCACAGAGCAAAAAAAATCTGCTCCATCTCCTCCGTTTCAATGTGGAGCAGCTCACACAAGCCCTTGATTTCAGGAGCTGTAAAGTCGGTTTTGTTCCTGATTTTGTTCAGGAATCCCTGATATGTAAGGCCAATGCGATCTGCAACATACTTCATCTTGTAGCCGGAGGCATCAATCTTCGCTTTAAGCAAAGTTGCGTTGGTCATGGTAGATTCACCTCGCTTTCTGTTCGGCGTAGACTGGTTGTCTACTGGGCGTATATTACCACCTCGTAGGCAGAATGTCAACTATTTTTTTGGAAAATCTGAAAAAATGTTGACCTAAAGACTACGCCGTATTATAATTGCATCAGAAGATTTTAGGGGGAATACAAAACTATGACCATCGGACAGAGAGTGAAAATTCGACGCGAAGAGCTGGGTATGTCCCAAGAAGAACTGGCAACGAAAGTTGGCTATAAGTCGAAATCATCCATCAACAAAATTGAACTCGGATTTCGCGTCCTTACGCAGTCCAAAATCAAAGTCATTGCTGACGCTTTGGAAACCACCCCGTCTTATATCATGGGATGGGACGAGGAATCTCATCAAAACGAATGGTCTTCAAAGTTTCGCGATAGTGTGATGCAGATTTTGAATAATGCGGACCCGGCCGACTTGAAGGCGGCAGGCATCAGCGTTCAGGAAATCGAAGAAGAACTGGATGGCAGTGAGCCCATCTCACTGGCCGCCGCCTGCTCTATTGCGGACCAGCTGGGGGAATCCTTGGATTCTCTGCTTGGACACACAACGAAAGAAATGATAAAAGCCGCCCTCCAACAGGAGGACGGCCAAACGGCGGAGATTATTGAATTACTTCTTGACTTGTCGGCTGATCGGCGGCAGGAAGCGTTGAATTATCTTCGCTACCTTTCAGAGCGCGCAGATAAGTAATCAGCCGTGCTTTGTCAGCATCCGACAGCATTCTGACCCTGATAAGCACTTCTGACCATTCTTCTGTGGTCATACGCATTACCCCTTTCCTAGATTACTGTCGGCAGGTTGGTTAAATTATAGCAGAACGTGCAGCTATTTTCAGCTGTTTGTGAAAAAATGCCGAAACGAGGGGGAACAACTATGATTTTGACTACAACTGATAGCATCCAAGGGAAAAATGTGTCTCAATATCTGGGCATTGTTGCATCCGTTATTTTGACCGTCCTGCCGGGCGGAAATAAGATGATGGGGAATGCCATCGATAATTTCACAAAACAGGCGCAGGATGATTTGGAGAAAAAGGCGGCCAAGTTGGGCGCAGATGCCGTTATCGGATTGAAATTTGCCACGCAGGGCAACAATTTCATGCTGCTTGGAACCGCTGTGAAGTTAAGCTGATGGGTGTTTCTCTATGAATCTGAAAGAAATCGTATCGCGCTTGCAGGAATTTAAGAGTGTTTGCGTGACCGGGAATCCAGTCATGCTGAGAAATAGAACAGATTTTCTTGATATTATTTCTGCGTATGGTTTGACTATGGACATGAACGTGTCAAAAAAGACAGGTCTTTTGATTGTGTGCAGCGACCCAATGCAAAAGAAAATCGACAGAGCGGGTGCCCTGAACATTCCGATTGTTTCGGAGCAGCAATGGTATGAACTCATGCCAGAACTTGAAGCCGTTGGAATGTGGAACGGAAAGAAAATTCTGTTTGCGGACAATGATGGCATCTACCGTGTTGAAGTGGGCGGTGAAAGCTGATGGCCAGAAAAAAGAATATTGCTGCTGGCCTCGATGCCGTCATCTATGCCCGGTACTCATCGCATAACCAGCGAGAGGTCAGCATCGAGCAGCAGATCGCAGAGTGTACGAAGCACGCGGCTGCGCTTGGACTGCGCATTGTTGGTACATACGAGGACAGGGCAATCAGCGGCAAGACGGATAACCGGCCTCGTTTCCAGCAGATGATGCGGGATGCTGAAAAAGGGAAGTTTCAGGCCGTCGTGGCGTGGAAGTCCAACCGCATCGGGCGCAATATGCTGCAAGCCATGGTAAACGAGGCGAAGCTGGACGATTACGGCGTAAAGGTGTTTTACGCTGAGGAAGATTTTGACGATACTGCCGCCGGGCGTTTTGCACTGCGGAACATGATGAATGTCAACCAGTTTTACAGCGAGAACATGGCAGAGGACATCACCCGCGGTCTGTACGACAACGCCAACAAGTGCATGGCGAACGGCCGGCAGCCGTTGGGGTACAAGCGCGGTGCAGATGGGAAGGTTATGCTGGACGAGCCCGCAGCGGCTGTTGTCCGGGAAATCTTCACCCGTGTTGCCGCCGGGGATCTGTTCGTAGATATTGCGCGAGACCTCAACGCAAAGGGCATCAAAACCAGCAAGGGAGCCGCATGGAATAAGGGCAGCTTCCAGAGTATCTGCCAGAACGAGCGTTACAAGGGCATCTACATTTACGGCGACGTCCGCATTGCGGATGGGATTCCTCGCATTGTGAGCGATGAATTGTGGTACAGGGTACAGGAGGCCATGAGGATGAAAAAGAATCCGGTTGGAACCCGGCACCGCGTTGGTGCGGAAGATTACCTGTTGACCGGGAAGCTGCGCTGCGGGCATTGCGGCAGCTACATGACGGGCGTATCCGGCACCAGTAGAAACGGAGAGCTGCATTACTACTACACCTGCCAGAAGCGGCGCACCGAACACGCCTGCAACAAGAAGAATGTCCGCCGGGATGTTATCGAGCCCGCCATCGCACAGGCCATCAAGATGTACTGCTTGACCGATGACGTTATCGAGTGGATGGCAGATCAGACGGTCCAGTATTGGGAAAAGCACGACAATGACCTCCAGATCGAGGCGTTGGAGCAGCAGCTGGCCGAAAACAAAAAGGCCACCTCGAACATGCTGAAAGCCATCGAGATGGGAATTATCACAGAGGCCACCCGCAGCCGGATGGTTGAATTGGAGACTGAGAACTCGAAGCTGACCGCCCAGTTGAGTGCAGCCAAGAGGGATGTGGTCAAAATCAATCGGGAAGATTTGATTGACGAACTCCACGTTCTTCGCAGCAAGGATGTACACGACAGGGAGGTTCAGGCAGAACTTTTCAAAGACTTCCTTGTCGCAGCCTACATCTACGATGACAACCGCCTGAAGCTGGTCTTTTCCTTTATGGGCAAGGACAATAGCGTTGAGATTCCTCTGGAGACCGGGGAAGACCCGCCGGACGGTAAGGATTCGCCAGATGCCAAAATGTTCGTTTTGACTCCTGATTGCTCCACCAAAAAAGCACTGTACTTCGTAGGAAGTATGGTGCTTTTCTTTTTCTCAGCCGCAAAAAATGGGGGCTGCACTGCCTTGTCTGCATCGTTTTCAGATGTTTTGCAGGCGGTTCAGTGCAGCCCCCGAGTCATTGGTGCTTCGGCAGGTCAGAAGGTGCCGGTTCAGCTGACGATCTCCAGCATCTGATCGAACACCTCTTCCATCTGCCGCACCAGCGTGAACTGGGTGCGGGCGCGGTCAAGGTTGTGGTCGGGGCGGGCGGTGTGGAAATAGTGGTCGCCCTCCAGATAGTCGGTCAGAAAGCGGATGCCGCACTCCAGCGTCATCAGCTTGGCACCCCAGGCAAGGCTCTTTTTCTCCGCAGGGCTCATGGAAGCCCCGGCGGTGGAGAGATACCCCTTGGCGAACACCTCGTACAGGTGCAGGTCAAAGTGGACCTTGCTCTGGTCGGGCTCGTCCTCGGCGCAGTCGTTGGCACCGGTGCGGATGGAGTCGCCGAAATCGTAGGCCGACAGGCCCGGCATCACGGTGTCAAGGTCAATGACACAGATACCTTTTCCGGTGGCGGCATCGATCAGGACGTTGTTGATCTTGGTGTCGTTGTGGGTAACACGCAGCGGGATCTCACCGGCCGCCAGCAGATCCAGCAGGACATGGCAATCCTTTTCCCGCGCATGGATGAAGGCGACCTCCGGTGCAATGTCCTTGGCACGGCCCAGCGCATCGGCGGAAAGGGCTTTTTCAAAGTTTGCATAGCGGTTGGGCGTGTCGTGGAAGCGGGCAATGGTTTCGTGAAGGGTAGAGGCCGGATAATCTGCCAGCTGGTTCTGGAATTTGCCCAGGGTCTCGGCAACGGTGCGGAAGTCGGCCTCGCTGCCCACCTGCTGCAGGCAGATGGTGTCCTCCACAAAGGCGTAGGCACGCCACGCGCCGCCCTCGGCATCCAGATGGCAGGTCGCACCGGACAGGGTGGGGATCACGTTCAGGGTCTCCCGTGCCGGGTCGCCGCCTGCGGCAAGGATCTTCTCCCGCAGATGCCGGGTCACGCCGCAGATATTCTCCATCAGGCCCACCGGGTCGGTAAAGGTGTCGGTGTTGATGCGCTGTAAGATAAAGCGCTTGGAGTGGTCCTCCCGCCAGACCACGAAGGTATCGTTGATGTGACCTTCGCCGTAGTGACGGGCATCGCAGACCACAGGCCCGCCAAAATCAAAGGCATTTGCGGCGGCGCGGAGAATGGGTTCAGTAACAGGTTTCATTTTGGGTTCCTCATTTCTTATCCTTCATGCCGTTTGGCAGGTGCAGGGCGTTGTCCCTGCCGCACCTGACGGCGGTATTCGTTGGGGGTCAGGCCTTCCGCCTTGCGGAAGCACTGCGAAAAGTAGCTGGGGGAGGAAAATCCCATCAGCTCGCTGATCTGCGCCAGGCTGTAACCGGTGTTGCCCAGCATATATTTGCTCTCCTCAATGCGGCGGCGGTTCAGGTAGGTGATGGGAGAAATGCCGTACGCCTTCTGGAAGGTATGGGCCAGATAATATTTGTTGATGTGGGCAACCTCGGCAAGGGTATCAAGGGAGATTTCCTCCCGGTAGTTGTTGTCCAGATACCGCTTGATCTCCACGCATTCCCGGTTGTCGGAGCGGGGGGATTCCTCCACCTGCAAAGAGAGGGTGGTGCACCGCACCAGCCAGATGAGCAGAACTTCCAGCAGGTCCTGGCAGACGGTCTCGCAGCCGTCCAGACTGCGGTCCGCCTCAGCCAGCAGCATGTGCAGCAGCGTTACCATCCGCTCCCGGTTCTCCCGGCAGTTGAAGATGGCGTAGGTGGAATCGGCTTTGCCAAACAGGATCTCGATGCCCGAAACGCCCAGTACGATGTATTCCAAAGGCGAGGCGTTCAGGCTCAGCTCGGTGTGCTCCACCTGCGGGTTGACGATGACCATATCGTCCGGTTTGACCGGGAACAGCTGCCCGCTGAGCAGAAACTGCCCCTCGCCGCTGAGGCAGTAGAACAGCTCCGTGCAGGAATGGGTGTGGACCGTGCTGTTCCAGTCGCCGCCGAATCTGCTCTTGCTGATGTACAGCAGCCGGAAGGATTCCCGTGGAGCGGGAGCGTGGCGGATATCAAAGCGCTCGGTACTCATAAAAGGCTCCTTTTGAAGCAGTCGCAAAAAATATAAAATCAAAAGCAAAATACTGAAAATAAAATGCGGAAAACGCCGCACTGCTTCGTGCATTTTTTCTCATTATAGGGGCAAACAAGAAAAAAAGCAAGCCCTGTTTTTTGGCATGGTAAATACTTTCCTCTGCACAGAAAGACGGAAATGTGTCAAATTGGTTACAAGGAGGGAAAATGTACCAAAACAATGCCGCAAAATTTAGTACTTTTGCTGAAGAAAATGATAAAAAAGCAATATTTATAAAAAATGAAACAACAAAGACCTTGTTGAAAACTGCAAAAACCTCTATATTGGAATCACAAAAAACACAGCCCCTCGGGCAAAACCTGTTTGCTCCGGCTGTGCATGAACGGAACTTTATGATGGAGGACACATTATGAAACGCATTTCTCGTCGCAATTTCCTGAAAGTGGCCGGTGTGGGTGCCGCTGCACTGGGTCTGGCTGCCTGCGGCGGTTCTTCCAGCTCCACAGCTTCCAGCACGGCTTCTTCCGCTGCTGCATCTGCCGCTCCCGCTGAGGACGTGACCATCAAGGTCGCCGCCATCGAGACCGGCTATGGCGCTGATATGTGGAAGAAGGTCACTGAGGCCTTTACCGCCCAGACCGGCATCAAGGTGGAGCTGACCACCGACAAGAAGCTGGAGGATGTCATCGGACCTTCCATGCAGGGCGGCGATTACCCCGACGTGGTCCACCTGGCTACCGGCCGTGAGGCTGCCCTGACCGAGCAGTTCATCAAGGGCAACCTGATCGCCGACATCACCGATGTGCTGAGCATGACCGTGCCCGGCGAGAGCAAGAAGGTGAGCGAGAAGATCGCCGGCGGCTTTACCGACACCTCCCTGACCAACCCCTACGGCGACGGCAAAACCTATCTGGCTCCCATGTTCTACAGCCCCTGCGGCCTGTTCTACAACGCCGGTTTCCTGAAGGAAAAGGGCTGGGACGTGCCCAAGACCTGGGACGAGATGTGGGCACTGGGCGACAAGGCTGCCGCTGAGGGCACCTACCTGTTCACCTACCCCACCACCGGCTACTTCGACGCCTTCTTCTATGCGCTGATGTACGCCGCAGGCGGCCCGGAGTTCTTCAACAAGGCTACCCACTACGAAGAAGGCATCTGGGACACCCCCGAAGCAAAGACCTGCTTTGATATCGTGGCAAAGCTGGCTTCCTACACCAACCCCATCACCCCCGCACAGGCCAACGATCAGGACTTTACCCAGAACCAGCAGCTGGTGCTGGACAACAAGGCCCTGTTCATGCCCAACGGCACCTGGATCGTGGGCGAGATGGCCGAGGCTCCCCGTGCAGACGGCTTTGAGTGGGGCATGACCGCCCTGCCCGCTGTCAAGGCCGGCGGCGACGGTTACAGCTACACCTGGTTCGAGCAGGCATGGATCCCCGCCGGTGCCGAGCATCAGGATGCCGCCAAGCAGTTCGTGGCTTACCTGTACAGTGACGAGGCCTGCAAGCTGTTTGCCGAGAGCGGCGCGATCCAGCCTGTGCTGGGCATCGCCGACAGTCTGGAAGGCGACAACAAGATGTTCTACTCCATCTACGACAACGGCGCAAAGGCCGCCATGGGCAACTTTGCAGCCTTCAGCGCCATCCCCGGCGTGGAAGTGCGCACCGTGTTCTTCGACCCTGTCAACTCTCTGGTGTCCGGCAGCATGACCGAGCAGCAGTGGATCGATGGCATCAAGTCCGCCAGCGACCAGATGCGCGCCAACATCATCGAGTAAAAACGAAGCTGCATCCGAAAACAGCTTCCAAGGCCCTGCCCAGCGGAGGCGGTTTTGACCGCCTCCGCTTTTTTGGGTTTCTGGATTCCAGTAGAAAGGAACGGTTTGTCTATGAAATCTGACAAAAGCCGCAAACGGTTCGTGTTCCTCTGTGTGGCACCGGCCACCATCCTGTTTTTCATTTTTATGATTTTGCCGACCCTCAATGTGTTCCGCATGAGCCTGTATGAGCGTGGAGCCTACTCGCCAAACGAAACCTTTGTGGGGCTGAAAAATTTTCAGCATCTGCTGAAGGACACCCAGTTCATCCGCTCCATGCAGAACATGATCCTGCTGGTGGTGGTCGTTACCATCATCACCTTTGCGTTTGCGCTGGTGTTTGCAGCCATCCTGACCCGCGAAAAAATCAAGGGGCAGAATTTCTTCCGCGTCATTTTCTACATCCCGAACATCCTGTCTGTGGTCGTCATCTCCGGTATCTTCTCTGCCATCTATAAGCCGGAGAATGGTATGCTGAACAGCATTATCGGGCTGTTCCGGGATATGACTGACCCTATCCTCTGGAAAGGCGAAAAGTTGGTCATTCCGTCCATCATCATTGCTATGGTCTGGCAGGCTGTGGGCTACTACATGGTGATGTATATGGCTTCCATGTCCTCGGTGCCTGCCAGCTTATACGAGAGTGCCAATCTGGATGGAGCGGGCCGTCTGACCCAGTTCTTCCAGATCACGATTCCGCTGGTCTGGACGAACATCCGTACCACCCTGACCTTCTTTATCATTTCCACCATCAATATGGCGTTCCTGTTCGTCAAGGCGATGACCAGCGGCGGGCCGAACGGTGCCTCGGATGTGGCTCTGAACTATATGTACAGCCAGAAAGATGCAGGTCTGTACGGTTACAGCATGGCAATCGGTGTGGTTATCTTCCTGTTCTCGTTCGCCTTGTCCGCCTGTGTCAACCGTGCCACCAGCCGTGAACCGCTGGAGTTTTAAGGAGGAAAAACATGAAGAAAACGGAAGAAAAATCCTCCCGTTCGGCGGAGGGCCTGTACAAATTTTTTATCTATTTTGTGCTGATCCTGCTGGCTGTGACGATCATTGTGCCGGTGGCATGGGTGTTTATGGCATCCATCAAGCAGAACTCGGAGTTCTATGGCAATCCGTGGGCACTGCCTGCCGGATTCTACTGGCAGAACTTCGTCAATGCGTGGAATGGAGCCAAGATGGGCGAATATATGCTCAACTCCGTTCTGGTCACAGCATTGGCTCTGGTGCTGTTGCTGGTGATTGCGCTGCCGGCGGCTTACTGCCTGTCCCGTTTCCGGTTCAAGGGGCGCAAGCTGCTGAACACGCTGTTTATGGCAGGTCTGTTCATCAATGTCAACTATATCGTAGTTCCCATCTTCCTGATGCTGCGTGATGGTGATGTGTGGCTGAAAAACCATATTGGCAGCGGCTTTTTGCTGAACAACCTGTTCGTTCTGGCGGTCGTGTATGCAGCTACGGCACTGCCCTTTACCATCTATCTGCTGTCGGGCTATTTTGCCACTTTGCCCCACGACTTTGAAGAAGCGGCCTACATCGACGGTGCCAGCTATTTCTCTGCAATGACCCGTATCATTTTCCCAATGGCGAAGCCGTCTATCATCACCATTATTCTGTTCAACTTCCTGTCTTTCTGGAATGAGTACATCATCTCCATGACCCTGATGAGTTCCACCAACGCACCCCGTACTCTGCCGGTGGGTCTGCTGAATCTGATGCAGGCCCAGCAGAGCGCTGCGCAGTACGGCACCATGTACGCAGGTCTTGTGCTGGTGATGCTGCCCACTCTGATTTTGTACATCTGTGTGCAGAAGCAGCTGACACAGGGCATGACGGTGGGCGGCTTGAAAGGATAAGGTGACAAAACATGAAAACATTCTGGAAAACGCATCCTGCCCTGCGCATCATGCTGATGATCGTACTGTTTGTGCTGTCCATTGCATTGGTGGTGGCAGGCTGGAAAATGACCGGACAGCTGGCAGGGCTTGGCATTATGCTTGTGGGCGTGGCACTGCTGCTGGCAGTATTGGCCATTTACAACGCAACCTATCAGGATTGAGGATAAGAGAGGAAAACTATGGAAGATAAGTGCAAGACCGGGCGCGTTACCATTCCGACCGACCTGGATGTGGTGCCCGAAACGTTGGAGATTTTGAAAAAGTGGGGCGCGGATGCCATCCGTGACTGCGATGGTACGGATTTCCCGCAGGAACTGAAAAACGCCGATGCAAAGATCTATTCCACCTATTATACCACGCGCAAGGATAACGCATGGGCCAAAGCAAACCCGGACGAGGTGCAGCAGTGCTACATTATGACGGGCTTCTACACCGCCCCCGGCGAGACCGTGACCATCCCTCTGATGAAAGGCATCAGCCCGGAGCTGATGAAAGTGAACGATCACGATGACATCACCCGCTGGTGGGAGGTCATGGATCGCTCCACGGGTCAGCCTGTGCCGCCAGAACAGTGGAGCTATGCGGATGGCAGCGTGACCGTGCAGGCGGTGCCGTTCCATGAGTATACCGTGAGCTTCCTTGCCTACCTCATCTGGGACCCGGTGCATATGTACAATGCCACCACCAACGGCTGGACGAATTTCGAGCATCAGATCACATTTGATGTGCGCCAGCCGAAAACCCACAAATATTCCATGGAGCGTCTGCGGAAATTCATTGCAGAGCATCCGTATGTGAACGTCATCCGCTATACCACGTTCTTCCATCAGTTCACCCTGATCTTCGATGAACTCAAGCGGGAAAAATTCGTGGACTGGTATGGCTATTCTGCTTCCGTCAGCCCCTATATCCTCAATCAGTTTGAGCAGGAAGTGGGTTACAAGTTCCGCCCGGAGTATATCATCGACCAGGGTTACTACAACAACCAGTATCGTGTGCCCAGCAAGGAATACCGTGATTTTCAGGCGTTCCAGCGGCGCGAAGTAGCAAAGCTGGCCAAAGAAATGGTGGACATCACGCACGAATGCGGCTGCGAGGCGATGATGTTCCTGGGCGATCACTGGATCGGCACCGAGCCTTTTATGCCGGAGTTCAAGACCATCGGGCTGGATGCCGTGGTGGGCAGCGTGGGCAATGGCTCCACGCTGCGCCTGATCTCCGACATTGAGGGCGTGAAGTACACGGAAGGACGCTTTCTGCCTTACTTCTTCCCGGACACGTTCCATGAGGGCGGCGACCCGGTGAAAGAAGCCAAGGAAAACTGGGTCACAGCCCGCCGCGCCATCCTGCGCAAGCCCATTGACCGCATTGGCTATGGCGGCTATTTGAAGCTGGCATTGCAGTTCCCGGAGTTTGTGGACTATGTGGAGAGCGTCTGCAAGGAGTTCCGCGAACTGTATGAGAATATCAAGGGCACTACGCCTTACTGCGTCAAGCGTGTGGCGGTGCTGAACTGCTGGGGTAAAATGCGGGCATGGGGCTGTCACATGGTGCATCATGCCCTCTACTACAAGCAGAACTACAGCTATTCGGGCGTGATCGAAATGCTGTCCGGCGCACCGTTTGATGTGAAGTTTATCAGCTTTGAGGATATCAAAAACGATCCGAAGCTGCTGGAAACGGTGGATGTCATCATCAATGTAGGCGATGCCGACACCGCCCACACTGGCGGTATCTGGTGGGAAGACCCGGAAATCTCCTCCGCCATTCGCCGGTTCGTCTGGAACGGCGGCGGCTTCATCGGCGTTGGAGAGCCGTCCGGTCATCCATATCAGGGTCATATCCTCCAGATGGCCAGTGTTCTGGGCGTGGAAGAAGAAAATGGCTTTACCCTGAACTACGACAAGTACAACTGGGAAGAGCATCCGAATCATTTCATCTTGCAGGATGCTGACCAGCCCATCGACTTCGGTGAGGGAAAGAAGAATATTTATGCCCTGGAAGGCACGGAAGTGCTGGTGCAACGGAATAAGGAAGTGCAGATGGCGGCGCATGATTTCGGCAAGGGACGTGCCGTATATATCAGCGGTGTACCGTATAGTTTTGCCAACAGCCGCACCCTTTACCGAGCCATCTTGTGGAGTGCCCACAGCGAGGATGAACTGCACACTTGGTTCAGTTCCAACTACAATGTGGAAGTCCATGCTTATGTCAAAAATGGCAAGTATTGCGTTGTGAACAACACTTACGAGCCGCAGGATACCACAGTTTATACGACTGATGGCAACAGCTTTGACCTGCATCTGGATGCCAATGAAATCAGATGGTATGAAATTTAAGTTCTCCTTCTTATCAATCTGTGCAGTGAACGACCACTGCACAGCATAAGAGAAAACGGTGGCTTTCCACAATGCGGAACGTCACCGTTTTTTCGTTATACTCTTCTATGCTGAACCAGATAGGCTCGATAAAAAGTTGTTCCTACGACCAGTTCTTTTTGAAGAGTGTTAGAACGAAGCCTTATAAGAGCAGTGAGATCGGGCAGTGGAAAAAGACACTCTCGTAAAAAAATATTGTTCTATTGAAAGAAGTTGAATGGAATGTCCGGTCCGAAATCATCAAGATATACTTTGACGGCGGCTCAGCGCAGAATCCTTGAGGAACAGCGCAGGTCCGGCAGGCGCAAAAAGAACTTGAACTGCTCCGGCAAAAAATCGAACAGGCTGCACGGAGCAATAACAGCGAGCTGGAAACCTATCTGCATTCCGGCATTGCGGAGGCATTTTCGGAACAGCAGGATTCCCTGGCGGAAAATGCGGAGGAGGATTCGGGCCCGGCAGATAAAATTTTGGAGGAACTGGAAGCCGTACTGGATGCGCAGACCGAAATTTCGGACAGTCTCTTTGAAAGGGCTGTCCGTGCAAAAGCGATGCTGACAAAATGGAACGATGAGGCACAGCGGAAAAATTTCGAGGTATGTGGGCAACACCCGGGTCTATTCGGTGGTCAACGGAAAATATCTGAAATAGCTGACACGGGATGACACCACGCTGGAATATCTGCTGGCGACCGGGCAGCTGGATGCTTCTTCTGCGGAATCCTTCCCGCGCAAAATGAGATCACAGCCTGTTTTGGGGCGGGAGACCCGGCACTGCTGCGGCGGAAAACGGCTCGACAGATGATATGAGTGCTTTGGTTTTACATTATCAAAAGCCTTATTACTCTAAGCAGTCAGGTGACGAAATCCAGTAAGTTCTATCATCTTCAACTGCTAAAATGTCACACGCTTCGCTTACAACTTGATTTTTGTCGCTAAATTTTTGAAAGTTGGCAACTGTGGCGTTTAAGAATTTCAAATAATCGGCCATCTTTAAAATCGGGAATGAGTAAATGTCTGTTTTGAATTTTTGAGCAATCTCACCTATTGACTTTATCGCATAATAACCTTTGTTATTCTCTGTGTTGTTCAAAATTTCATTTGTGTTAGTATCGGTGGAAAGTATCAATCTTTCTCCGTTGATTATACAGGCACAAATCAAAGTAACTTTTTGTTGTTCTTCAAGAAGTGGTTGAAGTTTACTTTTGATATAATTGAGTTCATCTACCACATCAGTTATATCATCCGGCATGTTGCGGATTGCATCTTGGATAACGATAGTGGCCGGAGTATTATTTTTTAATAATTCTGTTCCAGTTTTCGCTATTCCATGATTTAGCTTTGTGATAAAAATTTTTCTCGTATAGTCCGAGAAATCAATTTCGGTTAGTTCGTCATCTCGATTAAATGTTTTAGTGGTTGTTCTTCTATCTGCAGACATAACCACTCCGTATTGATTAGCGAGTGCTAAAACGAGTGACATTCCAATTCACATCCTAATTAAAATTCATAATCACAGTTGTTGCAGTGATATGTTTTCTTTGGCTTGCCAGCGGCAAATCCCCAGAAAGCAACATCCAGAACCTTTGAGGTTGCACTGATCTTACGTAAGTCTGGCGAGCCACAGACAGGACATTTTGGAACATATTTAGGATGCTCTTTTTCTTCCAATTCTGCTCTATATTGGGCGTCGAAAGCGTTGGCTTTATCTTGTATTTTTTTGAGCGAATCTTCGCTAAGTGTTGAAATGTCAACCTGCGGCAGATGCTCAAACTTCCAATTGATTTTCTTTTGCTGGCTCATACTATTCCACTTAGGCGATAATATGACATCTCTAAAGCAAAATGCGCACAGCATTTGATTTTGGGGATAATACTTGTCACATAACGGGCAGTAGCGTACATATTTATCCATATTTATTCTCCTCAAAAATGATATTATCTTTCATGAACGTTTTTGACGTTGATGACAATAATCATATTACTGGCCTAATAACAAAAATACGAAATCTTTACAGGGAATTTTTATCGCTAGATGTAGCAGAGCGTGGAGCTGGGACTTCTTTCCTTGAGTCTATCAAATATTCAATAAGAAGTAAAGCCTCAACTGACGGTTTGACTCTCTCGATGAGGGCAACAACATTCGCGGCAAAAGCACTAAATCTCGCTTTGTCGATGGCTGTTGGTGCGTTAATTGGAATGGCAATAAAAACATAGAGGACGAGATTATGGGATTGGGCGGAATTATTGTATGGACGAGCATCTGTCCAAGCCGGTGGACATTGCGGTGCTGGAGCGTGCTGTCCGGAAGTACCTTGTTATCCCCCCCCCGAAAATGAGAGACCGTCAACCGAGATTTACCCGGTGAGCCCCTGAACGAATACAAGAAAAAGGACAGAACTGCATGACAGCAGTTCTGTCCTTTTTGCGTATTCCGGTCAAAAATAGGTCACCGCCAGCCCCGGGCCGCGGGGTCCAGCATTTCGGCGGCAGAGTAGAGCAGGGCATTGCAGATGGCAGCGGCCACGTTGCTGCCGCCCTTGCGGCCCATGGCCACGATGGCGGGTACGCCAAAGGCTTCGCAGGTGGCAAACAGCCGCTCCTTGCTCTCCACCACATTCACGAACCCCACCGGTACGCCAATGACCAGTGCAGGACGCAGCCCGGCTTCGATCTGGTCGGCGATGGTCAGCAGGGCGGTGGGGGCGTTGCCCACGGCCAGCACGGCACCGGGGTGCTCCTGCGCGGCCCGCTGCATGGAAGCCACCGCCCGGGTGGTGCCGCCTGCTTTGGCAAGGGCGGCCACCTCCGGGTCAGCCATGTAGCACAGGGCCGTGCCGCCCAGGCGGGCAAGGCCGGGCTTGGTGATGCCGGCCAGCGCCATGTTCGTGTCGGTGATGATGGGAGTGCCCGCCCGCAGGGCCTTCACCCCGGCCGCTACGGCACCGGGGGTGAAGCGCAGATTCCGGGCATAGTCAAAGTCGGCGGTGGTGTGGATCACCCGCTTGACCACGGCGGCGGTTTCCGGCGGAGGCGTCAGGCCCAGTTCCGCCAGCTCGGCTGTGATGATGGAAAGGCTTGTCCGCTCGATGTCGGCGGGCAGATGATGCTGCGGGGTCATACGCGGTTCCCTCCTTTGCGGTCCATGCCCATGGCGGCGTATACGGCATCCATGTCCAGCGCGGCCCGCACGCCGTCGGCCAGCAGGTCGAACTGCTGCTGCCGGTACTGCTCCATCGAGAGCAACGGTGCGTCGGCGGGGGAGATGCCCTTCTTTTTGCACAAAAATGCGGTGAGCTTTTCGGTCAGCTCGCCGGTGTCAAACAGCCCATGCAGGTAGGTGCCGAACACATTGGCCTGCACACACCCTTCCGGCGTGCCGTCGGCCAGAATGCAGAACGGGCTGCCCTGCACTGTCGTGCGCCCGGCGTGGATCTCGTAGCCGGTCAGCTTTGCCCCGGCAAAGGGGATGGCCTCGGCGGTGGCATGGGTCTGGCGCAGCTGCTTTTCGGCGTTGAACACGGTGTCCGTGGGCAGAAGCGCCAGCCCGCGCAGGGTGCAGGGGGTGCCGCTTTCTTCGCCGTCCGGATCGGCAAGGGTGTGCCCCAGCATCTGGTAGCCGCCGCACACGCCCAGCACAGGGGTGCCCTGCGCGGCCAGCTTGAGCACCGCCGCTTCCAGCCCGCACTGACGCAGCCACAGCAGGTCGTCTATGGTGTTTTTGGTGCCGGGCAGGATCACCACATCCGGCGTGCCCAGCTGGCGGGGGTTCTGCACATAGCGCACCCCCAGCAGCGGGTGCTGTTCCAGCGGCATGAAGTCGGTGAAGTTGGAGATGTGCGGCAGGCGCAGAATGGCCGCATCCAGTGGTTTGACGGCCCGCCCTGCCTCCAGCCGGGTGGAAAGGGAATCCTCATCCTCAATGTCCACCTTCAGGTAGGGGATGACCCCCAGCACCGGCAGCTGCGTTTTTTCTTCCAGCATGGCAAGGCCGGGACGCAGGATCTCCACGTCGCCCCGGAACTTGTTGATGAGCAGCCCCTTGATGCGGGTCCGCTCGTCCGGCTCCAGCAGGGCCACCGTGCCGTACAGCTGTGCAAAGACGCCGCCCCGGTCGATGTCTCCGGCCAGCAGCACAGGGGCGTCCACCAGCTTGGCAAGGCCCATGTTCACAATGTCGTCGGCTTTCAGGTTGATCTCGGCCGGGCTACCAGCTCCCTCAATGACGATGATATCCACCTCTTCGGCCAGACTATTGTAGGCGGCAAGGATGTCCGGGATCAGCGACCGCTTCATTTTAAAGTAGGCGGCGGCGGGCATCTGCCCCCGCACCTCGCCGTTCACGATCACTTGACTGCCGGTGTCGCTGCTGGGTTTGAGCAGGATGGGGTTCATGCGCACGTCCGGTTCCATCCCGGCGGCCTGCGCCTGCACCACCTGCGCCCGGCCCATTTCCAGCCCGTCCCGGGTCACAAAGCTGTTCAGGGCCATGTTCTGGCTCTTGAAAGGAGCCACCCGGTAGCCGTCCTGTGCAAAAATGCGGCACAGTGCGGCGCACAGCAGGCTTTTGCCTGCACCGCTCATGGTGCCCTGCACCATAATGCAGGTTGCTTTGTTCATGCCAGTACCTCCGCAAGGGTCTTTAACAGTTCATCGTTTTCCGGCCCGGTACGCACGGCGGTGCGGTACCAGCAGCCGTCCAGCCCGGGGTAGTTGCTGCAGCTGCGCAGCACCACGCCCCGCTGCCGCAGGGCATCGCCCAGCGTTTCCGGCCCCTGGAACAGCAGGTAGTTTGCTCGGCCGTCCAGTACCCGCAGGCCCAGTGCCCGCAGCCCGGCCGTGAGCCGGGGCCGCTGCTGCGCAATGAGTGCCCGCACCTGTGCCACATAGGCCGTTTCGTCCAGTGCGGCAAGCCCGGCGGCCTGCGCCAGACTGGACACCGCCCACGGCTGCCCGGCAGCCTGCATGGCTTCCAGCAGGGCCGTGTTGGCACACAGGCAGTACCCCAGCCGCACCCCGGCCATGCCGTACAGCTTGGTAAAGGCCTTGAGGATCAGCAGATTTTTGCTGTCCAGCAGGGCTTTGGCGGTCAGGGCGTCGCAGTCGGGCAGAAAATCCAAAAAACATTCGTCCACCACCAGCAGTGCCCCGCAGGCTTCGCACCAGCGCAGGATGCGCTCCACAAGGGGCAGCGGCGTGAGCTGCCCGGTGGGGTTGTTGGGCTGGCAGAGAAATACCATGTCCACCTCCGGCGTGATGGAGGAGAGGATGGAATCCGTCACGGCAAAATCGACCTCTGCCTGCAGAAAATGTCGCCGCACCGCACAGCCCGCACTTTCCAGCGCGGCGGCGTACTCGGCAAAAGTGGGGGCGGTCACCAGCGCGGTGCGGGGTTTTGCCGCCCACGCCAGCCGGAAGATCAGGTCTGCCGCGCCGTTGCCGCAGAGGATAGATTCTGCCGGAATCCCCTCGTGCGGGGCCAGCTTTGCCCGCAGTGCCCGGCACAGGGGGTCGGGGTAGCGGTCGGCGTGAGGCAGGGCGGCAGCAATGGCGTTCGCCACGCCCTGCGGCAGGCCCAGCGGGCTCACGTTGGCCGAAAAATCCAGTGCGTCGTGCCCGTACTGTGCCCGATATCCGGCCCAGTCGCCGCCGTGTGTCAGCTGTGTCATAAGATCACCCCTCGGATCGCCAGCCCCAGCAGCAGGGCCAGCAGGCTTTCGGCATACATCATTTTATTGGCGCGGCGGATGTCCTCCGGCTCAATGGGACGCAGGGCGTCGCCAATGGTAGGCTTGGGGTAATATTCCCCAAAATAGTAGGCAGGCCCGGCCAGCTGCACGCCCAGTGCTCCGGCACACGCGCTCTCGGTCTGGGCACTGTTGGGGCTGGCATGGTTGCGCCGGTCCCGCCGCCAGATACGCCACGCCCCTTTGGCGCTGTTGCCGGTCAGGGCCGCCGCCGCGCACCACAGCAGACCCGCCAGACGGCTGGGCAGATAGTTTGCCGCGTCGTCCAGCTTGGCGGGGATGCGGCCGAAGTAGAGGTACTTTTCGTTTTTGTAGCCCAGCATGCTGTCCATGGTGTTGATGGCCTTGTAGGTCAGCGCCAGCGGTGCCCCGCCGATGAGCATATACAGCAGCGGCGCGATCACGCCGTCGCTGGCATTTTCGGCCACGGTCTCCACGGCGGCTTTGGTCACACCCTCAGCGGTCAGATTCTGGGTGTCGCGGCCCACGATACGACTCACAGCCTTGCGGGCTGCGGGCAGGTCGCCTTTTACAAGCTCTTTGTGCACGTTCATGCTCTCCTGCGCAAGGCCCTTTGCGGCCAGTGCCTGCCCGCACCAGAACATCTGTACGGCCAGCCCCAGCCACGGGCTGAGCCTTGCTGCGCCCAGGCAGACAAGGCCGGTGCACACAAAGGTGCCCACCGGCAGGCAAAAAGCCACGATGCCGCCGCCCAGCAGTTCGCCCTGGGGCGTTTTGGGCAGGCGGGCGCGCAGGCGCTTTTCCAGCGCGGAGATGGCCTTGCCCATGAGCACCACCGGGTGGGGCAGCCACGCGGGGTCGCCGAAGAGGGTGTCCAGCACAAAGCCGCCCAGAACGGCCAGCCCGGTCATACGTCGGCCTCCCTGGTGTACTGCACGGTCTTTACAAGGTGCAGCACCCGCTTGTCGGCCCAGTCGGCGGCGTCCAGCACAAAGCCGCCCGCGTTGGGGCCGCACCATTCGTAGTAGTCTTTATGGGGCAGGGCGTAGCGCTCCAACGCGGCCATCTGGGTGCCGCCGTGGGCCAGGATGACCAGCAATTCTTCGCCGTCGGCCAGTGCCTTGTCTACCAGTGCCGAAAAGGCGCGGCAGATGCGCTCAGAAAAAGCGGCCTTGGTCTCGCCGTCCGGGCAGGGGCTCTCACAGTTGGCGGCCACCCAGGCCAGATAGTCCGGGTCGTGCTCCATCTCGATGTAATTGCGGCCCTCAAAGCTGCCGAAGCACATCTCCTTCAGGCCGTCCACCACCACCAGCTTTGCAGTGGGAAACAGCACCTCGGCGGTCTGCCGGGTGCGGCACAGCGGGGTGATGTACACGGTTCGAGGCGCGATGTCTGCCTTGCGCAGCATCGCGCGGCCAGCGGCAGAAAGCGGGATGTCCCGCTGGCCCTGATAGCGCTTCTCGGCGTTGTATTCGGTCAGGCCGTGGCGCAGGAAATAGATCAGCATGTTGGCAGTTCTCCTTTCAGAACGGTGGGGATGCCGCAGAACATCTGCACAACGCAGTCTGCCCGTGCGGCCAGCAGACAGGCCAGCCGCCCGGCGGCTTCGCGTCCGGCACGTTCGGCGTGGTCCATGGGTACCACGCCGCCGCCCACCTCGGTGGCAAGCACGATATCGTAAGCGGCCAGCTCGTCCGCAAGTTTTTCCAGATTTTCGGCCCCGGCGGCCAGCTCCTGTACATCGCAGATGCACCGTCCGGGCAGGGTCTTGGCAAAGGTGCGCTTGCCGCTGTAAAGCGGCCCGGTGATAAAGATCATAACTGCCCTCCCCACTGGCAGGCACACAGTGCCGCCAGCATCCAGATCTCGGTTTTCTGCAAAAACCACCCGGCCAGATCACCGGTGATGCCGCCGAACTGCTTGCAGGCAACGGCGTGGTACCGCCACAGCACAGCCAGTGCGGCCAGTACCAGCGCCCAACCACCCAGTGCCAGCATGGCGCAGCACAGTACAGCGGCCAGAAGGGCCAGCACCCGGCGTACAGTGGCTCTGTCAGCTGCCGAGGCAAAGGTGTGGGCAAGGCCGGTGTTCTTTGCCATGGGGAACGCCGCCACCGCATAGCCGGAGAGCGCCCGTTCCAGCACCAGTGCCATCATCCAGAGCAGCCCTGCCTGCAGGGTGAACTGTACACAGGCGCACAGGGCCAGATAGGCCGCAAAGTAGCTGCACAGACGGATCACGGCAAAGGCCCCGCAGTGAGGGTCCTTTAAGATCTCCAGCTTCTTTTCCCGGTCGCCGTAGCTCGAAAGTGCGTCGCAGGTGTCGGCGTAGCCGTCCAGATGGATGCCGCCAGTGACCCAGACCGGGATCAGGCAGAAGCCCGCCGCCCGCGCCGCACCCGGCAGGGGCAGCACGCCGCACAGGAACCACAGCAGCCCGATGACCACCCCGATGAGCGGGAAGGCGCACATCGCATACCGCATGTTCTTTTCGGTCCAGTTGAACTGCGGCACCGGCACAGCCGAAAACATGGCGAACGCCACGGCAACGGTCTGCAAAACGATCATTTTTCCACTCCTTTATAATAAACAGGGATGCCGCACACCACCCGCACCACGGCGTCGGCCCGGGCGGCCAGCGCGTTGTTCACCTGCGCCAGCGCCAGCAGATAGCGGTCGGTGTCGCCTGCGTAGTCGGCCCCGCCGCTGAACACCTCGTTGGAGACGACGATCAGGGTTTCACACTGGGCATACACGGCGTCCAGCCCGGAAAGAATGGCCTGCGCGGTCTGCGGCCCGGCCCCGGCGGGATCATAGAGCTCGTTGGCAGTCAGGTTGCCCAGATCTTCCAGCAACGCGGTACCACAGGCGGGCAGATGCACGGCGTCCAGATGCAGGGGGCACTCCACCGTTTCAAACTGTTTTGCCGCCCGCATTCTGCGGTGCTTTTCCACCCGGGCGGCACATTCGGCGTCCCACACCTGCATGGTGGCCAAATAATAGCGCGGCAGAGTGCTGCGCAGTACCAGACTCTCGGCGTATTCGCTTTTTCCGCTGGCCGCCCCGCCGATCACCAGCGTCAGCATTGCGGGGTGTACGGCGTGATACCGCCCTCCGCAAAGGAATAACAGTGGTCGTACACCGCCAGTGCCATGTCCCACAGCGGGAGGCTGGCCACAGCGCCGGTGCCCTCGCCCAGATGCAGCCCGGCGGTGAGAAGCGGGGCCTTGCCCAGTGCATCCAGCACCAGACGGGCGGCAGGCTCCGAGGAACAGTGACTGGCAAACACCGCTTTGGCCGCGGCAGGGCACAGCCGCACGGCGCACAGGGCCGCCACGCCGCTGATGAAGCCGTCCATTACCACGGGCACGCCTTCCAGCGCACCGCCCAGAAAGACGCCGCACAGCCCGGCAAGATCAAAGCCGCCCAGCTTGGTCAGCACGTCCAGAGGGTCTGTGGGGTCCGGCTTGTTGCGCAGGATGCCCCGGCAGATGGCATCCACCTTGCGGGCCAGCCCTTCATCCGAAAGGCCGGCTCCCCGGCCGGTCATCCGTTCCACCGGCTGGCCCAGCAGCACCGCTGCCACCGCACTGGAAGTGGTGGTGTTGCCAATGCCCATTTCGCCGGTGGCCAGCAGCTGCACACCGGCAGCTTTCTGCTCCTGCACCAGCCGGATGCCCCGGCCGACGGCCTCCACAGCCTGGGCGCGGGTCATGGCGGGACCCTGCGTGAAATCGGCAGTACCGGCGGCAATGCGGCAGTCTGCCACCCCCGGCACCGGGTCTCCGGCCATGCCCATGTCCACGGGCACCACATCGCAGTGGGCAGTACGGGCCATCTGGCACACGCTGGTACGCCGGGCAGCCAGATTCTCCGCCACTGCGCGGGTCACGCTCTGGTCGGTCTGGCTCACGCCCTGAGCCACCACGCCGTTGTCGGAGCAGAGCACCAGCACAGCCCGGCGGGAAACATCCAGCGCTGCACTGCCGGTGAGGGCGGCGGCATCTTCCAGCAAAGTTTCCAGTGCGCCCAGCCCGCCCAGAGGTTTGGCCAACCCGGCCCAGTGGGCGTGGGCGGCGGCGCGGGCAGCTTCATCCGGCGGGGTGATGCCGGAAAGTAAAGTTTTCAGTTCCGTTTCAGTCATGTGTGTTTCTCTTTTGTCGTTGATAGAACTTTGCACCGCTCACAAAGCGGCGGGGCAGGGGAGTGCCTGCCCAGTAAAGATGCGGGAAACCGGCGTACAAACTCATGCTTGCAAATCCGCATTCCCACTGTACTTTTTCGCTTTTCCAAACGGAAAAGTCTGAACCATTGTCGGTGGAATCCCAGTGGTGGAATTCGTGAATATACAAATGCTCTCCGGCATGGAACAGCAGGCTGTCGGCTTTGGCGGTCATGTCGGCATAGCCGAACCGCACCAGCCGCCCCACCTTGACGCCTTTGCCGGGCAGAACGCCTGCCATGGGCCAGGCGGTACCGCTGGCATCTTCCAGCGTCTGCCCCAGATACAGAAAGCCGCCGCACTCTGCCACCGTGGGCAGGCCGCCATTTACGGCATCCCGGATGGCATCGCGCATGGTTTTGTTTTCGCTCAGCGGCCGGGCATACAGTTCCGGGTAGCCGCCGGGCAGATACAGCCCGCAGATGTCCTCCGGCAGGGTGGTGTCGTGCACCGGACTGAAGAACACCAGCTCTGCCCCGGCAGTGCGCAGGCAGTCCAGCGTTTCGGCGTAGGCAAAGCAGAATGCCTTATCCTGTGCCACAGCAATGCGGACGCCCGCCGTTTGCAGAGCAGGCGGCGGCACCGGGGCAGGAGCCGGTCGTTCGGTCAGCGCTTCCAGCGTTGCCCAGTCCAAATTTGCTTCCAGCGCATCGGCCAACAGGCCGATCTTCTGGGCAAGATCGGTGATCTCTCCGGCGGTTTTCAGGCCCAGATAGCGGCTCTCCACCACCGCCTGCGGCAGGCGGGGCAGATACCCCAGCACCGGCAGGCCGGTCTCGGTTTCCAGCAGGGGCTTGAGCATCCGGAAGAGCTTTTCGGAGCAGTCATTCAGCAGGATGCCTGCAATGTGGCTCTCCGGTTTGAAATGCACAAGGCCCTGGATCTCTGCGGCCAGCGTCACACTGGCCCCCTTGGGCTGTACCACCAACAGTACCGGCAGGTCCAGCGCATCGGCCAGCTCCCAGGCACTGGCGCGGGTGGTCAGGCCTTGCCCATCGTAAAAACCCATGGCCCCTTCGCACACCACAGCCCCGTGCCCGGTAGCATAGTGGGCGTACAGTTCCCGTACCGTATTTTTGGCAGAAAGATAAAGATCCAGATTGTGGCTCTCCACCCCCAGCACCGACCGGTGAAACATGGGGTCGATGTAGTCCGGCCCGCTCTTGAAGGCGCAGGGGTCCATGCCCCGCTTTTTCAACGCGGCCAGCAGGGCGCAGGTGACGGTGGTCTTGCCGCTGCCGGAACGCGGTGCGGCGATGACGAACTGCATCATTTGCGTTCTCCCGTGATCAGAAAAATGGGGTTGTTGGCGGTCAGCAGGTGGAGCCTGCCTGCCGGTCTGGTACGGCTCACGGCAAGCTGGGTCACCTCAGCGGAAAGGCCATGAGCCGTAAGGGCTGCAATGGCGGCGCTCAGGGATTCCAGCGCAATGGCGGCAATGCAGATGCGCGCATTGGCGTTTTTGGCCAGAACCGTGTCCACCACCGCGGCCATGCTGCCCTTGGTGCCGCCAATGAACACGGCATCCGGGGCAGGCAGGGCATCCAGTGCGGCAGGGGCACGGCCCTCAATGAGGGAGAGGTTCCACGCCGCAAATTTTTCGCGGTTCCGGCGGATGAGGGCGCAGGCGTCCGGCTCACACTCCACCGCATACACATGCCCCTGCGGTGCGGCCAGTGCCAGCTCCACGCTCACGCTGCCGGTACCGGCCCCCACGTCCCACAGGGTATCGGCGGGGCGCACGGCCAGTTTGGCCAGCGCGGCGGCCCGCACTTCCTGCTTGGTCATGGGCACCTCGCCCCGGATGAAGGCCTCATCCGGCAGGCCGGGGGTGCGGCGTTCCGGGTGCACGGCATGTTCCACCAGCAGGACACTCAGGGAAGCAAAGGCCTGCCCGGCCAGTTCCTGCGCGGTGCCAAAGTGGATCTTTTCGTCGGGCGTGCCAAGGTTTTCGCCCACAAGGGCGTGGGCATCGCCCAGCCCGGCGGCGGTCAGTGCGGCACACAGGGTGGCCGGGGTCTCGGCCCCGCCGGTGAGAAAGAATACGGTTTTATGGTTCATGCAGGCAGACACCGGGTCGCAGGCACAGCCGTGGGCAGAAACAAGAGTCCAGTCCTGCCAGGGGCGGCCTACGGCGGCGGCCAGCAGCTGTACGCTGGAAAGGCCGGGCAGCACCCGGCAGGAGATGCCAAAGGCCCGCAGCATGGGCAGCAGCTGGGATGCGCCGGAGTAGAACCCGGTATCGCCGCTGTACACCAGCGCAATTTCCTCGTCCGGGTGCGCGGCCAGACAGGCCAGAATTTCGTCCGGTTTGTACAGGGCCTGCCGGTTTCCGGTGCAGCCCTCCGGCAGTGTGGCCAGCAGCCGCTTTGCGCCCAGAATGCGGTCGGCACCCTGCAGGGCGGCAAGACCCTGTGCGGTCAGGCTGCCGGGGGTGCCGGAGCCCATACCAATGAGTGTGATCATCCTTTCAGCACCTCCCTGCAGCGGGTCAGGATCTGGTCTGCCGTCTCACCGGTCTCGGCCGGGCGGCGGATCACGATGAGCTGGACGCCGGTGTCGGCGGCAGCCTGCGCTTTCTCGGCAAAGCCACCGGCGGCCCCGCCGTCCTTGGTCACGAGAAAGCGAATGGAGAATTGCTCCAGCAGGGCCCGGTTCAGCGCGTAGGAGAACGGCCCCTGCAAAGCAAGGATATTCTTGTGGGGGATGTGCGCGGCCTCGCAGGCGGCAATGCCGTCTAGTGTAGGCAGCACACGGGGGTACAGCCGTTCCGGGGCCAGCTGCGCAAAGGCAGGCAGCTCCTTGGCCCCGGTGGCCAGCAGGACATTGCCCTGCGTTTGGACCAGAAAATCCGCCACATGTGCCGCCGACTGGAACACCATGCTCCCGGCAGGCAGGGGGCTTTGCGCACGCAGCAGCCGGTGATATTCCACCCCGGCGGTGCGGCAGGCCGTGCGGATGTTGCGGGTGGCGTCCACCGCATAGGGGTGGGTGGCGTCTACGCACAGGTCGGCTTTCTGCACAAGGGCGGCCATCTCGTCCGGGGTCAACCGGCCGCAGTGCACTGTGATGCCGGCAAAGCTGCCCTGTTCCTCGCTGCCCAGCGGGGTGGCCACGCTCACCAGAACGTCCGCTCCAAACTGGGCCAGCTGCCGGGAAAAAATGCGGCCCTCGGTGGTGCCGCTGAACACCACTGCCCTCATACGCGGTACCCCCGCGGCGTGACCATGCGGCCCTGCAGCACCCGGGTGTTGCGGTTGCCGATGTACACGGTGGTGAACATATCCACGGGCGTTTGCTCCAGCTGGGCCAGCGTCAGCACCTGAGCGCTCTGGCCCTCCCGGCCGATGTTGCGCACCAGCCCACAGACGGTGTCCGGGGCCTTGCCGTTTTGCAGCAGGATGCGCACGGCCCGGGCCAGATAGTCCGGCCGCCCCTTGGAAGAAGGATTGTACACCGCCATGCAGAAATCGCCCATGGCCGCTGCGGCCAGCCGCTTTTCAATGACCTCCCACGGGGTGAGCCGGTCAGAAAGAGAGAGCACACAGAAATCATGGGCCAGCGGGGCACCCAGCACCGCGCCGCCGCTCAGGGCGGCAGTCAGGCCGGGCACCACCTCCACGGTCACGTCCGGGCAGCCTTCGGCCAGCTCCAGCAGGGGGCTGGCCATGCCGTACACTCCGGCGTCACCGCTGCACACCAGAGCCACGGTCCGGCCGCTGTGGGCAGTTTCCAGTGCCCAGCGGCAGCGGTCCAGTTCTTTGGTCATACCGGTGGCATAATATTCTTTTTCCGGGTAATAGGGGCGTACCAGATCCAAATAGACCGGATAGCCGCACAGCACCTCGGCTTCTTCCAGGGCGCTCTGCGCCTGTGCGGTCAAAAACTGCGGGTCGCCGGGGCCAAGCCCGACCACATATACGATATCAGCCATTCTGCCACCTCCAGTCCGGGGCATAGGGGCACAGCGCCAGCGCAAAGGTCACACCGCCGCCCGCCTGTTTCGGGATGCGGATGTAGCCGCCGGACGCCAGCACAGCGGCCCGCTCACACACGTTGTCCACCCCGGTGACGCTTTGCACGAAGGGAGATGGTGTGAACGGCCCGGACAGTGCCCGCAGCTGCTCCGCAGAATAAAATGTGATGGGCCAGCCGTGAGCCCGGCAGAACGCCAGCAGCCCGGCCTCGTCGGCCTTCAGGTCGATGCTGGCCGCCGCCGTGATGCACGCCGGGGCAAGGCTGTGCCGGGCGCAGAAGTCAGCAAAGGCGGCTTCCAACTGCTCGGCACATGTCCCCCTGCGGCAGCCGATGCCCAGCACCCCGATGCGGGGCACCAGATGCAAAGCGTCCCCGGCAGGGGAGAGGGTAAGGGCAAAATCGGCTTCGGCAGGGGTCCGTGCAGGATCCACCCCGGCGGGCGGGGTGCCCTGCACGGGAAACTCAGCGGCAAACCGCACCGACTGCCCGGCCAGCAGCTTGCTGCTGACATGCTTGATGCGCTCCGCTTCCAGCACCGTGCAGTTCTGGTGCTTTGCCCACTCGTCTACCGCAAAAATGCCGTGGGCGTCGGTGGCCGTGGTGATCACCGGAACGGCTCCGCACACGGCGGCCAGTGCACGGGCCAGGTCATTGGCACCGCCCAGATGACCGGACAGCACCGGCACCGCAAAGCGGCCGCATTCGTCCAGTACCACCACCGCCGGGTCCGACGCCTTGCTGCGGCAGTGGGGCGCAATGGCCCGCACCGCAATGCCCACGGCTCCCACAAAAACAAGGGCGTCGCTCTGCGCAAACTGCAGGGCGGTCCACCCGGCAAGGGAGACGCCGCCGCTGCCGCAGCGGTCCACACTGCCGGGCAGGGCGTCTGCCAGCCGCCGGGCCAGTGCCAGACCGGTGTCGGTAAAGGCCAGATAGGCCCGGGTCATTGGTCGGACCCCTTGCGGAACTCGGTGGTAAAACCGGGGTCGTACAGCTTGCTGCGCTCGTACCGGGTGCCCAGGAAATCGCCTGCCACGATGAGCGCTGTTTTGGTGATGCCGGCGTCGTGCACGCTCTGCGCCAGAGAACCCACGGTACAGCGCACGGTTTTCTGCTCCGGCCAGGTGGCCTTGTATACCACGGCGGCGGGGGTGTCCGGCGTGTAGGCACCGCCCTGCAGCAGAGCATCCTGCACCTTGTCCACCAGACCGATGGACAGGAAAATCACCATAGTGGCCCCGTGGGCGGCAAGACTGGCCAGCTTTTCCCGCTCGGGCACCGGGGTGCGGCCTTCCATGCGGGTGATGATCACGGTCTGGCTCACG
>OGCO01001886.1_pt1 | contig 29705 bp, 30 predicted proteins | sample 1570171 | NCBI WGS metagenome assembly OGCO01 (sample SAMEA4370583, study PRJEB24528) | human gut metagenome
TTGCCCCGTTCCGAAACATCATCAATGAAATGTACGCCAAAGACACTTCCCGAAAGATCAAGAGTGCCCTTCGGACACGCAAGAAAAGTGGAAAGTATATCTCCAGCGGCGCACCGTTTGGCTACCAGAAAGACCCTGCCGACCACAATCACCTTGTGATCGACCCGAACACCGCCCCCGTTGTTGAGTATATCTATTCAATGGCAGAGGAAGGGCTGGGGCTTCACCGCATCGCCAAGCGGCTCCACGATGAAAAAGTCTTGAAGCCGTGTTACTACAAGAAAGAGATGTTTGGCCGCTTTATTGATGATGAAAAGATGTATGATTGGGACAGTGCCTATATCAGTCAGGTTCTGCACAGCCCAGTCTACGCCGGACACATCATCTACGAAGCCAAGCCCACCGTGTCCATGAAATCCAAAAAGCGGCGTTATATTCCGTTTGAAGAACGCGCTATCGTTCCGAATACACATGAAGCAATCATCCCACAAGACCGTTGGGAGAACGTGCAGCGAATCCTTTACAGCCGTTCCAGTAGTTTTATGTGCGATAAGACCGACTACGACAATATCTTCAAAGGCATCGTCCGCTGTGCAGACTGCGGCAGAACGATGTTAGTCAAGGTCGAGCACAGGCGCAAACGTAACAGTGTTCTGGATCAGACCTTTTATTGTTGCAGCACTTATCGGAAATATGGTGCGAAAGCCTGTGACTCTCATAATTTGGAAGCCCGTGTTCTGCATGAAGCTGTCTTTGCGGACATTCAGGCACACGCAAAGGCCGCTGTGAGCAATCGGGAAGCCCTTGTGAAGAAGATTGCAAATCAGATGCACCTCCGGGTGTCCTCTGACCGGGCGCAGCACAAACGGGATTTGAAGCAGTGTAAAGCACGAATCGCAGAAATCGAAGACCTGTATGCAAAACTTTATGAGGACGTATCAAAGGGACTTCTCCCGGAGAAACGTTTTCAAATGCTTGCAGATCGCTACGACAAAGAACAGGCTGAACTGACCGAGAAGATTGAGCAGTACGAGCGGGAAGGCCGTGCTGAACACGATCAGCTGGACAAGATTCAGGATTTTATTGATGAAGTCAGCAAGTACGCTGGTATCACCGAACTGAACTATAAGATTCTGCATCAGCTGATTGACAAGATTCTGGTATCCAAAGCGGAAAAGGTCGATGGCGAATACGTCCAGAAAATCCAGATTTTCTACCGCTTTATCGGCCCATTGGATGCCATCGAGTAACAAAGTCAGAAAAGTCACCTCCGAGAACTATCCTACAGATTCTGGACGGGAGGGCGAACTGATTTTCCGCTTGGTGTACCAGCAAGCGGGCTGTAAAAAGTCCTTCTCCCGCCTGTGGCTGTCCAGCATGGAGGAAAATGCCATCCGAGAAGGGTTTGCCCACCTGAAGCCGTCAACTGAATACGATGCGCTGTACAACGCAGCACTCTGCCGGGAACGTGCCGACTGGATGGTCGGCATCAATGCGTCCCGGCTTTTTTCGTGTCTGTATGGTCAACCGCTGGCGGTGGGGCGTGTTATGACCCCGGTGCTTGCTATGACGGTGGTGCGGGAAGCCGCCATTGCCGCCTTTGTGCCGGAGAAATTCTACACGGTTGCCCTGACCCTTGCGGACGGCGGCACCGCATCCAGCAAGCGGTTTGCCCAGAAAGCGGATGCCGAACTGCTGCTTTCCAAATGCCGAAAGGAGGGGCGTGTCACGGTACAGAAGATGGAACGCAAGGAGAAATCCGAAAGCCCGCCGCAGCTCTATGACCTTACTGCATTGCAGCGGGATGCAAACCGTCTGCTGGGATTTACGGCGCAGCAGACCTTGGATTATGCCCAAAGTCTTTACGAAAAACGGCTCATCACCTACCCCCGCACGGACAGCCGATTTTTGACGGAGGATATGGCGGCATCCCTTCCGGGGCTGGTGACGGACACGGGCAGGGCGTTTGCCGTGGAGGAGCCGATTCCCATCCATGTGCAGCAGGTCATCAATGGCGGCAAAGTCACCGACCACCATGCGCTGCTGCCTACGAAAAGCATGGCAAACGCAGATCTTGCCGCCCTCCCTGCCGGGGAGCGGAATGTCCTGCGGCTGATTGCCGCACGGCTGCTCTGCGCTGTGGGCGAACCGCACTGCTATGCAGAAACTACGCTCACCACCATCTGCGCCGGAGAGGAATTCTCCGCAAAAGGCAAGTTGGTGCTGTCCGATGGATGGAGAGCCATGGAGCGGAAAATGCTGGGCGAACTGTTGGGCAAGCAGAAAGAACCGGCTGTTCTGCCCGATGTGCAGGAGCAGAGCCAGTGCAGCGTTGCCGGTGTCGAACTGAAAGAGGGTCAAACGTCTCCGCCAAAGCATTTCACCGAGGACCTTCTACTTCATGCGATGGAAACCGCCAGTGCAGACAGTATGCCGGAGGGCGTAGAACGTCAGGGCATCGGCACCCCGGCAACGAGAGCCGCCACCATCGAAAAGCTGGTGCAGAAGGGCTTTCTGGAACGCAAGGGCACCAAGAAAACCAAGGTGCTGCTGCCCACGGATAAGGGAAAAGCCCTCATTACCGTAATGCCCGAAGAGATTCAGTCTGCGGATATGACGGCTGACTGGGAAGCGAAATTGCTACAAATCGAACGTGGCGAAATGGAGCCGAGTGAATTTATGACTGAGATCAATACGATGATTACCGAACTGGTAAAGAATACGGAAATGAAAAAAGGAGTAAATGCGCTTATGAAAAACAAAATCATTGGTGTCTGTCCGAACTGCGGTGCAAATGTTGTGGAGCGTGAAAAGGGCTGGTTCTGTGAGAACAGGGAGTGCCGTTTCGTGCTGTGGAAGGACAATGCGTTCTTTAAGCGTCTGGGCAAGCGGCTGGACGCTCATGTGGCAGACAAGCTGCTGCGGGATGGCCGGGTCCGCCTGAAGGACTGCAAGAGTGCCAAGGGCAAGACCTACAATGCCACCGTGCTGCTGTCCTGTGAAGCCGATGGCCGCAGCAAGTTTTCGCTGGAATTTGAAGGTGGGTGCTGATGGAGCAGATAAAAGAAGCGGTCTACCTTATCAACGATGAACGCTATCTGCATCTCCGGGAAAACGGTGCAGGGGTCGGCTTTGCCACTTATAACAAGGTAACTGGTGAGCCGCTGGAAAGCGGGCAGATCTCGGAAAAGAACCTGCCGCCCGATGGCAGGAACGCCATTTCTGCCGCCCGGAACTGGTATCTGTTTGAACTTTCGGACGATGACCGCAAGGTCATCCAACAGGAAAGCGTAAAGATCCTCGAAAACATCCCGCAGGCGGGCATCGGCAGACGGCGCATCTGGGAGCCGGAAACGCTGCCGAAGGATATTCGTCTCATCAACAGCCACTATGATGACCTCTATCGCATTCCAGACGGCGGCGTGATTCAGGTGGATTACCCGGATGGGCGCAGTTTTACGGCACGGGTGGAACATCTGGATGATTATCACTTTGACATGGGCGGTCTGGGCAATGTGTTCCACATCTGCCAGTTTGCCGAAGTCATGGAACGAAACCATGCCGACTTCTACCCGGAGATTCAGACACAGGACGAGCAGGCGGCGTGGGAACTGGGCGGCAAAGGCTACCTTGCCATCCAGTCCTGTGAGGATGGATGGGACTACACCCTCTACCACAGCGATTATTCCGTGATGGACGGCGGGCAGTTGGATGCCCCGGAACTGACCATTCAGGAAGCCCGTGAGCAGATTCTGGAAGCGCACCACATGGAAAAGGGGCGGCGGCTGTTGCAGGACTACGATGCCGTCATGGACAAAGTTGCGGAAGCCGAGGAACTGAGTGCAGACCATCGCCCTTCCACACTGGAAAAGCTGGCAGAACTGGCAAGTGATACGTCTGCGCCAAAATCGTCTGCACGTTCTGCGCCAGAACTGTGAGGTGGACGATGCAGCAAAAATGGAACCAGAATTTTGACGGTGAACCCATGACGGACATCCCGCAGAAGTTTCTGAACGCAGGGTGCGATGTTTATATGGTGATGCAGCTGCGGCATGACGAAAAAATCTTCGATGAAAGATTTGCTTCTATGCGGGAGTTGAATCGTCGAGGCAAAACGCCCGACCCGGAGCATTACGAGGTCACCTACTATGCTGATCTGCCCGCCATGTGGCAGGATGTGCCGAACAACGAGGTTTTGGAAGAACTGTTTCAGGTGTTCAACCTCTCCCGTCCGCAGGATTTTGAGGGACACAGCCTGTCGGTCAGCGATGTGATCGCACTTAAACGCAATGGCGAGGTGTCTGTGCATTATGTGGACAGCATCGGCTTCAAAGATTTACAGGGGTTTCTGGACAAGCAGCCGGAACGCCCTTCGGTGCTGATGAATCTCAAGGAAAAGTGCGATGCCCCGGAGTGCAATCCAACCGTCTGCCGGAAAGTGAGGGATGCCCATGAACTTTGACCACGAGGAACTGATGCTGATGATGCTCTACAACTCCGGCACCCGGCTGGGGCTGGTACACGAGTTGCGGCTGATGCAGTGCTACCTGATGCCCGATGAAACTGCCCTGCGGGAGCTGTCGGAGGGTGTTATCGAAAAGCTGAAACTGGTGACCGATGCAGAGTTTGCCGAGTTGGAATTTCCGCTCGACTGACTTTTGCCGCCTGCGGGCGGCATACATATTCTCTTTTACAATGCCATTTGGTGTGGTATACTGAACTCGACAACTCGGAAAGTTGCAGGGGTAACAGAAATGAAAAATAGAATAATCGGTATTATATTTTTAACTGTCTTTGTGTCAATCAACCTTTGGGCCATTCTGACAAAGAACTATTTCAATTCATTTCTGGCAGGAATTGCAGGAATGTGTCTTGTTACCGCAATTCTTTATCTCCGAAACGGAAAAAAATAATCAAATTCCTGTTTAAGAGGATCAGCCGATGGACAAAACATTTCAGAAATTATTACAGACTGACATTGATCTTTCATCCTTAGGCGTAGAACGCCGTACAGATAACGAACCGTATTTTTGCACACCAAAGGGTGCGTCTGTATTTGGTTGGACCGGTGTGGATGGAATCCACTTCTGTTTTGTTCGTGGCTTTGGCGGTATGGTTTTTGCTGTCAGCCCGGCGAACACATTTCCAAACTATGTTCATCCGTTGGCAAAAAATTTCGCTGATTTTCTGCGGCTACTGCTTGCCTGCGGCGATGTGGCAGCATTGGAGCAGGCATGGATGTGGGATAAGGCACAATTTGAAACCTTCTTACAGGACAACCCTCCCACGCAGGAGCAGCAGGAAACCCTTGCGCTTGTCGCTACGAAATTAAAGCTGATGCCAATGGAGCGGCCATGGGCATATATCAAAGAGCTTCAGGCATCTTTTGATTACAGCAAAATCAAGTACACCAAAGAATATTACGATGTTGTGGACCAGAACGCAAAACCAGCTATCCCGGAGTGGAAAGTCTACTTTGAGGGAAACTTCTGGGGACATTCGGGAAAAGAACGTGCCGGAACAGAAGTCCCCTTGAATCAGCAATTTGAATGGGCCGGGCATCATTGGATCATTCCTGCGGCGTATTCGTGCAGCAAGGGGTTCGTTGTGGACTTTTGTATGCGTACCCCGGAGGAAGACATTCGCAAGTTCATGACTAAATGGGATTTACACCCCGAAAACGACTCTTGTGAATACTTCACGCAGGAGCAGCAACTGCAAATAGATTTAGAAAATCCACTTTGTCTTGACTTTATTCCTCGTTTGGAATTGAACGGGAAAACAATGCCGACCTCCCACGGTTGCTCGGTGGTCTTTAATCCATGTTTGCCAGACGGGATGATCAATGAAGCGGAAGCAAAGTGGGCATTGGAACACTATGATTTGGATACATCCTATGGGTGGATGATTTTTCGGGCGGCATTTCCGTGGACAAGCAAACGCCGTCCTGAAATAAAATCCCTCTCCCTTACGATGGAGCAACGGCCATGCCGTGTGCCGGGACCACATTTCCAGACACACGCTCCCGGTGATTCGTTTTCTTTCCTCCATCCGGTCAGCGGAACAAACTATACATTGACCGTGCAGGAAATAGAGCAACAAACAATTCCTCAAAAGTGTTTCGGTTCTGACCGCTGGGTTTATCCGACACACTTTACCGTCATGCGTTATACGCTTTTCCCTGAATCGGAGGAAGATATCTCGATTTGTGATTGCTGCGATGGAGATAAGCCTATGGAAATTGCTGTGGAGGGAGACACCTTCACGCCGGAAACCCAAAATAATGCTTGCGTAGGCATTATCGGTGGAGCTGACGGACCAACAGTGATTATGCCTGGAGAAAAATCACAAGGCAGGCTTCATGCTGCTTGCTCAGCACTGCACTTTGAGCCGGTTCGGGATGATGTAGAGTGGTGCACAATGTTCAGTATTAAGAATTTTGATGAAACGACGATCAACCTTATATAACAGGAATACGATGACGACTTTCAGCTTGTCGATGGTTGTCAACTGGGATAATTGTCATAAGCCATCACTCCGAAAAATTTTCATAACCCGCAAGAAAGTGGGCTTGATAGAATACTTTCATTCATGCTATACTAAAATCAGTTTTAATGCACAGAAAAATTGAAAGCGGAGGATAGCCAATGGACACCAAAAAAAGATCACCCATCGACCGCCTGCTTTTTGCCACCTTTCTGAAAGGCCGCACATCTTCCCGTGATGTATGGGAAGAAAAGGGCGATATGACCCCCGAAGATAACCAGAAGATCATCGAGGAGACCAACGAGATCATCAACGATGATTCCACCTATCCCTTCATCAGCTACCTGTCCGACCTGCTTGCAAAATCCAAACCCTCCGATGAGGCGGTCATAAAACTGCACGACTGCATTGAAAAAGTTGCAGTTACGTTGGGGCAGGACAGCACCGATGTGTTCCGTGCGCTCCTTGCAAAACTGATCGAGGAGCCGGAAGAAAAGCAGACCTTTGACCGTCTGCTGGAGATGGCCGAGAAATTGGCGGCAAAGCACTGAGATAACTTTACGAGGTGATTTCAATGAGCTACGGATGGGCAACTGTTTTCACTTTAGCGGCATGGTTTGCAGGACTTGTGGTTGATGTAAATGTGCGGGTCGGCGACCTCGGTTTACGAACAGTGCTTCCTGTCATCGTGATGGGGTGCTGCGTTATGAAGTACATAAAGGACAATAGCAAATAATCTTATCTCGATACACTTTCCGGCGGGCGGCCACAAAACGGTTGCCTGATCGCTATTGCAGTGGTCGTGGTGCTGATCCTGATCGTCTTGGGTGGCTGAATCAATCCCTGCAGGTGAAACACAGGTTTTCCCTGTGGGGATTTTTCGAATCTGCTTGTAGAAAACGGCGGTCTATGATAGCATGAAATCAAAGAAAAACAGGAGGGCTTACACATGGTTTTACTGGTTGTGGATACACAGAAAGGTATCGTGGATGAACGCCTGTATGCGTTTGAAAAGTTTGTCAGCAACATCAGGAAATTGATCCGGACTGCCCGCGAACAGGGAATCGAGGTCGTCTATGTCCAGCATGACGATGGGCCCGGTACAGGCTTTTCCATCGGGGACGATGAATTTGAGGTCTATTCCGGGTTTGCACCGCTGCTGACTGAAAAACGGTTCGTCAAGACTGTATGCAGTGCGTTCAAAAAAGAAAGCGGTCTGCTGGAATATCTGACGGAAAAGGGCGAAAAAGATGTGATGGTCTGCGGCATCATGACCGACTTCTGCATCAATGCAACGGTGGAGGCGGGCTTTGAGCATGGCCTGCACATGATCGTTCCTGCCTATGCAAATTCCACGCAGGACAACGAGTATATGACAGGGGAGCAGAGCTACCACTATTACAATGAATTCCTCTGGCCGGATCGCTATGCTGACTGCGTACCAATGGACAAGGCGCTGGAGCTGCTCAAAAAGTGAGGAGTAATGCTATGTCATCACTGAAGAACCCTTTTGGAGAAAAAAACGGAAAACTTATACTGATTTCAGATATCTCCCCGAAGGAAAATGGAAAAAAATGTGGTTGCATTTGCCCACTTTGCAAAGGAGATTTTCAGGCAAAAAACAATGGGACGATTCGACAACCACATTTTGCGCATCTTGGAAAGCCGTGCAATGAAACGATTGCCTTTATGACAGCTCTTTATAAGTTTTTTGAGCAGAGCATAGAGTTAAGCGGGACATTTTGCCCGCCATCTGTTTATGCGAATTTTAGTGGACTTGCGGCAGACCAACGAGCATGGTTAAGTACAATTCGGGCATATACTAATTTCTCGACGGTTCAATTAGATAAAGCAGAAATCATATTAGAATCCCACCCGTTTGAAGTGGAAGGATGTGAGGTTGTCTGTAAAAAAGAACTTCCTGAAGCACTTCTATTGACTGCAAAAGAAAAACAGAGAAAACTTGCGGTTATCGTTGTTCCTCCGGCAACAATTTGTAAAGAACAACAGGCTCCTCGGCCATATAATCAGTTACCAACACTTGCAATCTATATCGACAAAAATGTAAACTTCTATGAGCTACATAGCGAACAGCTCATGAAGAAAATTGAAAAACTCGACTTCCGAACAGAGTGGATCAAAAATAATAAACTGGAGCGACTGAAAGATGAATGGCTAGAGCGAAAATTACAAGAACATCAGCTTGAATATGAAAAAATAAAAGAACGGCAGAAAGACGTTCAAAAAAGGCTAAATGAAAAAATAGAATCGGTTGACCAGAGAAGAAATGTAGTAGGATTGACAGAAGAGCGTTGGCATACTTGCGTAAGATGTCATAAGTGCAAACCGGAAAGTGAATTAGTGTATTATCAACATGATCGCGAAGATGACGAAGCAATTTGCAGAGAATGCTCTCAAAAGAAGAACAGAGAAATTGAACAGTCAGTGGTTGATGTTGATATATGGAATTTTGAGAAGTAGAGGGTTCATCGCATATGATTTCCGAAAAGGTTAAAAGTCAAATTCAAGTGGTGCAGGGTGACATTACTAAACTGGACTGTGACGGCATCGTGAATGCGGCCAATCGCAGTCTGCTGGGTGGCGGCGGTGTGGATGGTGCCATCCACCGGGCAGCAGGGCCGGAATTGTTGGCGGAGTGCCGCACGCTGCACGGCTGCCGCACCGGAGAAGCAAAAATCACTAAGGGCTACCGGTTGAAAGCAAAGTATATCATTCATACGGTAGGCCCGATTTATTCCGGCACAGCAGAGGATGCCGCGCAGCTGACGGACTGCTACCGCAATTCGCTGGAGTTGGCAAAGTCCTACGATGTCCACAGCATCGCCTTCCCGGCAATTTCTACGGGCGTGTATGGCTACCCGCTGGAAGATGCCACGGAGATTGCGGTCAAAACAGTGGCGCAGTGGCTGGAAGCACATGCGGATTACGCCATGCAGGTGATTTTCTGCTGCTTCGATGCCCGGACGGAGCGGGTGTATCAGGCAAGGCTGTAACCGGAAGAGGTGTGAGAGATGGGCTTTTTCAAAAAGCTGTTTACAGGGATCGGTTTTGCGGCAGGATTTCTGTTCTTCGGATGCTTGTCAGTGATTGTGTATGCGTCCCGTGGACGGCATAAACCCTGCCATCGGCGCAGCAGCTTTTGGAACACACTGGAGCGCTACCTGATTTTTTCGTGGATCTGTGATGGTGTGCGCAGCAGCCGGAAACGAGCGGAAAAGTCCTATTATCAGCGCACAGGCAGCGATTTCTGGCAGACGCAGACACGGGTTCGACCGGAAAATGTTAAAAATGCTGTTCCTGCGGTGAAAACACCAAGGCCGGAGGCAAAAAGCACGAGCACAGGTGCAACGCGGTCGGTAAAACCAAAGAGAACGGAGCGTCCTTCTGCGGCACAGAAAGCATCGGCAGCACAAAGCAGCGTCCAAAATGTGTCGGTGCCGACTGTACTAGGGCAAAACGTTTCAGAGGCTGACGCAAAAAAGCACGGCGAACGGTCAGAGCCTAAGCCAGAGCCCAAGCAGGAGCATGCTGCGCAACAGCTAGAAGCCAAAGAAGTACATCAAAAGTCCGCACAGCAATTGGAAGCGGAGCGGCAGCAGAAACTGGAAAACCTGCGTGCTGCAATGCAAAAACAGATTTGCACGATTCATGCAGATGTGGAACTTCCGGCAGGGAAACTGAATGACAGTGGGTCAGCGGGGCAGAAACTGCATGTCCTGTTGTACAAGTCCACGCTGCCAGAAAATGACCTGAATCGGGCACTGGACGAGCTTCGGACAGAGCGCAGACGGCAAAAGGCAGAGTATCAGGGCGCACCGTTCGCAGACGTGTTTTTGGTGAACCTCATTTTGTCCGATGAGGACAGTGAACGGGCCTGCATCGTGGATGTGGGGGATACCGGCATGAGCTATGTCATTCCGTGGAGCAGCATCCCGAAAGACCTGCAGGAACCGCTGCACCGCTATGTATCGGAAGCGGAAGGAAAGCTCTGCGGCTACTGCAAGGAAGAACTCTGCAACAGTGAAAGCGGCAGGATGGTCGTGGAACTGTATCTTGGTAAACAGGATGGGCATGGCTCCCGAATCCTGTACTGAAAATGGAGTAAAGATTGAAATACAGAGAAATCGCAGACGGCATTTTTGTTGACCGTCCCAACCGCTTTATTGCCCATGTGGAAGTGAATGGAGCAGTGGAAACCGTCCATGTCAAGAACACCGGGCGGTGCAGGGAACTGCTGTTGCCCGGTACTGCGGTGCGGCTGGAAGTGTCGGACAACCCGAAACGCAAAACAAAATACGACCTTGTGGCGGTACACAAGCAGGGCCTCGGCTGGGTCAATATGGACAGTCAGGCACCCAATAAGGTGGTAGGGGAGTGGCTTGCAAAACAGGGCTACGACTATATCAAGCCGGAATTCACCTATGGGAAGTCCCGCATCGACTTTTATATGGAAAAGGGCGAGCAAAAGTATCTGATGGAAGTCAAAGGCTGCACACTGGAAGTGGACGGTATCGGCTATTTCCCGGATGCACCTACCGAGCGCGGCGTGAAGCACCTGCACGAGCTGGCGCAGGCACAGCAGGCAGGGTATCGGTGCGCAGTGGCTTTCGTGATTCAGATGGAAGGCATCACCGAGGTGCGGCCAAATGTCAGCACACAGCCGGAGTTTGGTACGGCACTGGCCGAAGCAAAGGCCGCAGGTGTGCGGGTGCTGTTTCTGCTCTGCCGTGTGGGGCGTGACAGCTTGGAAATCGTGGAGCAGAGGGAAGGCTGAAAAATTTTTCAGAAAACCTCTTGACCCTGACGCAGCGTCATAGCGTATACTGTGGCTGTCGCAAGGGAGGACAGCAAGATGATGACAGTGAACGAAGTGAGCAAGCAGACCGGAGTGAGCATCCGGACCCTGCAATATTACGATAAAATCGGTCTGCTGCGCGCGGCGGGCCGTACCGAAGCAGGCTATCGGCTGTATGACGATGCCGCGCTGGAACGTTTGCAGCAGATCTTATTGTTCCGGGAACTGGAATTTCCGCTGAAGGACATCCAGAAAATCGTGGAGAATCCTGCTTTTGACCGGCAGAAAGCACTGGAACAGCAGATCACACTTCTGACATTGAAAAAGCAGCATCTTGAAGATCTGATCGGCCTTGCGCAGAAAATTCGATCCACAGGAGGAATGGTTATGGACTTTACCGCATTTGATACGCAGAAGATCAAGAAGTATACCGAGCAGGCCAAAAAGGAATGGGGCGAAACGCCGGAATACAAAGAGTTTGAGGAAAAAACTGCCCATAAGACCGAGAAAGAGGTCAAGGACATGAGCAGTCAACTGATGGACATCGTGGCGGCATTCGGCGGGATGCAGAGCAAAGACCCGGCGGACTCTGAAGTGCAGGCACAGGTGAAGAAGCTGCAGGAGTTTATCACAGAGCACTACTATAACTGTTCCAAGGTGATCCTGAATCAGCTGGGGCAGATGTATGGGGCAGGCGGAGCATTTACGGAAAACATCAATGCTGCCGGCGGTGCCGGTGCCGCAGAATTTGCGCAGAAAGCCATTGAGATTTATTGCAAGTGAGCCCAAAAACGCTTTGCGTGATTCAGTTACAGAAATCATAAATAGGAAATGTTATCATATAGACACAAGAAACACACCGATAACATTCCAATGGAGGATTTCGATATGAAGGCAAAGTTTTACATCTGCAATCACTGTGGCAACCTCGTCACTACCATCCATAACGCAGGCGTTCCGCTGTTCTGCTGCGGGGAGAAGATGAAAGAGCTGGTTCCCAATACGGTGGAAGCCAGCGGCGAGAAGCATCTGCCGGTGGCAGAGCTTTCCGGCAGTCGTCTCACGGTCACAGTGGGCGCGGTGGAGCACCCCATGGCGGATGTTCACTATATTCAGTGGATTTTTGTGGAGACTGAGAACGGCGGGCAGATCCGCTATCTGAATCCGGGGCAGGCTCCCAACGCGGTGTTTGAACTGGGAAGTGAAAAGCCGGTGGCCGTTTACGCATACTGCAACCTGCATGGCCTTTGGATGACGAAACTCTGATACAATCAATGCAAACAGGGAGTGATTTGATGTCACTCCCTGTTTTTTGATGAGAATTTAATGTTGGCTGAAGCGTCTTTTCTTTTGACGGTTACAATGAAGCAGCAGACCAGAGTGGTATCTGTAAGAATAGGAGACTTGCAACGAAACTTAAAACTAACTTGCAACAAACTTGCAATCTACGGATAAGCTGCGTGTAAGAGCTTTATACGGTTCTTTTGGCTCGGAACTGTGTGTAAACGGGATAGATAAAATGAGCGGACACACTATATGTGTTTGTTAAATACCATTGGCGTTTGATTTTTTGCGTGGAATCGTGAAAATAAGACCTGTGAAAAACGTAGAAAATTTGATATGTTTGCGCTGCAAACTAAGACATATTGATGCTTTTGAAACGAGTTTATAGTGAAATATGTGTAATTCGAGTGCAGATATTCATTCTTGTGAGTTTGTTGTGTGAATTTGTCACGTTCTGCCGCAAAAAGGACTTGACGGAAAAAATACTCTGTGGTAATTTATGAGCAAATTCGCTTTTGTGAAATAAAGTCGAATTTGAATCCGCATGCATTATCCTGGTATGCGGAAAAGGAGAAAGCATCTTTATCGCAGGGAGGATTGCAAACAAAACCCAGTTCCTCCGCCCAAACCGCTGCGTGGCAGCAGAAAGGACGACCGAATATGAGTTATGACAAAGTGCAAGTCGACAACAGAATCCGCGGAAGCCGCCTCGAAAAAGGCTGGACGCAGGAACGGCTTGCAGCAGAAGCTGAAATTTCAGTGCAGCAGCTTCGCGCATTGGAAAAAGGACAGCGCAATCTGGGAGTAGACCACTTGGGACGCCTGTCGGACGCAATGGGAGTCAGCAGTGATTTCCTGCTGAAAGGTTGTTCTGAAAACAGTATATTGGTTTGCAAGATGCTGGATGACCTCAAGAAAAAATTGCAGCCACCAAAGCAAATCGCAGAAAAATGAGCGGTTTTGTTGCTGAAACAGTATGTTTTAGTGCTTTACAGTGATGAAAACACTTGCTATAATATCGCCATGGCGCAAGTTTCAGTTGCGCAAGAGGGAAAATTGCCTGAAATGCATTAAAGGCTGATAATACTCCGTGAGCTGCTCACAAGAGCAGCTCCATCGAGTCGCGGTCATTGTGCATTTTCAAGCTGAAAACAGGCCGGGACTCGGAAAAGGAGTCTCGGCCTGTTTGTGTTTTCGGCGCAAAGGAAAGGATTGAACAATGCGATTTGATGCAAAAGAATTCGGCGGACGTATCCGCGATTTGCGGAAAAAGCAGAATCCTCTTTTTCAATGCCCAAAAGCGTGGTAGAATAGGGAAAAGATTCAGTATCTGAAAAACGGAGCGCGCAACAATGAAGATTCTGGTCAGCGCCTGCCTGCTGGGCGAAAACTGCAAATACAGCGGCGGAAACAATTACAATCAGGCGGTTTGCGATTTTGCGCGGGGGCATCAGGTGGTTCCGGTCTGCCCGGAGGTTTTGGGCGGTCTGCCCACACCGCGGTGCCCGGCGGAAATCGTGCAGGGCGTTGTCACGAACAAAGAGGGCATCAATGTGGACCGGGCGTTCCGAGCGGGCGCAGCCAAGGCCCTTGCCATCGCAAAAGAAAATGGGGTGGAGCTTGCCATCCTGCAATCCCGCAGCCCCAGCTGCGGCGTGAAGGAAATCTACGACGGAACGTTTTCCGGGACAAAGATTCCCGGACAGGGCGTTTTTGCCAAGATGCTGATGGACGAAGGCATCCGTGTTCTGGATGCCGGGGAATTGCCTAAAATTATCTTGAAAAATGAGGACGAAAAATGTCAATCAAACTGATTTGCAGCGATATTGACGGTACGCTGCTGCAATACGGCAGGAAAGAGCTGGAAGGCGAGATCTTTGAACAGATACGGGAGCTGCATCGGCGCGGTATTTTGTTCTGCCCGGCATCCGGCCGGCAGTATACCAGCCTGCGCAAGCTCTTTGCACCGGTGGCAGACTGCTGTGTGTTTCTCTGCGAAAACGGCGGTGTGATCTATAAAGACGAACAGTGCATCGCCAAGAACCCGATGCCCCGTGCACTGGCCGAAGAAATTGCCAACGACCTGTGGACCCGCAGCGACGGGCAGGGCGAAGTGATGCTTTCCGGCCAGAATACTGCATACCTGATGGAGCGGGGTCTGGGAATGCTCAAGCGTATTCAGTTCATCGGGAACAACTATCAAATCATCCATGACCCTTCCGAGGTGCCGGAGGAGATCACAAAAGTATCGGTGTATCTGCACGAAGGCGTAGAATCTTACACGGAACGGTTTGTCCCACGATGGAAAGAGGCGAACTGCGCTGTGGCAGGGCCGTACTGGATCGACACCACCTTTGCCAACAAGGGCATCGGTGTGCGCAGCATCTGCAAGACTCTGGACATCGCCCTTGCCGATGTGATGGCTTTTGGCGACAATTATAACGATGTGTCGATGCTGGACATTGTGGGTGTGCCCTACATTATGGATGGTGCCGCCGCACCGCTGCGGGAAAAGTACCCGAACCATACACCCCGCCCAGAGGATGTGCTGCGGGAGTTCTTGAAGCAGAACTGAATTTTGCACGCATGTGTGCAAAATTCAAAATGATACGATATAAGGAAATATTTTGACATGACGAAAGTGCTTTTTATCTGCCATGGCAATATCTTTGAAAACACAAAATAATAACGATACTAAATTGAAAACTTGCGTTTTGAGTGGCTTGCTACACCACAATTACACCATTTTGTAAGAGCCTTGAATGACAATAAAACCGCTGATAGTCTTGCAGATTGCAGGCTGTCAGCGGTTTTTATTTATTGTAGTTCCTGATCTAAGTCATCAAAAAGCGTGCAAGAGAAAAATTGGCCAAGTGTGATATCAAGACCGTCACATAACTTCTTAATAGTAGCAATGGAAATCCGCTGGCGAGCAGGGTCAAGCATACTGTAGACTGTGGACGGCGTGACCCCGGAAAGATTGGCCAGTTCGTTGGGCCGAATTCCTCGTTGATCGCAAAGCTGTTCGAAACGTTTAACAACAGCATCCTTTACCGTCATGCAGCATCACCTCTAATAAAATTGTATAGAGATGTGCGCACCCACGTATACGCAATTGCGTATAAAGCTGAAATGTTCTATCCTTTTGACAGTACGCAATCGCGTAATGAATCTGGAAGTGAGCGTTTCAAAAATAAAAAAGGTATCTTCCATAGTAATAATGGAGGATACCTGCATTTCGACGTAATTGTATTAAATCTCCCTATATTTTATCATGAGAGTATAGAAGTTGCAATAGAAACAGGCAAAGTGGCACTGTAAATCTGGCAGAAAAACGTCAATATGTTCTTTTGAAACTGACCATTTTATCCCGAAAGCATTCGTTAAAGAACAATCTTACCGAATAAGTGGTCAGTAGGGAGTCGAGTACAGGAGGGTTTGCAATGGCAAGGCGTGGCGAAAACATCCACAAACGGAAAGATGGTCGGTGGGAAGGACGGTACATCAAGGCACGCACGCCAGATAGAAGAATTTGCTGGGGCTATATCTATGGCACAACATACGCGGAGGTCAAACAGCGGCTCATTCATAAGAAGTCAGAGTATGGGGGATTTCAACTCATAGATGCCCACTTGACTTTCACAGAGCTTGCCGAGGCTTGGCTGCAGTCTGTCAAATGTGGGCTGAAAGAATCCACTTGTGCCCATTATCAGTACACACTGTACAAATATGTTCTCCCCATCTTGGGCACAGTGCCAATCTCAAGACTGGAAGAAAATATTTTGGAACAGGCCTTGCAGAAAATAATCGCACCACCTGATGGACAGCACAAGGAACTTGGCTTCTCCTCTGCCAGAGAATGCCTATCTATGGTACGTCGTATTTGTAAGTACGCTGTGCATCTAAGGCTGATTCGACCGATGGAGTTATCTGTCCGTCTGCCGCAAGAGAAGAGCCATTCAATGACACCGCTCTCTGTAGTAGAGCAAAATCGGCTTCGCACCTATGTTTTATCCAATCCGACGCCCCGAAAGCTCGGCCTGCTACTTGGCATAGAATCCGGTTTGCGAATTGGAGAGGTCTGTGGACTGAAGTGGGACGATTTTGATCTGAAAACCGGAACAGTGCAAATCAAACGGGCGGTAAGCCAAATTCCCTGTGGTGACGGACATACCAAAATTGTGATCCAGACACCCAAAACTCGTACATCCCGACGGGAAATCCCACTCTCAAAGCACATGGTCCAGGCACTCAAGATTCTTCAAAAAAGTTACCCATCGGATGCGTGGTTCTTATCAGGCAACACGATTAAACCTGTAGAGCCGCGCTGTTATCGGAAGAGTATCAAAACCTATCTGAAACAGGCGGCAGTACATCAGGTACGCCCTCATGTTCTCCGTCATACTTTTGCCACTACCTGTCTGCAGTCGGGATGTGACATCAAGACTCTCAGTGAGCTATTGGGTCACGCAAATGCCAATATCACCCTGCAGCGGTATGTGCATTCTGATTTATCACGAAAACGGCGGGAGATTCAACGCATCTTTTCAAGAAGATAGAGCGTCCATCCGCAGTCAGGCCAATCAAAAATCAGCGGGATATCACTGTATCTTGGCAGTATTCTTCCATTATTACTATGGAAGATACCCCGGAGTTGCGGCTGGGGGTGAGATGCGTGCTGTTGCAGCTGTTTGAACATAATGAGAAAGCCTACCGTTCAGCAGTGCAGATGATGGAGGAGTGCGGCAAAGCGGCCATTGTGCATCCTACTGGAACAGGCAAGAGCTATATTGCGTTCAAGCTCATCGAGAAACATCCTGTTGATACCATTTTCTGGCTGTCACCCAGCGAGTATATCTTTAAGACTCAGATTGAAAATCTGAAGCGGCAAGCCCCGGACATTTCGCTGGCAAATGTGCACTTCTACACCTATGCCAAGCTGATGTACTGCGCAACCGAGGAACTAGAAGCTATTGCAGGGCTGAATCCGACCTATATCATCCTGGATGAATTTCACCGTGTGGGTGCCGAGTGCTGGGGTGCAAGCACACTGGAACTGCTGAAGCTCTGCCCTGACGCGAAAATACTGGGTCTGAGTGCTACCAATATCCGCTACCTTGATAACAACCGTGATATGGCAGAGGAACTGTTTGACGGCCACATTGCATCGGAAATGACCCTGGGCGAAGCCATTGTCCGGGGGATTTTGCCTGCCCCGAAATATGTAACGACCGTTTATCAGTATCAGAAAGAGCTGGCGAGATATCAGACCAGAATCAACAATCTGCGCTCTGCCGGGATTCAGGACGTGAACCAGAAGTATCTGGATGCACTTCGTCGGACTTTGGAAAAGGCAGACGGTCTGGACAAGGTCTTTGCCCATCATATCACAAATAAATCAGGAAAGTACATCGTGTTCTGCGCCAACAAGGAGCACATGGACGAGATGGTGTCCCATGTGCCGGAGTGGTTCGCCGGGGTCAATCCGGATGTGGCAGTGTACGAAGCTTATTCAGACGATCCCGGTACGGATCGGGCATTCGCAGATTTCAAGGCAGACCAAAGCAAACGTTTAAAGCTGCTGTTCTGCATTGATATGCTCAACGAGGGCGTTCATGTGGATGGTATCTCGGGTGTGATCCTGTTCCGACCTACGATTTCGCCCATCATCTATAAGCAGCAGATCGGCCGAGCATTAACAGCGGGAGACAGCAAGACACCACTGATTCTGGATGTGGTGAACAATTTTGAGGGTCTGAGCAGCATCTCGGGAATTCAGTCAGAACTCAACGAAGCGGTTCATCGACTGTTTGCCAATGGCGAAGGCAGCAAGATTGTGACCGAACATTTTGAGGTCGTCGAGCAGGTGCAGGACTGCCGGGTGCTGTTTGAGCGGCTACAGGCCAGCTTGTCATCCACTTGGGATCACTACTTTTCCGAGGCCAGCATCTACTACGCAGAGCACAGAAATTTGCGGGTGCCGGTGGACTATGCGACATCGGCGGGTTTGCATCTCGGCACGTGGGTGCAGCTGCAGCGGCTGATCCGGAATGGAAAACGGATGGGCAGTCTGACCGAGGCACAAATCCGGCGATTGGACAACATCGGAATGATTTGGGATGACCGTGCAGAATTTGCGTGGAAACGTGGATTAGAACACGCTAAGGCGTATTTTGAAGAGCAGGGGAATTTGCTGGTACCCGCAAAATACAAGGCGAAAGATGATTTTGCGCTTGGGCATTGGATTCTGACGAAGAGGAAAGATCGCTCCAATGGCCGGATGACCGAAGAAGAAATTCGCCAGCTGGATGCCCTTGGAATGGCGTGGAATGCAGTCAGTGCCAAATGGGAGCGCGGTTATGCAGAAGCGGCGGCCTACTATGAGCAGTATGCCGATTTGGAAGTGCCGACGAAATATATCACCGAGAGTGGCTTAAAGCTTGGCGTGTGGATCTCCTATCAGAAGGACGCTTACCAGAAAGGGCTGCTGAGTACGGAGCAGATCCGCCGTTTGGAGCAGATCGGCATGAACTGGGGTGAACGGAACTACCGCCGCTGGATGGAGCAATATCACGCGGCAGAACGCTATTATCAGGTGCATGGCGATTTGGATGTTCCAGCAAATTATGTGACTGAGTATGGCATCAAGCTTGGAAAATGGATCGCAACCTTGCGTTATGCCCGAAAGAAACAGACAGATGTCCGCACAAAACTGACTCCGGAACGCATTGCAATGCTGGATACCATCGGGATGCAGTGGGTAAAGCCGACTGCAAAAGCGAAAACGGTTCGATTGTCCCGGGAAGAGCAGTGGGAGACTCGCTTGGAATGCGTGAAAGCATATCAAAAAAAGTATGGCGATTTGGACATTCCAGCGAAGTATAAAACGGATAAGGGCTTCTGGCTGGGCAGATGGTGGTATCTGCAGAAAAAACTGCTGCGGGAGGAACCGGGAAAGCTGAAGCCGGAACAGGTTGAGAAATTGAAAGAAGTGCTGGAAGGGGAGCGGAAGAAAGCTTTGCCGGAGAGTGCATGAGAGAAAAAAGAGGAATAACGCGGCTGTCATAATAGGGACAAGGGTACGGCAGAGAATGAAAGGCTCCGCAACCCGAAGTTCATATTTTCTTACCCGAAGAATGAACGACTGATCTTTTTGGGTGGCAGCAATGCCATCCAGAAAGAAATCTCGACCATGAGGGTGGGGTGACAGCCAGCGGACAGGTGCACGAGCCTATCCGCTCTTTGTGTTGGATGGAATAGCCCAAGAATCAAATGTATGAGAAGTGGATGTTGTTACGAGTAAAGGAAAGGACTGTTTTCCGAAATATACGAAGCAGTTTCTAAACCATTATTACGGTATGAATGAATTTTTTAGAGGAGAGAGTCAGATGAAGAAAAAAGATGAAATAAAAGTGTGCTTGGTGGGTTCATCTGGCGGTCATTTGACCCACCTTTATATGCTAAAGCCTTTTTGGAAGGACAAAAATCGTTTTTGGGTGACCTTTGACAAAGAAGATGCGAGAAGTCTTTTGGAGGGAGAAAAAGTCTACCCGTGCTACTTTCCGACAAACCGTAGCATCAAGGCGCTCATTAAGAATACCAAAATCGCGTGGGACGTGCTGCATAAGGAAAAGCCGGATTTAATCATTTCCTGCGGTGCAGCAGTTGCGGTTCCGTTCTTTTACATTGGAAAGATGATGGGCGCAAAGTTGGTTTATATTGAGGTCTTTGATCGGATTGATAAGCCGACTATGACGGGGAAAATGGTTTATCCCATTGTGGACAAGTTTGTTGTGCAGTGGGAAGAACAGAAAAAGGTCTATCCGAAAGCGGTCAACCTCGGCAGTATTTTCTAAGTAGAGGTAAGAAGTAATGATTTTTGTGACGGTAGGAACACACGAGCAGCCGTTTAATCGACTGATTCAAAAAGTAGACGAACTGAAACGTGATGGGGTTATCAAAGATGATGTGATTATCCAAACCGGCTTTAGTACATATGAGCCGAAATACTGCCAGTGGAGCAAATTGATTCCATATCAGCAGATGGTAAAGAATGTGGCAGATGCCCGTATTGTGATTACCCACGGTGGCCCAGCCAGTTTCATTATGCCGCTGCAGATTGGTAAGACGCCCATTGTTGTGCCGCGTCAGCATCAGTACAACGAGCATGTAAATGACCATCAGGTCGAGTTTGCAAGGAATGTGGCGCAGAGGATGGGAACAATCATTGAAGTGGAAGATATAGAAAATTTGGGAGATATCATCACGAACTATTACCAAATTATTGCCAGTATGGGACATGGCATGAGCAGCAATAATGCAAAGTTTAATGAAGAACTGGAGAAAGTCATAAAGGAACTCATGAATAAGTGAAAAGAAAAGTTGAAATATGAATATGAATAATGAAATTGCGGTGGGTATCGTACTATATCAGCCGGATATGACTCGGCTGAAACAATGTATTGTAAATCTAGAAAAACAGGTAGATAAAATCTATGTTTTTGATAATTCGGAAAAGAAAATAAATTTAACAGATGAACAGATAGTTTATATGACAGAGGGTGAAAATAGAGGAATTTCTTATGCCCTCAACAGAATCATAGAGAAAGCTCAAATTGATGGATTCGAGTGGGTCGTAACTATGGATCAGGACTCGATTATTCCAGATGGGATGATTGATGGATTCAAAAAATGCATTACATCACATTCAGGCCTTGGAATTATCTGTCCGCAGGTAATTGATAAAAGGCGAGTCTATTCTGTCGCGGAGAAGAATAAGGAAGAGGTTTACATAGATTTTTGCATTACATCGGCTTCTTGTACCTCGGTTGAGGCATGGAAAAAGTGCGGAAAGTTTGACGAGTGGCTCTTTATCGACTTGGTAGATAATGAATTCTGTAAGAGAATTCGTTTAAGCGGATATAAAATTCTTCGGTTAAATGAATGGGTGTTGGATCAGGAATTTGGAAAAATAATTCCCAAAAGCGAGCGGAAGCAAAAATTCTGGCTTGCAGTGAGTAAACTTTTACATAATCAGAACTTTGCAAAATTTTCCTATAAAAAGTTTGTAAGTCCTTTAAGAGTCTATTATACGAATAGAAATATTATTTATGCAAACAAAAAAATGAAGAAATATGGCCGCGTTGGGTATGAAAATTATAATTGCAAAGGATATTTTGGATTTATTATTTCATTTATGATCCCGAGCATTTTAAGGGCACAGAATAAAATTGCTGTGATAAAGGCAACCTTCGATGGAATTGTAGATGGAGCAAAATCGAATCCAGAACAATGGACAGTAAAGAGTGGGGAAAAGTATGCGTAAAATATTGATCGTTAATACTTCTGGACTTGGAATGGGTGGGATTACTACGCATATGTTGAACTATATCCAAGCGTTGAAGCAGAAGGATTATGAGGGAACATTTACGATTGTTGTGACAGGCGTGAGAGATGAGAAAATTCTGAAAAGTTTCGTTGATCTGGGATGTGCACTTGAATATCTTCCAGATAGAAAAAAAGAAATGTTGCGTTATATCTTTTCTTTGAAATCACTTATGCAACGCCAAAAGTTTGACGTGGTTCATGTCCATGGAAACAGCAGCACCATGGGACTAGAACTTTCCCTTGCCAAAATAGAAAAAGTGCCTGTCAGAATTGCACATTGCCACAATTCAAGATGTGAGCACCCAAAGGTACATAAGTTATTGTATCCGTTGTTACGGGCGAGCTATACACAAGCAGTAGCTTGTTCAACCTTGGCAGGGGATTGGATTTTTGGCTGTGGAAATTATACTGTTTTGCCCAATGCAATAGATCTGCAAAAATTTCAGTACAATCCCGAAATCAGAAAACGCTATCGAGAAATGCTGAATATTGACGAGAAAACGCTGCTACTTGGTCATGTTGGAAACTTTAATGAGCAAAAAAATCATGAATTTCTGGTAAATGTTTTTTACGAAGTGCAAAAACAAAGAAAAGCCAAACTGATATTGCTTGGAGCAGGTCCACTGCAGGATACAGTAAAAAAACAGGTGAGCAGCTTGCAAATGGATGACCGGGTATACTTTTTGGGGATTAGAGATGATGTGAATTGCTGGATGCAGGCGATGGATGTGTTTGTCTTCCCCTCTCGATGGGAAGGCTTGCCGGTCACATTGATAGAAGCGCAGGCGAGCGGATTGCATTGCGTAGTTTCTAAAAATGTATCAGGAGAAGTTGTTATCAATTTTAACCAGATGTGTATGCTTAGCCTTAGTGATACTAAAAACTGGATCAAAAAAATTTGCAACATATATTTCAATGCAGACAGAGAACAAGGATACGAAAAAATTCAAAACGCAGGGTATAATATAAATTTCGCGGTAAGACGATTAAAGAATATTTACGACAAAGAGGAAAGATGTAATGAAAATAAAATATAGAAAAGATACCCTGATATTATTTCTGATTTTATTCTTCCATATTGCAGATTGTTTTTCAAAAGAAGTGTACAGCATCGCATTTTTTAATTATATGAAAAATCTGATGATGCTGTTTTTCATTATATACTGCTTGATTCAAAAGAAAATAAAAAACACATGGTTTGGAAGAGATGATGCAAAAGAAATTCTGCTCATGTCAGCGGCATTTTTGCTGATTTCGATATATCAAATGGTGCGAAATGATACATTTAATATAGTGCCATTTGTGGGAGTATTTAGAATATTGATTCCCCTCGCAGGCGCTTTTTATTCGATAAACATATTTAGGCTAGAAGATATTACACGGATACTAAAAGCCATCCTCTGCATTTCTTTTGCAGCATACATATTGGATTTGCTATTGACACGTCGATTTGGTATAGACGCTTTTTTTAGACTGACACTATCAGGTTTTAATGATGTTTCAACAGAATCTGATATGTTTTCACCATTATCAATGGGGCTTTGTATTTATCTGTGTGCAAACGAAAGAAAAAACAAATGGAAATTATGGTCATTGATATTTGTTATAATGACGAATAAAAGAATAATGATTCTCTATGCATTTATTCTTTTTTTCTTGGGACAATATTTATTGAAAAATACGGTAAAAAAGCGATTAGTAATTGTAACGGCGATAGGAACGGTAATTGTAACAGCAATTTATATTCAAATGAATTTGCAAATTATCGATGATACGATTATAAGAAAATTGTTTAATGTGAACTTGGATTCATTTGGAATGGGCCGCGCATGGCTATACAGAAACATATACAATAGTAATTATAAAAGTGCGGGATTTCAAACATTAAACTCTACAAAATTTGTATTGCGTGGAGCAGAAATGGACTTTCCCAATATGTACCTTGAAATGGGAATTCTGGCAGTTTTGGTATGCGTATATACGATATTTAAATTGATAAGAGCAAATGCATATAACTATATTATTGTGACCTTTGTAATGGCAGAAATGGCGACATCGCATTTTATAGATATTACATATTTTTGGCTTTTTTTCTATTTGACAATTATGGAAATAAATAAGAGTCAGAATATTTCAATAAGAGAAGATTACGAATCGGGAGAAAAAAATGAATGGACAGGAAAAAATATCAGTCATCATTCCGGTATACAATGCTGAAAAATATCTGAAGTTTTGTATAGAGTCTGTGTTGGATCCGGAAATAGAATTGATTTTAATTGATGATGGCTCGACAGATCAAAGTGCTAAAATAATAGAAGAGTATAGAGATACATACCCCCATAATATAAAAACTGTTTTTCAACAAAATGGGGGTGTGAGCAAAGCACGAAATGCAGGAATACAAATAAGCACGGGAAAATGGATTCTCTTTCTGGATGCCGATGACTATTTGACAGAAGACGGTGTGAAAATAATAAAGGCATATGCAAAATCTGACAAGAATATGGTCATTTTTTCAAGCCAACGTGTATTGGATCATCAACCCAAAATGTCACAGGGAAGTCATGCTAAAAAAAATCGTATAACTTCGCAAGAACTTATGAATCACGCGCTGAGGGCGGATGGATATAGTGAGTTTTGTTCGCAGCATGATTTCCGCTCGTCATGTGCAAAACTAATAAAAAAGGAGCTGCTTATTAACCATTGCTTTGATACAAATATCTATATCGGAGAAGATTTTGTATTTATGCTGGAGCTTTATGCTGATTCAACAAGCAATATGGTTGTCGATAGTGCGGTATATTGTTATTACGTTAATATGAACTCTGCAGTACACAGTTATCATAAGGAATATTCTCAAAATGTTATGCGCGTTAATAAGCGAATTGAAAAAATCCTTCGTTCAAATAAGTCTTTAGAATGTAATGATATAAAAGAATCATTCGATTTATATAAAATGAATGATTTGATTTTGCTGCTAAAATATGACTGTTTTAACAGCAAGAATGATATGGTATGGAAAGCTAGAAAAAAGTCAGTTGAGAACATAATGAATCTATTTGACTTTGAACGACTGTATCAAACAATCCAACAAGAAGGAAATCTTAGCCGAATCCCAAAAGAAAAACGAATAATATATCGTTTGCTGTTTTTAAAAATCTATTATCCTGTATATGTTATTTTTAGAATTAAATATGGTGAAAAATAATATGAAAAAAGAAATAACGCAGTCAGTAATATGGACAATGTGGTGGCAGGGAGAAAGCAATGCGCCACCTACTGTAAAGGCCTGTATACATAGTATGAGAAAAAACTCTGGAAATCACCCAGTGATTGTCCTTGATCAATCTAACTATAAAAAGTATGTTGCACTGCCCCAATATATTGAAAAGAAAAGAGAAAAGGGGGTAATTTCACTAACGCACTTCTCAGATATAATTAGAGTTAATTTGTTAAATACATATGGTGGACTATGGCTTGATAGCACGATATATGTAAATAGACAAATTTCAGAGGAAGTTTTTGAAAAAAATTTTTATACGGTAAAAATGAATATGCCCAATAAAGGCATATCAAATAATCAATGGTGCGGTTTTTTGGTGGGCGGGACTGCACATAATGTTATTTTTGAAAAGCAAGCTGAACTTTTATGCCGATACTGGAAGAACGAAGACGAACTAGTGGATTATTTGCTTATTGATTATTTCTTCTACATTATTTTTAATGAAATTAAGCAGGCAAATAGAGAATTGGATGAAGTGACTGAATATGCAGGAAATGTTTTGAAGATGCAGGAAAAAATGGCGGAAACGACATATGAAGTTTCTGATTTTCCGATATTCAGCAAGTTGAATTGGAAGAGTTCGGTAGAACTCTCAAATGACAGGAAATTGACTCTATACCAAAAGATTTTATTGGATAGCGGAATTGTGGATGATTCGCAGGAAGTCTATTGTAAAGATAAAAAATATAAGAGAAAGATAAAGTCAGCGCTTCGACATTTTCGTAAATTTATAGATAAGAAGCGAATAAAAAAATACGGATTTGGAATACAATTTTACGGATTAGCAAATGACTTGCTGCGAACATCTAATGGAAAATGCGCATATTTTTTTGCTAAACGATATCAAAATCTTGTGTTGAAGTATCTTGGAAGGTATTGTGGAGCTTTATAAATGAATAAGATAAAATCAAATTTTTTCTATCAAACCTTATATCAAATTTTGTCTATGATCCTTCCGTTGATCACTTCTCCTATCCTTTCTAGAGCGTTAGGGGCAAATGGGCTTGGGGTTTATTCCTATACAACAACAATTCTAAATTATTTTGTTCTTATTGCAAATTTGGGAATTTATCGATACGGCATAAGATGCATTGCATCAGCTGGAGACGATAAAATCGAAAGAAGTAAAGTGTTTTGGGAAATTTTTTTGTCTCATATCTTGATCAGTGTCGTCATTTTTGGATTATATATTTTATTTGCAGTTAACTTTCAGGGCGAATATCTCCAGTATTATATAGTGCTTACTTTAATGTATTTAGGTGGAACACTTAATATTAACTGGTTCTTTTTTGGAATAGAAGAATATAAAGGTGTTGCCATTCGAGATATGGTAATAAAGATTGCAACATTTGTTCTTATAGTGCTATGTGTTAACAATGAACATGATTTATATACATACTTTATTATAATGGCGGCCAGCAGCTTTATAAGCAATGCAATGTATTATGTCATGATTCGCGGAAAAATCAGTCGTCCTCAAGTTTGCTGGTGCAATATGTGGACGCATTTGAAGCATATGTTGATTTTGTTTGTCCCGACACTATTGGAAACAATGTATATTTCAATCGATAAGGTTATACTGGGCAGTGTTTCTGATAAAGCAAATGTTGGCTACTATGAGAATGCAGATAAAGCACTGATTTCTAAAACACTGATTTATTCATTGACCAATGTTATGTTTCCACGCATGACTTATCTTTTAGCGAATAAAGAAGTCAAAGAGTTTGAAAAGTTGATGAATAAATCGATTAAATTTGTGGTATTTGCATCGATTGCATTTTCCTTTGGAACGGCTGCAATTGCAAAAGAATTTTCGGCCGTTTTCTGGGGAGAAGCTTTTCTGCCGTGTGCGGCGCTAATTACGATATTAGCATTTACAATTCCTGCCAATACGTTGTCACGGGCGATTCGTGATCAGTATCTCATACCGGCAGGGCGGGATAAAGACTATATTGTAGTTATGGCTTGGGGGGCCTTTTGTGACATTATTCTTGATTTTGTACTGATACCATTCTGTGGTGCTGCGGGAGCGGCAATTGCAACCCTGTTTACAGAGTATTTGATGCTCTTTATACAGATAAAATTTGTAAAAAGGCAAATTGATTTTACGAAATATTTGAATAGAAGAAATATTAGAGTATACATTTTTATTGGCCTAATAATGCTTTTTACTTGCAAGAGTATTGGAAGGCTGCTAGGAATGCATCTGTATACATTAGTTGCGCAGATCTTTATTGGAATGATAGTTTTTATGTTACCATGTGTTGTTTATTGGAATAAGACAAATGACGATACGATGCTTAGCATACTGAAAACTTTTGGGAGGCAAAAATGAACACAAGTGAAAATATAGCGTACCTGAAATATTTTGGTCTGGATATCACGTTCTGGAAAACGCTAAATCGGCTGTTTTGCGGTTCAACAAGTAAGCTGGCATGGAAAATACATGACATCAATAATGAAAAAATTGAAGAGTATCTCAAAAAGACTTGTCCGTGTACATACGAAAAACTAAAAAAAGGTGAATATGATGAGCCAAAAACATTAGAAGATACTTATATAAATTCAAATGTAAAACCAAATGATGTTATTTGGACCATGTGGTGGCAGGGAGAAGAAAATGCACCATTTCTGGTAAAAGAGTGTATCAATAGTATGCGGCTGCATGGTAATGGACACCAGGTTGTTGTATTAAGTAAGAATAATTATAAAGAATATGTTCGTATTCCGAAGTACATCGAAGATAGATTTCATGAAAGCGAAAATGATAACAGTGCACTAAAGAAAACAGTATTGGGTAATACGCATTTGAGCGATATTATTAGAACACAACTGCTTTACCTATATGGTGGAATCTGGGCTGATGCAACGATGATGTTTTCAGGCTCGTTGGAAGAAAATGCATTTTTTAAGGATATATGGTGTACTTTGGGACAGGATAATGAATGGTATATTGGAAAAGGACAGTGGTCTACATTTTTTATGGGATGCCACGCAGGAAATGGATTCTGTAAATTCAACCACGATATGTTAGTAGAATACTGGGAATTCCAAAAATATTATATAAACTATTTGATGATGGACCACATTTTTGATATTGCATATAGGGAAAGACCCTGCTTTCATAAAATGGTTGAGAATGTAAAGTGTGGGAATCAAAAATGTCTGACCGTGAACAGAAAGTACAACCAAAAATGTAATATCGATGAAGCAGACGAATTTTTTAAGGCACAAATACTCCATAAACTTTCCTGGAAATGGGGAAATATTGATAAGAGTGATTTATGTACAGAAGATGGAAAAGATACGTGGCTTGGTTACTTGTTGAAAAATTATAAGAGATAATATAGTTCGGGTGTAACAAAAAAGATGTCTAGAGGGATAATCTGCATAATAATATATGAGGTGCTAAAGTTGTAGGATGCAATTGTGACTCTTGCGGCTCGCGTTGTTGGATACTTCTTTGTGGTGAGCAGAAAACCTGCTAACGAGTGTCAATAGGCTGAACAAAGAAATCAGCAAAAAAATTATTGCCGGGTGCAGTTAAGCATCCGGCAACTTTAATAAGCCGACAGCACAGCTTGTCAGCTGAAAATCATCGTAATGGTTCATCAGAAACCATCAACAGGCATCAGGAGATGGCTGGGAACGCAGAAATTCAGTAACACGAGCGTAATAGACTCGCAGGAACTTGGCACTTCCTGCGACGGTATAAACGTAATAATGCTTTCCTTCGGAACGCTTTTGTCCATAAAGCAGTAAACAGCATTTTCCGGGTTTGAGCGTGTTAAAATAATATTCGATACAATAAAAATAGTTCGCCTCAGCTGCGGTGAACCTCGTTTAGAAACATGGCGTGACTTGGATTCAAATGCACCAGACTGGAACGGTGGTGCATCAATACCAGCAAAGGCTACCAACGCTCTCTTGTTTTTGAACCGCCGAACATCACCAATTTCGGCCATAAGAGCAGGCCCGGTAATGGGTCCGGCTCCTTCCATCTGCATCACAACCTCGTATTCGGGGAGCATTGTAGCCAACCGCTGCATTTCAAGCTGGGTGCTTTGCTTGGCCTCGCAAACGGCATGCAGGCTTTTGCAAGCCTGCATGATCAGCATCTTCGTACTCTCGCATTTCGGAAGAGTAGCCACGCCTTCCTGTGCAAGCAGATGGATTTTGTGAGCGGTATCTGTACGGAACTTGTAGTTTTTTCGTTTGCACCAGCCCCGATAAGATTCCGTGAAAGCCTCTATAGAATATTGGCAGACACAATCCTTATGCCAATAACGCAGAAAGAAGTCCACCCACTTTTCATGTCCATGTCCACCCGGACGAGATCGAAGCCATCACACGGGAGTTTGCCGCCATCGGGAACAACTTGAACCAGATCGCGACTTTCTTCAACAGCGGCGGTATCCAGTCCCGTGCGATGCACGAAAACATCAACCA
>OGCO01001890.1_pt1 | contig 29639 bp, 18 predicted proteins | sample 1570171 | NCBI WGS metagenome assembly OGCO01 (sample SAMEA4370583, study PRJEB24528) | human gut metagenome
AAAGCATCTTGATACTGCATTGTGTCCTGGAACTGACGGACGGCGAGATCGGCGCACTCATGGGAATGTCCCGAAGCGCCGTCCAGCGGCACAGGACAAAGACCCTATCGGAGCTGCGGAAACAGCTAAAGGCGTTGATGCCGAAAGGAGGTTAGACGCGGATGAATAACCCGAACTACAAGGGCATTGAGCTTTTGCCCCTCTCGGTGATCGAGGCCGCCCGCGCTGGGGATGCCGAAGCCGTGGAGCGTGTTTTGCGGTATTACAGCGGTTACATGAACAAGCTGTGTACCCGGACGCTCTACGATGAAAACGGCTATCCTCATGTGTGTCTGGACGAGGCCATGAAGCGCCGTCTGGAAATCAAGCTCATCCACGCTATCGTCACGACGAAGTGACGAACCGGCCCCCGGAGGCTGAAACAGCTTAACCCTTTCCCTGTTTCACCAACCCACGGCGGGCCGCTGGCTGTACCTTGACAAATATGCCCGCAAGATAACGGCGGCGCATCATAGGGCATACGGACACATTCTGTCTGTGCCGAGCCGGACGGCTGGTGCGCCACGATACTTTTTCCCGTAGGGATAAGCGGAGCGATTAACACCACGCCGCAATGTGAGCATGGCAGCTTACGGGCGACGACGTACAGGCAGGACAATGATACTCCCTTATAGCCATAGTTCGAGCGTTAAAAGCGTCACAAGCAATGGGTAGGGCCGCGTGAGAACCACGCGGGGTGAAAGTCCCGTGGATGAATCGCACTCGGGCGCGGTGAAGGGAATCGGAATTGGCCTGTCCATCGTCAAAGCCACCGTGCAGGCGCATGGCGGGAAAATCACAGCGAAACAGTTGGGAGATACGATTACTTTTGGGGCGGTGCTGTGAGTGGTACATTGAATTGATGATATTGCTAAAAACAGCAAGGAAATATTGTATAAAATGGAAGGTTGATGGACGGTGCAGAGTGTGCTATACTATATACACAATTAAATATAGTAATATTTGCGAATTTTAATTAACACCTATTATATCTATTAACACCAAGAAATGACTTAATTCACCATCTTTCGACGATGGGCATCAATGCTGTAAAGCATTATTCGCAAACAAAGGCGTCCGCAGGCGAAGCACGTCCGCAGCCGAAGCACGTCCGCAGGCGAAGCACGTCCGCAGCCGAAGTATGCGATTGAGTCATTTCAAAGCAATATAAACACCAAATGCAAATCAATTTCCGTATTTATGACGGGATTGGTTTGCATTTTTTTGTTTTATATCAAACTTTCAAGGAGGAATTTTCAATGAAAAAGCAAGAGGTTAAGATCGTTAAGGCAGCTGTACAGCGCAGTGCAAAGCTGGATCAGGGTATGAAGGTCGAACTGGGCCTGACTGACAAGAAGGAGCAGCAGCGCCTGAACAAGACCTTCAAGCCGTTCACGGCTGATCCGATTGTCAAGAAAGCTGTGAAGGGGAAGACCTTTGCACAGTGGGTGGGCCGTATCGAACTGTTGGATGGCGAGCAGCTGTCCGTACTGCAGATTGATCGTTTTGGCAAGCGTACGGTGTACCTGCTCCCGAGCGATGAGACTGGTGAACTGACCACTATGCCGGAGTCCACGTTTACTCCGGAGCAGGTAAAGGAGTTACTCCACATGGCAAACGTTTGCAGCGCAGACGAGCGGGACAAGCTGCTGTTTAAGGCAGAGACGGTAGCGGCTCCGGCCGAGAATTGGGAGGAGCTGCTGGCGACTTGCGGAGAGGCGGATCGGCGGTTCCTTGACAAGGTTCTGGACATGCTGGCAAAGGAGATCGCGTATAAACTGCCGAAAATCCTGCGGAAATCTCTGGATACTGCAGCGGTAATGATGGCGGCAATCGACGAACAGCTCCATACTATGGGCGGCAGCACGGCACCGATGACGAAGTACCGGTTCGAGACTCAGAACGAGCAGACAGCGGCTTGGCTGGATCAGCTGGTTCACAAGCTGACGATGCGGAAGGACTCGCTTCGCTGGACGCAGGAGTCGGAGACTGTATTTACACTCGGTCCTGCCGAGGGTGCCGCAGACGTGATTACGCTGCCGTTGAATGGCGAGCCGGTTCCGCTTGCGGTGCACGAGTTGGAGACGGTGGCCCAGATGGTGCGCATTTGCTTAACACCGCAGGTGAGGACTCAATTTTTCCGTGAGGTAGCGGAGGTTCTCAATGCAATTAAGGCAAGCGATGGTGAAGGGGAACGACTGGTTAAGTCTTGCACGGAGGCAGAACAGTGGCGACTCTGCTTGGTGTACATGCTGCCGAATGATGCGCTGGGCGCACGACAGGCGAAAGAGACGATTGCTTGGCTGAATTCACTGGATGGTGTTTTCTGGAAAAGCACAGCTGCGGTAGAATAATCACAATCGGGAGAGCGGGTTCAACCCGCTCTCCCACCTAAAAGAACAGGAGAAATTATTATGAAAAGAAAGATTTTTGTAAATGGTGATATGACCGGTAAAGGCATCCCCAAGTTAGCTGTGCTCCAGTATAAAAAAGATAAATTTGAAGGTTATATTTACGGCGATACCAAGAATGAGGAGAAGAGCTTTAAGGCATCGTCGGTGGAAAAGATTGAGAAGGATACGGATTGGGAGTTGAATGGTCCTTGGGAAGTGGTCAAGCACCCCAGAGCCACGGTGTATAATCTGGGTGAAGATGGAATCCCGGCGCCTTCCGTGCAGAGTGAGCGATATGCGCATTGCAGTGAGGAGCTGCGGAAGTATTGTACGACACCGGGACGGTGCAAGCTTGCGCTTCATTTGCTGGCAGGACCGATTGAGAGACTGTATGCGAAATTGGCAGGAGACCAGTATACAGAGAGCGGTATTATGCAGATCGACTTGAAGAAAACCGCGAATACCAATGGAGTTGAGCGGGCTGCAGCATATAGCTTTGCACGTGACCTGTCGGGCAAGAATGTACATTGGAAGTTGAAGCTGCCGGTTTATATGCCGGAAAATAATCGTATGCCTCGTATCAAGGATAATGCGTATATCAAGGATACATGTGGTAAAAAGCTGCGTTTTTCGGCAGTTTATCCGGATGGAGCAGTGGTGCTTGATAATCGTGTGCTGGAAAAAACGGACACGGTGAAATTTATTCGTGAGAATCCGCATTGCATGGTGGTGCTGATCGGTGCGAGGTCTACGAAACTGGGTAATATGTCGGTAGAGGTGATTACCGCCGAAGAACTCGGTGCAACTTCTGTTGATTGGGATACGGAATGTCTGCACTGGATGACACAAGCGTTTTCGGCTGAAGCGGCTCAAAGGCATAAGGTTAAGCCGGCTGTCCAGTGGGCTAAGAGCATGCTTGATGAGAAGCTGGAGAGTTCGAATCAGCGATTTGATTCAAAGCTGTACGCGACGGAGCTCTACCTTACCACAGCGTACCTTTTGATCGATTTCCTGCGTAGCGAGGATAATTTGAATCCGACTGAGGAGGCCGAGCTGTGCAACCTGCTCTACAACGCCGTCCTGCCGGGCTGCTACACGCCGCCGACAGAAAGCGGCGTACCGACACAGGCCATCCCGCTGTCGGAGGAGAATTTTGAGGACGCTGTTCAGCAGACAATTTCCTGCATGCTGGGGGATTATTCCAAGTTCAAACGTATGGAGACAGGAGAGAAATGGCCTGACACCGATATCGAAAACGGCTGCTACGGCTATTTTCATTTGTTTGATCAGGACCATACGAAAAAGAATCTGCAAGAAACGGTGTTGTTCACCGTGGATGATTTCACCAAGCTGTTTGCGCAGTTTTGTCCGTATGACTGCTCGGATGCAAAGCTGCTCAAGAAGAAAATCAAGCAGCTCAGCGAAGGGGAAGCGGGTGGCTGCTGTCTGAAACGCGGCGATAACCGTGACTATTTCGGCAAAGATAACCCGAGAAAACGCAGCGTTCGCTTGATTATCAATCAATTGGACTTTTTGCCTAAAGAGAAGCAGAACGCATTGAAAGCCGCCTGCTATTCTGATCAAACCGACAACAGCAAGTAACCGAAATAGAGCTGCCCGCGGGCGGCTCTATTTTACTTGCGGGGAATGCCGAATACTTATATAATATAGGTAAGGCAGGTGAGATTCGATGGCAAACAAGAAAAAGAACGCATCAGCAAATCCAAATCTGGACACCGTGAAAGACGTTTTTCGGAAAAATCGGCATATCACCAACCGCATACAGCAAAAGACCGTGTTTGAAGCGACGGACCTGTCGGAGAAGTACTACGCACGCCGTATCAAGGCGGTTATGCACCTTCTGCCGGAAATGAAAAAGCGCTATGCGGCAAAGTATCCGGAGATGGATATGGTCAGCGAGTTTGCAGAGGCGGCCTCCTTTCCGAGCATTACATATGATATCATCGACTGGCAGATGGATGTCTGTCTGGGTGCTGCTGTCTGGCTGCTCGACCGGATATGGGAGCAGGAGAAAATGCAGCAGCTGTGCGATCTGCTGCCGAAAGAGGATGACGGTGCAGAGCTGCCGGTCATCTACGACACGAGATTCTCGGAAGAACTGCTTGGCAGAACGAAAAATGTGGTAGCCAACCGATATGGAGAAGGGGAGCGCCATATCATTCCGCCGACGTTTTTTGACAGGCGAGAGGGCGCGGATACCTTCCATGCTGTGCTTGCGCTTGTGCCGGACGAGGTGAAGAAGCAGGCAGCCGCGCATCTCAAGCAGAAATTCTGGGAATGGGCAGATCGGTATTTTGAAGGGCTGTATCCTATCATACGGGAGCAAAAACGGCTGGAGAAAAAGCTGGAGCGCATACACAGGGAGATAGACGAACTGAGCGTTCAGAAGTTGCAGCAGAAGAAGCCGGCGGCACTGCCGTTCGCATCGCCGGACATGCTGGCAGCGAACACGCTTATGAGCGGTACCGCGAAAGAAGTCCTGCAGATTGGCAGGCAGCTGGCTGAACTGGAAGAAGCGCTTGACGATGTCAGCGATCGGCTGAGCGACTACCGTTTCACTATCTTTCAAATCAATCTGATGGGCAAGCAGGATGCGCTGGACAGCATGGAGGAGAAACACGCAGAGGCAATGCGTCATTTTCCAATCGACGACCCGTACGAGCTGTGCTTTGCGTTGCTGTATCTGTTGGATGCGGATGACGATTTCGTCTGGGTATACTCATTCATGACCGGCGTAGCGTGCCGCGCGGCCTACATGCTGCCATGGAGTATAGAAACGTATGATGAAGCATACGACGGCTTCTGGTTTGACGAGGATGCGTGGATACCGCCTCATCCACTGGATTCTGCATGGTATGAGCAGAACTACATCGGAGACGAGGATCTTGAGGATGATATTGTGTCAGATGTTAGTCTGGCACAGCTGGTCTATCAGAGCACAGGTGCACTGCTGCCGCGCGACATGCAGCGCTTTGACAGCGGCGTGAAGTGGCTGCGGAGAAAGGGACTCAAGCCGTCGCAGGCGAGTATGCTGTGCGCCGTGATGAATATTCTCGGCGAAGCCTCCCGTCAGCAGAAGTATTTGCCGGATGGGACGACCGCAGAGACGTCTCCAATCGAACCTGCTGCAGCCGAGCAGGCTGCGGAAGAAAACGCACAGCTCAAGCGGGAACTGACGCAGCTGAAAGCGCAGATGAAAAAGATAAATCACGATTTGAGCCAGGAAAATGCCATCCTGCAGGACAAGCTGTCCAAGGCAGAGAAGGCGTCGGCGGCAATGGCGCAGGAGCTTGCCGACCTGCGTGAAATTGTGTTCAATCAGCAGCGAAGTGTGCCGCAGGAGAAGGAAGAGCCTGCGAAAATCGCCTTTCCGTATCGAACCGACCGCCGCGTGATCGCATTCGGCGGGCACGATTCGTGGCTGCGCGAGATTAAATTTAAGGTGCCGGATGTGCGCTTCATGGGCGAGGATATTTCGAGCGCCGAGGTGATTCGCCGCGCGGATGTGGTCTGGATTCAGACCAACTGCATCGGTCACAATACCTATTATAATGTCATTGATCTTGTGCGGCGGTATGGACGCAAGGTGCGCTATTTCAAATACGCCAGTGCGGTGAAATGCGCCGAGCAGGTGGCGGAGGAAGAGGAAAAAAGCAAGGCATAAATTATGCCTTGCCCTTCGCTTGCGTAACGGCAGCGGTGAGTGATTTCAGCTTGATTTACGGACAAGCTGATAAAAAGTGGTCCGTTTCATGCCGGTTCGCCGCATGGCCTCCCGTGCGGTAATCTCGCCGGATTGCCAGAGCGCAAGGACTTCTTCCCAGTTGTCCGGCAGGGAAGTGGAAGGCCGCCCGAGGTGTTTGCCTTTGGTTTTCGCGGCATTGATGCCCTCGCGCTGCCGCTGATGGATGGTCAAGCGCTCCTGTTCGGCGATCGTGCCGAGGACTTCAATCAAAATGTTGTTGACCATCTCGAATACCCATTCCTGTCCCGGCGGCAGGTCCATCATGGTGGTTGGCAGATCAATTACCTTAAGGTGGATATTGTTCTCCTTGAACCATTGCAGCTCGCTGTGAATATCGGCTTTGCTGCGGCTGAGCCGGTCGAGCGACTTTACGACAAGCGTATCGCCGGAGCGCAGCATGGCAGATTTGAGCGCCTGATAGCCGGGACGGTCAAGGTTTTTGCCGGACTCCTTATCCGTGATGATTTCTCGATCATCTGCGCCGAGCGCGCGAAAGGCCTCGAGCTGACGATCAAGATTTTGCTCGCGTGTGGAAACGCGGGCGTAGTAGAATGTTTTATGCACCATATCACCTCAAAAAAGTGTCCGGAAAGGTTTTACGATTTCCGGACATTTCCGCTTATTGCAGATGGACCTTTTCGGACAGGTTTTTGCTGCGGATTTACACTGTCCGAAAAGGTAGACCTTGTTGGATACTTAGTCGTCGTCAATAATGTCGGCGAGCAGGCCGATAATGGTCAGTACGCCGAGAATGATTTTGCCTGGGTTCAAACTTTCACCTCGTTTCAGTCATCTGAAAAGTTCTCGACGGCTTCGATGATGAGGTCAACCACTGCGCCGATAGCTTGGAAGATCGGGCCGAGTGCAATCATGCGCATCGCCTCCTTTCAATCAGTACGCATAAAGCAGCTCGCCGGTCATCTCATGAAAGAGTTCCGGATCGTACAGCATTTCTTCGATTTCTTCCTCCGAGCAGCCGTAGTCCAAGAGCGCCTGCACTTCGTCAGCGGTTACGCCGAATGCCTTCGCCACGCTGAACAGGTCGTCATAACTGGCCGGTGTGTCCTCGTAGTAGCTGCGGTAGAACGGATATTTTCGCCACCAGTGTTCGAATGTTGTGTGCGGCGTGAAGGTCCCGGTAGTGATACGGCCGTTGCGGTTGATTTTCATAATCTCGCCATCCTGTGGTTCGAGAATGTCGATGGGCGCTTTCAGTCGCAGCTTTTTCAGCGTCTTGCAGAGGATTTCCTGCGTGGAAGCGTAAATTAAGAAGCCATCATAGAACATCACGCAAAGCGGATTGTCTCCAACAACGAACCAGATGGAATTGTCCTTATCCAGAACGGTAAATACAAAAGAACCCTCGACCTTTTCAGCCATAGCTTGCAGGCTGTCGAAGTCGAGGGTTTTCTGCTGTTCAAGAAGCTGAACGGCAACATAGCTGTCCGTTTCCACGCTTGTCATCGGGAGATTTTCTTCCATACGGAGTTCTTTGTCATTCCAGAGAACGCCATTATGCGCGAGAGCAAAGCTGCTGCCGTCAACTTTGCCGAGAAACGGATGATTATTCTGGTTGAACTGCGCGTTGCCCTGTGTGGTCATACGGGTATGACCCATGACCGCGTTCACACCGTGTGGAATGTGAATCTTCATTTTTCGAGCGGGAAGGGGGCGCTTATAAATGCGCAGACGGCCGTTGAAGCTGTAGGCAATACCTGTCGCGTCCGTACCGCGCACCTGACATTCGCGAGCCAGCGTATTCAGAATTTTGTTCTTCGTGTGAGTGCTCAGACACTCCTTAAAATCAATTAAGCCGAATAAACTGCACATATTACTCCTCCTCCGAAGTGTTTACAGGTTCATTTACATAAAGGCGGCGTTCCTTGAGATACTGGATAAGTTCTGGCTCGGTGATGTCGTCCAGAAAATCGAACCAGCTCATGTCCTGCACGGCAGCGTCAGACATAGAAACAGCCACCTCGACGAGATGGTTGACCATCTGCAAGGTGGCTTTGAGGGTATTCAGCTTGAGCGTGCCGCGGAACATCCGGATTTCAACCGTATCTGCATTCGTGAGATTGACCGCAGTATATCGCCCCGCGCAGGAATTTTTCGCATGGTTCATCTGCTCGGACGGCGTAAGACGAATACCGTACCGTGCCGCCCAGCGGTTCATCTGGGACTGCGTACGACGGCTGAACCGCAGCAGCTCCGCCCAGAATTTCTCGACAAAATACAGCAGGCGGGCAATTGCGGCTTCCTGCTGCTCATATGTACAGCCGAACGCTAAGCGGGAGATGTGAACATGAAGGCCGCACGTGCCTGCCGCATGGCTCAAATATCCCATGCTCTGCGCTTTACGGAGAACTTCCGCCCACGGCATTTCGTTCAAATGGTATTCGAGCGTCATCGGATGAGTGACAAGCTCAAGACCTTCATCCAGGCTACCGTCCGTTTTGATGTAGAGATTTTCGGCGTTGGCGTTCGCGATGTCGAGCAGCTTTTGCGCGTTGCTGTTTACCGTGCCGCCGTCGTCGATTTCGAGTTCAACGCCGAAATGACGCAGGCCTTTTCCGTGGAACACAAGGTCGGGCGTGTAGCTGTATTCGTGAATAACCTCACAGTGCTCGTCCCAGCAGGATGCGCAGTAAGCGTTGTCGTCTCCGTCCCAGTACGCGCGGTCGCGATGAATAATCCGGCCGCAGTCATCGCAGCGGACGTAATACTCATCAAAGCAATGATCGCAGAGTGTGTGGGTATCGTCCTCGACGGCGTTTTCCTCGTAGACCCGCTCGGCACAGTGGTCGCAGATTACAGTCAAACGGTCGGCGCAGTCCTCGCAGAGCCAGTCGCGTTCTACCTCAAACATATCTTCAATCGGGTGCTCGGCGCCGCAGTTTGCACAAATTCTTGTTTCCTTCATTGGTTGTTCCTCCATTTCGTTTGGTGAATGTTAATACTCTTCGGCAAGCAGCATAGTAGAATGCGTTAAATCGTCGATGACGAACACCTTGGCATTTACGGCATCGTCACACGGCACATCAAGCTCGTAACGGTAGGGTGGTTGCTCCTGCTCGTGGACGATGTGCTGACCCGCTGGCGTTTTCGTCAGCGTGAATACTTGCAGGTAATCCTTTTCCTCGACTTCCATCGTCAAGACCATGTGCCACATGAGGTTTGTCAGCCACGATGGAATCTCAGCCATCACGCCGCGCGTCAGGAATTTTTGATTGTTGAACATTTGCTTTCTCCTTTCGGGCAGAATTAAAGCCCCCGGAATATTTCCGGGAGCTTCTACATCTATAATATATAGATTAAAATGGAGGAGAAACAGAAAAAGTGCAGCCGAAGGGAGAAACTCCGTAAAGAAGTTTCTCCCTTCGGTTTTTGTAATCAGCCGGAATGATTGAATGTAGGTAAATCAATCACATAGGAGGATTACACGATGGACAAGTACATCTATGATGAAAAGAATGGACTTTGGTACGAATTGCAGGGTGACTATTATCTGCCCTGTCTGAAGTTGCCGGGGGAAGTCGAGGTGCACATTGGCGTATGGGGACAGCATCACCGCCGGTATCAAAGAGCATCGCAAAATTGCCTATACTCGTCTGCTGACAAGCGGCAAGCTGAACAGATACCTTGCCGATATAGATCATCAAGCGGAAGAACTGTTCTCTCAGCTGGTAAGTCAGATGGCAGCAGCCGAGGGCGTCACTGAAACGCTCAAAGCAAGTGACCAGATGGAATGGGTGCGCCGCATGAACAGTATCCAGAACCGCGCCGGAGAACTCGTTGAATCCGAACTGATTTATAACTAAACAAAACCTAGAGTGCAGGTCAAAACGGCCGTCTGTACTCTGGGTTCTCTTTAGGGCAAAATTGTGCGGTATCGGTCTAACAAGCAACGGATTTGATTGTTCAAATCCAGCTTGACAGGGAAAAATCCCTATGACCCTTACAGGATTGCCTCCTTCAAACAAAATTAAAATTCCCGGAATATTTCCGGGAGCTTCTACTATTATAAGCAGAAAAAGTGCAGCTGTTTTCGTTAACATAAAAGTCACCTGATGCCGGACAAGCCGGCGAACTGAAGATGTGGTCATCCGATCAGGTCTCTATTTTCTCCTCGATGCAGGAAGACAGCTCATCCTTACCGTGAGCCGCAACACAGAACAGTCTGCATTTCTCTCCCTGCACTATCAGGAGATATAACCGCTCCATCCTGTTGGTCCGCATAATTCTGCACGCCATCTGTATGTCCACGTTGGAAGGGACACAAGGACTGCACGGCGGGTGACTGTGCACTACGCCGCAGAACCGCAGCGCCGGACCGCTCCAGTGCTTCCGCACAAAGTCCTGTATGGGCAGTCGGCTGGGAATATAGGTGGCATTGCCGACACCTGCATCTGCATCAAAATAGTAGTCCGCAATCCCGCCGTTTTGATCTGCCGCAAGGATGCCGTCGCGCCCGGCTCTGCCTGCCATCTGATAGAACGACGCTGCGCTGAATGGAAGCTGAGAGACGATAATCAGACGAATATCCGGGATATTCACGCCCATACCGAACGCAGAAGTTGCAATCATAATACGCGCCTTGCCGGAACGAAAGCGCTGCTCCTGCTTCGCTCGGTTGGATAATTTGCTGTGGCAGATGGCAATCTCATCAGCCTCGATATCACAATCTTCAATTAAGTAATCGCGCATCTCTTCCACATCACAGACACGGGTGCAGTAGATAACGATTTTGCCCTTGTCAGCATATTTTAGAATTGCTTTCTTGACTTTCCCATAACGAATTGCCTCCGTTTTCACGAACACTTTCCCCAGAGAAAGACTAGATCGCTTGAGCTTGCCGATATGTACCGTCGGATTTTTCATACGCAGACTTTTCGTGATATACGGAATATCCTCCTGCATAACAGTCGCGCTGAACGCAGCAACAACAGGAGATGAGGGTAAATCCTTGATAAATTTACCGATATTGCGATACATTGGACGAAATTCGCTGCCCCATTCGGTCAGACAATGCACTTCGTCCACAACAACCGTGTGTACTTTATTTCTCTGAATTGCCTTCCAAAGATGCGGATCATTCAAACGTTCCGGTGCAACAAAGAGCGCCTGGAGTTTACCATGCTTTAATCTTTCAATAATATTGGTATTCTCTGCATTGCCGCCGTACAGGCAGCCCGCTCGGATTTTGCTGTCCTCGCAACGCTGCACTAAGTCCCGCATCAATGCAATCGTCGGGAGAATCCCAATCAGTAATTCGTTTGGGTGCATAGCAATCATCGAAAGAAAGCAGATCGACTTGCCTTCAGAGGTTCGAGCTAAGCCAAGTACATCTTTACCGTTGAGTAAGTCTGTGATTACATCCTTCTGAAACGCTTTCAGCTTCGCGATACCAAAGCTATTGCATATCATCTTTTCCTGTTTGTTTGTCATAATTTTCACTCCTGAACATAGAATTCTCGTTCAAAACTGAAATTTAGAAATTTCATCTGAACTGCCTTTATTCCATTGTTGAGAGCGTAATCAAATTATAATTTCACAGGAATAACATGATATATAATAATAGCGAAAGGCTTATCCCGGTACATGAGACAAGCCTTGGCTAATATTATAATTGCGATTTAGCGAACAACCTGCATTTTGCGGTCCTCAAGCAGCGAGCAGCGGTCTGCGATGCCGTCCGTCACATACACCGTCCCGTTTTCGTCCATCAAAATCGCATCAAACTCGTCCGAATGCGCGCGCCAGTAATCCAGCGCATCGTCCACACCCATGATGAACAGCGAGGTCGAGAGACCGTCCGCGAGTGTGCCGTCATGGCTGATGATGGTCGAGGAGATGACGCCGCTGTCGGCCGGATAGCCGGTGCGTGGATCGATGATGTGGTGATAGGTCGCGCCGTCCTCCTCAAAATAACGCTGATAGCCGCCCGAGGTGATGACGGCCTCGTCCTTAATCTCAATGACGGCGAAGTTTTCCTCGCTGTTCTCTGGGTCTTGCACCGCGACGCGCCAGCGGCTGCCGTCTGACTTGAGGCCGAGCGCCTGCACGTTGCCGCCGAGCGAGATGATGCCGCTCGTGACGCCGTTTTCACTGAATATCTGCATCATCCGGTCGGATGTGTAGCCCTTTGCGATACCGCCGAGGTCGACCTGCACATCATCTGGAATGGCCGCAGTGCTGCCGTCGAGTTGCACCTGCGTGTAATCGACGTGCGCGAGCAGGGTGGACAGCTCCGCTGGGTCGGGCACGCGGTACTGCTGCGTCGTGAAGCCCCACGCCTGCATGACCGGCTCGATGGTGCAGTCGAAAATGCCGCCAGTCGAGGCCGAGACCTCGAGCGCACGGGAAAGCAGCGCGCGGGTGTCCTCGTGCAGCGCGACGGTGTGGTCGTGGTTGAGCGCGTAAATGTCGCCGCTCTCACTGCTGATCGAGAACAGCGCGTCCAGACGTTCGATCTCGCTCTTCGCCGCCTCCAGCGCCTCTCCAGCATGGTCTCCGTAGGCGGTCAGCGTCATGGCCGTGTCCATCGCGAACAGGTCGATCGACTGGGAGTCTGTGCCAGCGGACGAGACCGAGGGGGCGGAAGCCTGTCCGCAGCCGCCCAGAAAAACAAGCCCGAGCAGCAGCAGCGCCTTGATTTTTTTCTTCATAAACAAATATCCTCCGAAAGTTAGCGTTTGCTTACTATAAAATAGCATATCACGGCAAAAAAGACTTGTCAAGCTGCGAAATCTTGATAAACCGTGGTTCATCTCGCGAAAAAGTGCGGTTGACAAATAAAAAGCGCTGGTGTAGACTAAGGTCAGCTTATAATGTTAGCAAAAGCTAACCATAGCATTTTTCCTCGGGTTGCAAAAACGCGCGAGGAAAAATGCTATTTTTCGACGTGATGGTTAGCTTTGTCTAACAAAAGGAGGAACCGAAAAGTGAAGTGTAAAAACACCATTGCAATGGTGCTGGCAGGCGCGATGCTCCTGCCGAGCAATGCCTTTGCTGCCGACCTGAGCCAGTACAGGGATTTCCCGAACGACTGGTCCGCGAAGTCGCTCGAGCAGGCGATCGACGATGGCCTGCTGAACGGCTCGAACGGTATGATCGACGCGAAGGGTCTGCTGACCCGCGCACAGATGGCGGCGATCGTCTCCCGTGCCTTCGGCGCGGCTAAGACGGCGTCTTTGGACGACTACAGAGACGTACTGCCGAGCGCATGGTATTACAGCGATATGGGCAAGGCAGTCAAGATGGGCGCGTTCCAGGGCGCGAATGGCCTGCTGAACCCGGATGCACCGATCACCCGCGAGGAGGCGTTCACCGTTCTGGCGCGCGCCTTTGCGCTCGAGGGCGGCGGCAGCGCTACGCTGAAGGACTTTGTTGACGGCGGCACGGTATCCTCGTGGGCGTCCGAGAGCGTTGCGGCGCTGGTCGCAGGCGGATATGTCAACGGCGCGAACGGAATGCTGAACCTGAAGAACAACATCACTCGCGCGGAATTCGCCAAGGTCATCACCGGCATGGCGGCATCCTATGTCGGCGCAGAGGGCGTCTCCGGCAAGACAGTCGAGGGCAACATGGTCGTCCGCGAGAGTGGCGCGTCGCTCTCCGGCATGACCATCAACGGCGACCTCATCATCGCGGACAGCGCGGACAAGGTGTCGCTGGATAACGTCAAAGTTACCGGCCGCATCGTCATCCGCGGCGGTGCGGACGCGGTCAGCATCAAGAATACCACGGCCGGAAAGGGCGTGCTGGTCAGCAGCCCGAACGGCGCGGCGGCAATCTCGGTATCGGGCGGCAGCGTCGGCACTGTGACCGCGAAGTCCGATCTGTCCCTGTCCGGCTCGGTAAGCAATGTTGCTGTTACCGATAAGGCTACCCTGACCGTCGAAAAGAACGCATCCGTCGGCACTGTCACCGTATCTGCGGCAGGCTCCAAGGTAACGGGCGACGGCAAGGTAACGAACGTACAGGCCAACGCGAACAATGTTACCGTCACCAGCAAGGGTGCCAAGGTAACAGCCGGCAGCGGCGTTTCCGGCGTCAAGGCAGGCGATAAGGCCGTAGAATCCGGCAAGAGTGAAACCGTTGGTACAGCTTCTTCGAGCGGCGGCTCGTCCTCCGGCGGCGGCAGCAGCTCGTCCCGCAGCGATTACAGCTATGTGCTGATGAATATCCCGTATGGCGAGTTCTATAAGGCCGAGCTCAACGAGAACGCCGCAGCCGTTGACGCGGTTTCGTCGGCGACCAAGAATAAGACCCGCATCGGTACTCTGGCAGGCGGTTCGTATCATGTCAATCCCGACGGCTCGGATATTACCGGCGTTACCTATCCGGTTCGCGTAAAGACGAGCGACCTTTCCGGCCTCAAGAAGGTAACAGACAGCGACTCCGTAAGCATCACGGTAAACAAAAAAGGCAAGGATGAAACCTCCACCTATACCGGCAAGGAGGCGCTGTTTGAAAGCGCAAGCTACTCCTACTACGCTCTGAGCTCCACCCCGTCTTACTACAAGGAAGCGACTCTGACCGACGGCAAGTGGTCGTTCGGCAAGGCGACCGGCGCGGCGTCCGAGGATACCGCAACCATTGCCAAATTCAAGACCTCCGGCCATCACGCCGACTACGAAATGAAGGTCGAAAGCGACAAAATCACGAAGGGCCAGAAGGTTTACGCCGTTGTCCTGACCGACACGGACGGCAATACCTACGGCCTGCACCACGTAACCGAAATCTGGCGCGCAACCGAGCTTGGCTTCGAGTCTGACTCCGCCCTCGTAGGCAAGACCATCAGCGCAGTCACCTACTACACCGACGACGGCGTAATCAAGCTCAAGCTGGCGGAAAAGCTGTATGTTCCGCACATCGCAAAGGACGCAAAGGCCGAAGTTGCAAAGTTCGATGCAGACGCAAAGGAAACTACGCTTACCCTCTCCGGTTTCCCCGAGGATTTCGCACAGAACGTCAAGGTTCCCGATGGCATGAGCTATGCGGACGGCAAAATTAAATTCGGTTCCGCTCTGCCGGGTTCCTACACGGTAACGGTTTCCGACGCGAAGGGCAAGTATGCAGACGTAACGGCAAGCTTCACCGTTTCCACGAGCAAGGCCGCTGCGAAGTATGACGCAAGCTCTGTTGCCCTGAAAAAGGCAGACAGCGCGGAAGATGCTGACTTTACGAACTTTCTGAAAAATATCACCTCGGTCAAGGTTGGCGACAAGAAATACGCCGCAACCGACAAGGACGCGGTGACGATTATCAAGAAGGACGGCGCGATTGACGAGGATGCCAAGTCGAACAACGAAGCGCTGTTCGCGGACGGCAAGGAGAAAACGCTTACCGTTTCCGCAGCCGGCTACCCCGACCTTACGTTCAGCTACACGCCGACCTATACTTACGCTTACGCCGCTGTTCCGTATGACGAATACTGGCAGAGCGAGGGCGTTTACCTGAACAAGGGCAGCGAGTGGGATGCTGGGTTCGATGCACGTGACGGCCACAACGAATACGATAAGGGCGCGTTCGATGCGGTTTCCCGCGCAACGACCAACCACGGTCTGCATCGCGGCAGCTTCCAGCAGAGTGTTGTTATCCACACCGCGGATAAGGATTATTATCCGGTTGCGTGGACGGACGGCGACAACTTTGTCGATGCAGACGGCAAGACCTACAACAAGAAAGAGATTGGCATTACCTCCTACAATATTACCGGCATCAAGTACGTTCCGGTTAAGGTAAGTTCCTCTGATTTTGCAGACTTCTGCAAGCAGTACACCGTTACCAAGAACGGCGAAACGCTTCAGGGCGGTTACAGCGAATTCAATCTGAACGCCTACACGGCAGTTGCCGCAGTAGACAAGGACACCAACGGCCTTAAGGAAGTCACCTTGGGTTCCAACGGCTATACCTTTGGTGCACGCCAGACGGGCGAAGGCTCCGGCATCAAGGGCGAGGCACTCAAAACCGCAGACAAGGCAATCACTGCGGCAGCCAAGGAATACTCCGGTAACTTCGGCGAAATGCTGCGTGTTGACCTGAATAACAATTATGGCGACCTCGGCGGTCATATGCAGACCGTTGTCTGGAAGTATTACGGCACTGATGAAAAAAATACCACCCCGCTCGCCACCTACGGTACGAAATTCGCAGCTGACAACTGGATGCACAAGACCATGGGCATTCAGCTCGGCCTGACCGACTCGCTCCGCGCGAAGCTCCCCGACGGCAAGGACGGCACCGGCAAGTGGACGATTACGGTTTACGCGCTCGGTTACAGCGATACCACCTATACTGTCAACGTCGCCGCCGAAAACCTGCCTAAAAAGGTTGAGCTGATGACGGAGAAGCAGAAAGAGCAGCTGGAAAGCCTGCGCGATCAGGCTAAGAAACTGCTCGATGCCGCGGCAGACCAGAATAACCTGACTCCAAAAGAAGCGGAACTGAAAAAACATTATGACGAAATCGTTGCCCTGCTCGCAAAGTCTGGCGCAAACAGCGTAGAAGCACAGGAACTGATTGACGAAGTTCCGAAACTGATTAAGGACGTAGAGGATGCACGCAAGCAGCCGACCAAACCCGACAAGCCGACTACGGAAACCAAGACCATCACCGGTAAGATTACGCCGAAAGATGACGATGATGGAAACATCGATGAAGGCTACAATTTCTCGTTTGATGTAACCTTGCAGGACGGCACGATTATCAATATCAGCAATGATACTACAGACGCAGGCGGAAATAAGAAATATTGGAAATGGGCAACCACCGAAGGTCATAAAGGCATTACCGGCTTGTTCACCAGCCTTCTGAACAAGACAGCGTCCGAAATCGGCAACGTAGATGCAGTTACCGGCGCTACCGTTTCCTCCAACGCCATCAAGACTGCTGTCAAAAACGCCCTCTCCAACGACTAGGAAGGCGAGCAGGCTCCCTCCGCGCCGGCCCTGAAAGCGGCGGACGCGCGGACTCAGCTTCTGTATGCAGCAAACTCCCCGGCAGAACTGACGGTTTCTGCCGAGGACGGCTGCACGGTGTATTACACCACAGACGGCTCTGAACCGCGCGTAAACGGGGAAACTGCAAAAAAACTGACCGGTTCGGCGCTGACGATTCAGCCGGAATCCAACACCGACCACAGCATTACGGTCAAAGCGATTGCGGCAAAGGACGGTCAGACCTCGAAAATTGCCGAAAAGACCGTGCAGTTTGTCGCGATCCCCAGTCTGACCTCTGGCACGCGCGTCTATCTCGGAAAAGTGACGGACGGCGGTGTGTCCGGCGGCCCGTATCAGATCAGTGTCCGCGTAACAACTACCAACGGCAAGATCACCCGTGTGCAGGACAACGGCACCGAGGGCAGCATTGACGATGATTCCGACTATGCGTACTGGCTCGGTTACGGCGTAATGGAATCCGACGGTATGCCCGCCAAACTGCTCGGCAAGTCGCTGTCCGATGTACTGAATATGAAGACCGTACCGGATGACGATGACCACAACAAAGACGCCGTTTCCGGCGCTACTGTCTGGTCGGATGCCATCCGTCATGCCACCATCGCGGCACTGCGCTCCGCGCCGGTCAGCGAAAGCGAATCTACTGTGCTCGCCCCGACCCTCACAGAGCAGACCTGCGTACCGAATGCTTCTTATAAGTATATCGACGTTGCCATGTCCGCCGACGAGGATACCTCGATTCGCTACACACTCGACGGTACCGACCCGACTGCCGACAGCACCGAAGCGGCTTCCATCGGCTGGTCTGGTGATATCGGTGTCCGCCTGTCCGCTGACCCAACAAACCATCCGAGCGGCCAGGTCATCGAAGTCCGCGCCGCCGCCTTTGACAAGGACGGCACTCGCTCGGATGTGGTTCGGCAGTTCTATGTGTTTGCAAATCCGCTCGGCAACGCGGCCTATACCGCGCAGTACAGCGGCATTTCCGCAACTGTTGACGGCATTACTGCAATCGCTGTAACACAAAGTCCCAACTACGATGATAAGTATTATATCACTTCGCTGACGCTCGATAAGGAACACAGCGAAACGTACGCAGACTTTCTCCCCGAGCTGTTCAGCCGCATTTATCTCGCGCAGACCACCGAAGGCGTTGAGCCGATCGAGGGGCACGAGCAAGAGAGCCAAGCTGTCCTCTCAGCCGTGCAGGCGGCACTGAATCAGGCGCTGACGGCTTCCAAGCCGACGCTCTCCGTATCGCCGGAGAAAACCACCTACGCGAATGCGGATGAGGTAACGGTAACGCTTGCCTGCCCGACCGACGGCGCGGAGATCTACTATACCGTGGATAACAGCAATACCCTGACCGGTTCGACGCTCTCCGACCCGACCAAAACCGGCACAAAGTACGAAAATCCGCTCTCGGTGTCCATCGGGGACATTGCAGGCGGAACGTTGTACATCCGCGCGGCGGCGAAAAAGGACGGCAAATGGTCCGGTATCGTTCGCAAGGACCTGACGTTCCTCAAGGGTGTCAAGGAAAACGCCTTTGCCGTGAACGGGCAGAACTATCAAAGCTGGGCTGACGCTGTTGCCGCGGTGAACGCGGCAAACGGCGGCACGATCGAACTCAACGATGACGTGGAACTGTCCTCGGCCAGCACTATGCCGTCCGTACCGTGCACCATCCGCTCGGCCGGTGAGACCAAGTATAAACTGTCCGGTTCCCCGCTGACGCTGAATGGTGATCTCACACTGGAGAACATCACCTATTCCGTCAGCCGGATATATGCCAACGGGCATGATCTCACGATCGCGAACGATGTGGAGACCGCGCGGAGCTGGACAGCTTACAATCTGTATGCAGGCAGTACCGTGGACAGCACCGCAGCGGGCACGCAGCGCATCAGCGTGCAGGCCGGTAATTTTGCTGTTATCGCCAGCGGCAGAGGCAGCACGACGCATAAGGCTGACGTGGACGTTGCCGTCGGCGGCAGCGCGGAGGTCGAGCTTGCGGGCGCGTACATGGGCGCGAAACTGGACGGCAATGTAACGTTCCATGTTGCAGACGGCGTCAAGCTGAATCAGTTCCTCGGCGAACAGAGCGGCGACTCCATCACCGGAAACCTGACCCTCCAAATCAATGGCACACCAACGCTGAAAAGCTACAATCCCACATATAAGGCCAGCGTCAACAAGGATTCGTTCGGCACGCTCGACCTGACCTACGCAGACGCAAATTTCATCACCGCAAACCGTGATAAATTCACCGGTTTTGCGACGGTTAAGCCAACTGCATAATTTCTCACAAGTCCAAGGGTGCTCCAGCAGGAGCGCCCTTTACTTTTGCGCATTGTTCGCACGACGAGCAAGTCTGATAACAATTTATGTGCCCGCTATAAAGAAGCATACTGAGCAGGATTGCCGTATTAAACATTGAAACCTCTTTTCAACCGCGGGCACCTTGCACAACAGCAGCAGATTGGATATAACAAAAGCAGCTATCCGGCACCCTGACGTCGGAAGATGTTCACGCGCGCATGACGGCACTGCTGGACGAATATAATGCCGCAGACAAGCATGATCTGCACGGATTGGCAAAGTTTCATGCAGATTATGAGGCCATTCACCCGTTCCAGGACGGAAATGGACGAACCGGACGGCTGATTCTGTTTAAGGAATGTCTGAAAAACGATATTATCCCCTTTGTGGTAAATGACAGCCGCAAGGCAGAATATTATCATGCACTGAATACCGCGCAGACCAAGCAGGATTACAGTCTGCTGGAACGTTTCTTCCGCGAGGAGCAGTCCGAATACCGTCAGCAGGTCGAAGGTTTCCTGCCACCGGTCAAAGAATAGCCAACGCCACTGCGGCTACTACGAGGCTACTGCCACCGAATATCGGCAGTCCCAACAGGGACAGAAAACATACAAAAACCGCACAAAATGTTGGTGAACTGCACCTTTTCAGTAGTCGCTGCGATGCAAACACCTCACATAGCACCGCTCCGACTCCAAAGGCCATGCGTTCGAATCGCACCGGGCGTACCAAAATGAATGACCCTACCCAATTCGAACAAGTCGATGAGACTTAAGGATTAGGTAGGGTCATTTTATGTCCTGAAAGCCTTGGTATGACAGGGATTTCAGCGAGTGGCGCGCTGAAGCAAATATGAGACACGAAAATACAAACCGTCTCAAAACGTAGTAGAAAACGAGTAAATTAGGCGATTCGAACACGGATGTCTCATTTAACAGTTGCACAGCAGCTCTCTTCCATTTGGCATGGTGTCAGATTTTTCAATGTGCGATGAGGTCGTTTGGTATTGTAAAACTCAATATAGGAAGCTACACTGGCTTGAAATGCTCTATCGGAAGGATGATCTTTCCGGTAGAGTTCTTCTTTTTTCAACGATGCGAAGAATGATTCTGCGACCGCGTTATCATGCGGCTTGCCGGGCTGAGAAAAGGATTGCTTCGTATTGTATTTATGCAAAAGCTGTTGAAACCGGTGAGAGATATATTGCGCTCCACGGTCGCTATGAAAAATAAGACCAGATGGGGGATGGCGTTCTTCATGCGCCATTTTAAATGTTGCAGTGAGAAGTTGCGTACTGTTCTTTTTTGAAATCTTATGTGCGATTACTTTGCGCGAGAAAAGGTCAATGATCACGCAAATATAAAAGTAGTGATCCCCAAGTTTAAAACAGGTGACATCGCTGACCCATCGTTGATTTGGCCGCTGAGCGTTAAATTGTTGCCGCAGGATATTTTTCTTTCGTTCCGGTTCACGCAGCTTTAGATATTCCTGCTTCGCCGTCGTCCGAACGCTGCTTAAGCCCATTTCACGCATGAGTCGCGAAACATATTCCGCGCTGACTTGGTATCCACGCTGAACGAGAATCGTCCGAATTTTCTCTGCACCCAACACCTGCCTATATTCGTCAAACACATCACGGATGAGCTGACAGTATTCTTGATGACGTTTATCAAACCAAGCGTTGCCGCGCTTGCTGCGTAACATATGGTTGTAAAATGTACCGCGGTCAACATCCAGCGCCTCGCATATTGTGTGAACTTCATATTTTCCATAAAACGGCTCTAAAGCATGAAGCCGTTCCTTTAATGGTGCGGATACCAGACAATCAACAGATTTCAAAATTGTGATGATATTCTGCAATTTTTCAACTTTGCGCTGGAGTAATACGTATTCTTGATAGGAAAATTTCAATGGCTTGCCCGAGCTGTCTGTCGGAAAGGAGTTGAACCAACGATATAAGGTGCTTCGAGGGATACTGAGTTCACTGGAAAGAGCGATAGCACTTTCACCCTGCTGATAGCGCGTGATGATGGATAGCTTTTCTTCGTTTGAATATTTCATAGTAATATCCTCCTCTTTATATGTTAGGATATCACGGAAAATAAAGCGTGGAAATTTGCAAGACATTAGTGCTAATGCAGTATGCGATATTAGCACCAATGTAAAAGATTACTATAAGCAAGGATATGCTTCTATCTCCTATGTACAGTATTAATCAAAAGCTCATGCAGTGCCGATATAGACAAAAGGTAAAGCGTGTGTTACAATTTTATTGAATATATCGCCGAGAAAGCGAGGATACAGAATATAAAGAATAATGTATTATTAGCTTGGCTGGAATATGATTGGTTGAATCCATAACAACAGAATTGATGCGATTGAATCAAGAATAATTTGCTATGCGTTGTTCGCCGTACGATTGGAACACTTCGCAGGTCGCACCCTTTCCGTTTTGTACTTACAAAGTTTTTAGGAGGTAAAAATGAGTATTATTAAATCTTTTTCTGTTTGCGATGATAATGGCGAAGCTGGCGATATGTTCTATATAAAGCACAACTCAAGTAACTTTACAATTATTGATTGTTGTTTAAATTGTGAAGATAGAGAAAGTATCGTTTCAGAGATTATTGATGAAAAACGAAATAAAAATATTATACGAGTAATTTCTACCCATCCTGATGAAGATCATATTTGTGGATTGGATTTTTTAGATGATAGAATTGGCATTGTAAATTTTTATTGTGTAGAGAATAAAGCGTCAAAAGAAAGTGAAAGTGAAAGTTTTAAGCATTACTGCACTTTGCGTGACGGAAAGCATCATTATTATGTGGAAAAGGGATGCTCTCGTTGTTGGATGAATGAAAATGATGGTCCCAACGGAAAAAACTATGGTTCATCCGGGATAAATTTTTTGTGGCCTATTTTATCAAACGGCGATTATCAAGATGCGTTGCAGAAGGCAAAAGAAGGCAAAGCCTTTAATAACATTTCTCCAATATTCACATATTCACTAAAACATGGAGTCGTAGTCATGTGGATGGGCGATATAGAAAAGGATTTTGTCGAGAAAATTAAAGATCAAGTAGAGTGGAAGAAAGTTGACATTTTATTTGCGCCTCATCATGGACGAGATTCTGGAAAAGTACCTGATGACATTTTGAAGCAGCTAAATCCTGGGGTAATCGTTGTCGGAGCAGCACCGTCAGAGCATTTAAATTACTACCAAGGATACAATACCATAACACAAAATTCTGCTCAAAATATAATTTTCGAATGTATAGCCGGAAAAGTACATGTATATTCGACAAATCAGAATTATACTATAGATTTTTTGAACGATGAAGGTTGCAGTGATAGAGCCGATGGGTATTATAAGGGATCTTTTTGTACCCATGAGCAATGAAAGCATTATGACATACTGTTTAATATTGAGGCGGTTTTAATCATGAATAAAGTAAAAAACTTTTTTGATGATTTTACATTTCATGCCCGTGTGATGCCTATAATGGTAGTTACGATGCCTATCGTTATAGCAGCTATATCGAAAGGTATACTGCAGGGAGGATGGTCTGAAAACATCGGCCTTATTTTATTGAGTCTAGTGTATTTTACTATGACCAGTAAAATAGCAAGAAATCTCGGAAAGTCTTATGAGAAGAAGATGTATCAGCAGTTAGGAGGAATGCCCTCTACAATCGTGTTGCGCTTTTCGAATGACACATTTGATGAGGTTACAAAGAAGCGGTATCACAAAAAATTAAACCAATTTGATGGGTTAGTACTTCCATTAGATGCATCTGATGAAACATCCGATACTGATCTACAATATATTTCAGCTTCAAATATTCTTAGAAACTACGCAAATTCTAACCGTAATAAGGAACAGCGGGTATATCAGGAATTGAAAGAATATAACTTCTGGAGAAATCTTTATGGAACTAAAGGAATTGCTCTAGTTGTTTATCTTTTAATAATTGTAAGAGAAATTACCCTTCATGGAACTATTGATATAAAAAATATTTTTTTAAATCCATATCCAGATTATGTAGTTCTAATATTAATGACTCTATACGCTGTGACCTTTGTACTATTCGTCAACAAGCAAACGGTTATAATAAAGGCGTTTGACTATGCAAAAAGTTTGATTGAGGTGTGTGAGAGGATATGAGTGCCATTACTTAATTTGAAAAACAGCAGATTTTTCACCTTTAGCGCTTTGAACGCATCTTTTCTGTCAACACAAGGCATGTTAAACCGCTTGTTTCTTTAAAATGGGCGGTTTTTCTTTGCTTTTGAGTGATAATTTGACAAAATTTCCATAAAAAATCACCGGAATCATTTGATTCCGGTGATTTTTATGGAACTTGCAGATTTTATTAGCCAATGCCGCCGAACACAATACCCAAAATGAAGCAAGCTGCGCACAAAGGTACAAATACATACTTGCCGAAGGAGAGGAACCAGTGCATGACGGGCTTCGGATCGCCCTCCTGCACGGCCGCCAAAGCGGTGTCCTTCTTCATGATCCAGAAGAACATAATACCGGCGGTAAGTGCGCCCAGAGGGCAAAGGTAAATGGATACCATATCCATCCACTGAGAGGTCCAGGGCTGGATCGTCAAAGCTATCGCCACGCCTATAATGTGGATCACGGCGGTGGCCGTTACGCGATTGAAATGCAATTTCTCCTGAAGGAAAGCGACAGGGGTCTCAAACAGGTTGATAATAGAGGAAAGACCTGCAAAGAGGACGGCCACATAGAAGAAGATGAACATGATCCGAGCAATTCCGCCCATATTGTTAAACACGGGGATCAGATAAATGAACATCAGGCCGGGGCCGCCGTTGCCAAGGTCGGCACCGGTGGTGGCCATTGCGGGAATAACGATGAACATGGCCAGTAATGCCGCAGAGGTATCGAACAGTGCACAGAGGATCGCGGACTGGCGGATCTTAACGTCCTTACCGAGATAGGAGCCATAAATAACAGAACCGGAACCGGCCACAGACAGAGAGAAGAAGCACTGACCAAAGGCAAACACCCATACGTTCACATCCAGCAGACCTCTGAGATCCAAAGAGAAAATGTACTTGTAGCCCTCGCTGCTGCCAGGCACAAAGGGCATCATAATCGCCAGTATGATGAAAAGTACATACAGGGCGGGAATCATGACCTTGCAGGATTTTTCAATGCCGCCCGCAATACCCAGAATCATAATAAGAAAGGACACTGCAATCGCGAGAATAATCCAGAAATTATTGGCGCCGCCTGTTGTAAAGGTCATCTTAATGGCTTCCGGCAGGCTGGCTGCCTCCGGTGCGACAGCGCCAAAAGTCCCGCCGATGACATTCATATCGTTTCCCATAGCGACCAGTTCACCGGTCAGCGCCATTTTGGCATAGTAGAATACCCAGCCCATGATGACGGAGTAGCCGATACCGAGACAAAGGGACGCAAACACAGGGACGCCGCCAATGAGTTCTCCAGCCTTCTTGGACTTACCGCCATTTTCCATGGCTTTGCCGAAAGAGCCTACCGGTCCATAGCCTGCCCAACGGCCCAGAGAGAATTCCTCCATCATACCGGACTGGCTGATGACGATCGCGAAAATGAAATAAGGAATCAGGAACGTCAGGCCGCCGTACCGGGAGACCAGCATGGGAAACCGCCAAACGTTTGCCATGCCGACGCAGGAGCCGACTGCAGCCATGATAAAACCCCATTGAGATTTGAATCCATCCTGCTTTGCAGGTGTAGTAGTATTTTTCCCTGACATAAAATAACCTCCTACAATAATAATTATGGTTTAAGGCGCGGCAGCCAGCCTCCTCTCTTATTCACAGTATGCGATTTTGTGGGATTTCCGCTTTGCAGTGATGATTTTGAGTGCCGCAAAATCATCTCTCTCACTTGAGATAAGTTTATTAGTTTAGTAGAAAAATGTCAATTTGATTTATACACTTTTAACACGAGAAGCGCAGTTCTTAACGCATAAATTAGTTCTTGTGCACATTTTTGCCGTTGCGTATCCGATGAATCTTCAATGAATTCATATTTTCAACAAGCTCCTTCTCCTTTAAAATTATATGTTTCAGAATGAAGTGCAGCACATGCCGATTGTATCGAATCCGCTGCTCCGGCAATATATAACGCTGATGGAATTCCTGATTACTATATGCAATGTTAAAAGGGCGCGATTTATTATAAATCGCGCCCCTTAATTCAGCATTGCTCTAAGCGGTTGTTGATGTTATCTTTGCGCGTGGATCGCATTAAGCCGCAACCGGTTTTTTGCAGTGCGTTCGATATGGGCAGCAACAAAGAAGCCGAGGGTCAGCAAAAAAATGACGGGCAAACTCCCGAATCGACGAACAGAAATCATATAGCAGGCCGTATTGACGCTCAACACAAAGTCCAGTGCTGCTCGACCTGCTTGCGGATAAAAACTAACAACTTGTGAATGGTTTTTTGGAAAGGTTCACCGTATCCTATAGGTACGGTGAACCTTTCATTTTGTGTAAGCGAGAGGAGGTACGCATTTGGACCGGAAATACATTCAGTCAGTCAAGCCGCTGACCGACCACGTTCTGCAGGTCGATTTTATCTCCGGCAGCCGCCTGCTGCTGGATATGAAGCCTTATCTGGATAAATTCCGATTCCGGTCACTTTCCGACCCGCAGGTGTGGAACAGCGCGGTGACGAACGGCATTTTTGTCCGCTTCGGTGATGTGGAGCTGAGCCATAACGAGCTGTTTTCCATGGCCGAGCAGGAACACTGACACAGAAAAGGAGGAAAATGGTATGAGTAAAAAGCGGTTTATATGGCAGAGAAGGTTGAGCGCAGGATTGTCTGTGCTGCTGTGCCTGAGTATGCTGCCGGTGGCAGCGCTGGCGGAGGAGCCGGACGGCAGTGAAGATGCGCTCCGGAACACTGCCGTTGAGAAGGCTGATACCGAGATTATCGAAAACACGACTGACAATGACGCTGTCGTCGAGGATGCCATCGTTGAAGACACAGTTGTTGATAGCGATGTTGTGGATGTGGACGCACAGGATATTGACGTTCAGGACATAGACGTGGATGCTGTTGATGTTCAGGCTGTTGCCGTAGAACACGCTCATCCGATTTGCGGCAGCGGGGACGCCTGCACAGACCCGAATCATGACAGCCACGAGATTATCACGGACTGGAAGCCGATTGGCAGTACGGAGGAGTTGAAGGCAACAAAAGCGAACGGACACTACTATTTAACGGCTAATGTTGTTATTGCTGAGTATTGGCGGTGTCGCAACAGTATCGTACTGTGTCTGAATGGTCATAGCATCACTTTCCAGAAGGCGTCCACTGCGTCGGACGATGGTATTTCAATCGGCAGCAATACAAATTTCACGATTTGTGATTGCTCGGAGAATCAGACAGGTACAATTACTGGTTCGACGCAAAACGGTGTGAAAGTAAGCGGTGGAAATTCGATTTTTAATATGTACGGCGGCAAAATCACCGGAAATCGCAACGATGCTGGCAAAGAAGATGCCTATGGCGGCGGCGTACGAGTAACCTATGGCAGTACCTTTAACATGTATGGCGGTGAGATTTCCGGCAATCAGAGTATTTCAGATTGGTATTCCTATGGCGGCGGTGTTTATGTGGATTATAGGAATTCTATATTTAACATGTACGGCGGCGCTATTACTGGAAACACTGCTAAGACAGGCGGAGGTATTGCAGTACGGGATAATGCTACTGTCACAATCGGCGGTGCACCGATCATTAGAGATAACACAGGTACTGGTACTACTATTCCGGCCCCGGATATTTACATTACAGGCAGTTGTTTCAATACAAATGGCCTGACAGGAGATAATAAATATCAGATAACGGTAGAGAAGATGAACTTTACAGATCGGCGAGGAGTCTGCGTTGGTACCATGAGTAAAGAGGACAGCACACATTTTATCGCCACAAAACATTCCGAATTGGATGAAAATGATCCGTGGATTCCGTGGTATAACGGAGAACAGCTCTTTTTCGTGCGTGAAAGCGCCAAACACCAGGGCGGCATTCATCCGATATGCGGAGACGGTGCAGCCTGCACAGCTCCGGATCATACAGAAAATCACGAAAATATAGCCTGGACACCGGTCGAGTATATCCATACAGAGACTCACGGAGACGAAGAATGGATAGAGCCGGGAAACTATTACCTGACCAAAGATACGATCCTTGCCAATAGTGCCTATTCAAGAAAGATCGTCGTCACCGGAGACGTGAAGATCTGCCTGAATGGTCATACGATGAAATACAGGCCTCGGACGACCGGACTATCAGGCCTTCGTCGTATTTATCTGGAGGAAGGCGCCAGCTTCTCTATCTGCGACTGCTCGAAGGGACAAAACGGCAGGATCGTTCAGATTTCGGATGACGGGAACACGTATTCGGCACTGTTCGAATGCCGGCGGAAGAGCACACTCAATCTCTTCGGCGGCGAAATCAGCGGCGGTGGCAGCAGCGAGGTGCCGGATAACACTGCCCATCCGGGCGCAGTAAAGCTGTATGGCGGTACATTTAATATGTACGGCGGTAAGATTACGAACTGTACGACAAATGCACAGTCGGTTATTGATGTAGACAGCTCCAGCGCCAGCGGACTTTATAAGGGGCAGCCTAATGTTCCGGGTGTATTTAATATGTACGGCGGTGAAATCAGCGGCAACCAAATGACACCGTATACAGGTCAGCAAAATACCGCCGCGATTGATGCAACCCGCAATAATGTTAATATCTATGGGGGAAAAATCTGCAATAACACCGCTGTCGGAAATGACAATGTGGCGCATGGTATAGATGTGATTTGGAGCGATCTTACCATCAGTGGCGGCGAAATTACTGGCAACAGCGGCTATGGCGTATGGATGACGAATAAAACACCGGCAACTGCTTTGTCCGGCGGCAGGATAACCGGCAATGCAAAGGGAAACTTCTGCTTTGCATTCCAGCGGACGAGCGACTATGTTTCCTCTACTGCTGTTCTGGATGAAAATATGGCACCCGACACTAACATCGGCATTACCATATCTCCTTTGGAGACCGACAAAGCATCGTATACCCTGTCTGAAGCCTGCGATACGGATAACAGCCGTTTTTTCTACTCGGATATGGCTGGTTATGCCGTAGTCTATGATGAGGAAAGCAAAACCCTGCAGCTGCAGAAGGGCACGGCGCTCACCGGAACGTTCAAGATCAACGGAGCTGCGAAGTTTGGACAGGAACTGACGGCAGCTTTGACCGATACGAATAATTCCGGCACCTTGACCTATAAGTGGTATCGCAGCGGTGAAAACGCGCCGATCGCAACCGATACCGATAAGTACACGCTGACTGCGGACGATATCGGCAAGACGATCACCGCAGTGGTAAAGAGCAGTACGGAACTCGGCTCGGTGACTGCTGCTACCAAGGTGGTCGAAAAAGCAGACGGTCCTGCGGCTCCGGCAAAATTTACCCTTGGTTTTGCACTCAATGAGGATCAAAAGACCTTCACAGCGACCATTCCGGAGGTAGAAAACGCGGGGTACAGCTTCGACGGGAAACAGTATTCCGCAGTCAACACCAAGACGGACTGTGCACCGAACACGGAATACACCGGCTATGTGCGAATCCCGGAAACCGATACGCAGAAGGCAAGTGCGGTGACCAGCAGCACGCAGACCGCTCCAAAGCTGACCGTTGCAGCACCGGTCTTCAAGCCGGACGGCACGACCAGCTTCCGCGGTACACAGACGGTGGAGATTTCCTGCGCAACACCCGGTGCTTCCATTTATTACACGACGGATGGCACAATGCCGACCAGCAACAGTACGGCTTACAATGGTGCGATCAGCCTGACCTCTACCACCACGATCCAGGCGATTGCGGTCAAGGCAGGCATGAATGACAGTGCCGTTGCCGCAGCAACCTTTACCAGACGTTCGTCCTCCGGCGGCGGCGACATCTCGTCCGTACCCGGCTACGATGTTTCTGCGGATAAGACCGAAAACGGTGCCATCGTTGTATCTCCCAAATCCGCATCCAAGGGCGACACTGTGACCATCACGGCAACCCCCGACAAGGGCTACACCCTCGAAAGCCTGACCGTGCTGGACAAGGACGGCAA
>OGCO01001894.1_pt1 | contig 29570 bp, 38 predicted proteins | sample 1570171 | NCBI WGS metagenome assembly OGCO01 (sample SAMEA4370583, study PRJEB24528) | human gut metagenome
AGACATCTGCTGATTACTTTTGGGAACGAGCCACATCTCACCGATATCCGTTGCACCGGACTTATAACTCAGCATGATCTTACGATTGCTGCTGATGTGAACCGGCTCTACGCACATAGTGTAGATAACCGCACCCCAGTTGAAGTCCGGCTGATTGTAGTAAATGGCATAGCCATTCTCCTCACAGCAGAAATGCTCGTAGGATTCTGTGAATCCTGCAAGGGAGCGATAGCCGTCATTATAGAAGGTGTACACCTTCTCACCGTAATCATGGAGAGCATCGATGGAAGCCTTGAACAGCGTGATATTCGGCTTTGTCTGCGGGATCTGCAGCACCTTTGGCACGAGCGTATTCAGCTTTTCTGTCTCCGAAGCCTGCACGCCCATAGTTAAAAGGTTTCTTGCAAGCTGATCTCTCTGCTCATCGAGAGCTGTCAGATAGTTTCCGATACTCATTCGCTCACCTCCACGATATCAGCCAGTGCAGCTTCTACACCGGAGAGGGCTTCCTCCAGTGCGGCCAGACGGGTATTGATTTCTGTGATTGATGTCTTTGCTCCCTGCATATCATAGAGGATCTCCGTCTTGAAACGCTCAAACACGCCCTCATTGACACCGACACGCTCCGTCAGATTCATAGCTGTTGTGTATGCGTCGTTCCAGCGTGCAACGTGGGATTCTGTGATACTGTTCAGCGTTGTGAGGTTGTGGTGCCAGTGTGCCTGTCCGACTACTGTTCCGATGGATGCAATATCATCGAGCATCTCCTGCGTGATATTATCCAGCACAGCCTTGTTGGAGTGAGAGTGTGCCAACGCAGAAACCTCACTCAGTCCGGTAGAAAGTCCGTGCAGAGCGTCTGCTGTCTGGGCATGAAAAGCAGCTTCATCACGCATATACTGCTCTGTGATGGTGTCCAACACATCCTTATTGTTGTGGGTATGCGCGGCGGAACTGATAGGAAGCAGAGCCTCACGGATATCGTGGATATCATAGGAAGTGCCGCTGTCAGTGCGTTCAGAACATCGAGATTGTTATGCGTATGCGTACTCGGTCTGAGGTTCTCAACTGCTTCATTAAGCGTCTGGATCTCATAGGTGGTGCTGTCTTCAAACTGCTGCAAACCATCAAGCTCCTGCATCAGTTCCGGTGTAAGGCGGTCGAGCGTTTCCTTATTGGAATGACTGTGCGACTCCTCCGCTACAGGAGCAATCTCACGCTCAATTATCGTTGTGACCTACTATTCTTATGTAGCCAAAACAAAAGACGCTCTCTAACCGCAGAGAAGCTGTTTGATGGACAAAACGGACATCAGGCTCGTTCTGCTGGCACAGAGAACAATGCGCGTATCAAGCTGTCTCCCGGACTGGTCGGCTGGGCGGACATCATCTTCTGTATGGAGAAAACACATGTCTGGAGGCTGAAAGAGAAATATTCAGATATCATAGCCGATAAAACCTTCATCTGCCTGAATATTCCCGATGATTATTCTTACATGGACGATGACCTGTGTGAGCTGTTTGAGAGTGTTGTTCCAGAGTATCTTTGAGTTTTCAACATTCGCCAACAGTTTTTCCACAAAGTTTTAAACACGAGCATATGATCTTTCACAGAAAGGAAGTATAAATGACCACAGACAATAATGAGGTTGAGCAGATATTAGACCGTAACACATACCGTCGTATCAAGAAAATGGACAGAGCTACGCTTGAAGGGCTTATACAGGACATCTTTGAACGTGGTCGGAAGAAAGGGCTTGCTGAGGCGGGTGTGATGGTTGATGAGAGCACGGCTGATGACAGAGGTGGAACTTTAGATCTGCGTAAAGTAGAGTCGGAGATTAGAGGGATTAAAGGTATCGGCGAAAAGAAAGCCGAGGAGATTATGCTGATCTTCGAGAAGCATCTTGGGATACTGAGTGAGGATATGAATCGCAAATGATAACAAAGAATAATTTGATAAAAGAATATTCCAAAAATGACGAACTTAAAACCTTCTGCGAGCAAACATGGGGTGATTACATAAGAAAACTTGATAAATCTATAATAAGCTATTTACTATCCATTCAAAGTCATGGTTTGACACAAGGATATTGGTTTGATGATGATAAAGTAATCGGGATATATCATGAAGAACTCCCGAAATTTCCACCAGTACCATTTGATATACTTGTATACCGAGGCGGTGATATGAAGATACCTGAAAGACCTTTTCTATCTGCATCCTTTTATAAAAAAAGCATTGGAGAGATTTGCTAATAACAAGAAATGCAGACTTCACAAGATCATCATAAGAAAAGACTCTCATAGAGTGCCATCACTGTATTTATGGTATCCAGGAAGCTTCAATGAACAGGAGGTAGTTTTAGATGTATCTTGCTTACATAGAAGATTTGGATATTATGATTATTTCAAAAAGCAAACAAAACACAGCTAACTTGAATCTATAGTAGCTCCTGTGAAAACTATATTCGAACTTTAATATTGAAAGATAATTAAAATGGGCTTCTTAGCTAAAGTGCGGAGTGTGATCTACAATGAATCGTGTTATTGTTAAATCTGTTCACGGAGCATTCGACTATGTTATGGAACATTACTACCCATATGGCATGGCTGCTGAGGCTGCGGAGCAAGGAGCATTGACGGATACTTATGCCGTGATTTCTATACAGGACAGCCACACAGGCGGTTTCGGAGTGACGTTTGCTGAGAATCAGTTCTGCAAAGGTGTTCTCGATGATATCGTCACATAGGTAGACGGAGCGGCTCTGTTTGATGATGATATGGCAGATCAAATTATCGACTTCATAGAGGGGAAGAAAGCAGAAGTAGATACACTGTTAGTGCATTGTTACGCCAGTCTGTCAAAATTGCGTGCTGTTGGTGCATTTGCTGTTGAGATGCTCGGCGGTGACAATGGCAAGTATTTTGAAGATGACGTTCCGAATCAGTATATCTATGATGTGCTGGAGAGTGCATGGATTAGAAAACAGTTGAATATGTTGTTGGATGAATAGTTGACGGACAATTACTGTTATAGCGGTTGTGGAGTGATTTTCACAGTCGCTTTTCTATTTGATAGTTATTATCCGTTTTAGGTATGGCAACGGTTGTTGCCGATGGACACTTAATGTTGAAGTGATTGCCTATTTTCAGGAGTCGCCGTATTATCACCAGTGATTGAGGTTCTCTTTCCATCAAAATCTGGTGGTTGGAAGCCGTGGTCCCCCTTCACTCTGTGCAAGATGCAACGATGCAACGATGCCACTCTGAAACAGTTTTGCACGGTTAAAGTGCAGAACCCCTGTATTCTGATGATAGATTGCTTAAATGTGCTTAATGCATTATTCTTTGATATGCGCGATGGCGGATAATAACGTTCATTTTCCGACGGTCTTTTTACAGTTGGCCACTTTTGAATCATGGTGAACAGCTTTCCGCAGATAAAGATTCATTATGACTTCTTTTATTATTCTTCTCGCCGTTAATTTTAGGCCAAATTCAACCCAAAGTATAGAAATGTGTATACCGGCGCCAGAACCGCACTTTACCGATCATTGACCGCACTCCGAACCTACTGATATAATATTTACAGCACACAGAAATGTGTGACTTTTGTATCAGGAGGTTCGAATATGGACGAACTATCGGAAAATCTTGGAGTTGAACGCTCAAGGGATCAGCCAAAGAAGCATCGAAGCTAGCGTTCACAGTTCGCATCAGACTGTCAAAGCAGCACTCGATCGGGCTCAGGAATTGCACATCACATGGCCGCTCGATGATGATGTGACGAACGAGATGCTGGATGAGCTGTTCTACGGCAAACAAAGCGGCAGCGCTGTTCCTTACGCAGTCATCAACTACGAGTACATCCACCGTGAACTGTCCAAGAAGGGTGTCACGCTCACGCTGCTCTGGCAACAAGTACGGCATTACCCGCGGCGCATCCTATTGGAAGAAGGGCGGTGGCGGTCATGCTGAATAACACGCTGGAACATCTGCGCGCCATGAAACTGAGTGCTTTTGCATCTGAACTGGAGCGTCAGATGGAGGATGCAGGAAGTTACGACCAGCTTGGCTTTGAAGACAGGCTGACACTGCTGGTTGACAGCGAATGGAACCGTCGGCAAAACAACAAATTGAAAGCTCTCATCAACAAGGCAAAGCTTTCCGATTCCAGTGCTACGATAGAAGGCATCGAATACATTGAGGACAGGCATCTTGACAAAGGCAGAATGCTGCGCTTTGCAACCTGTTGGTATGTAGACGAGGGTCGTCATATTATTCTGAAAGGAGCATCCGGCACGGGAAAGACCTACATTGCCTGTGCGCTCGGGAACGCTGCCTGCCGCAAGTTTAAAAAGGTACGACATATCCGGATGCCTGAACTTCTTGATGAGCTTGACATTGCAAAAGCAAACGGAGATCTGCGGAAGGTCATCGCTGCATACAAGAAAGTGGATCTGCTGATCCTTGGCGAATGGCTGATTCGGTGTCTGACGCCGAATGAGACATATAATCTGCTGGAGATTATTGAAGTGCGGATAGAGCGCTCTATGATTTTCTGTACGCAATACCATGCTGAGAGATGGTACGAGCGATTGAATCCGGATACCGAAAACGGCAGTCCGATTTGTGACGCAATTATGGACCGGATAACAAACAACGCATATCCTGTCATGATAGACGGAGAAGTCTCAATGCGGAAAAGGCACGGTCTTCCGGAAGGAGTCGAGCCATGACGCTGACAAGGAAAGAACTGGACACGGAATGGCGGACAATGTTCCTGCGCTGCAAAGAACCTGAAGCTGCTAAGGCTGAAATCCTCACGCTATTCTCAGAAGAACCTGATGATGAACATCAGTGGACGGAACAGGATATCTACGAGCAGTTGCGGAAGATCATCCGCAAATACGAATAAAATAATCCATATGAGCGTGCCTGTCTGACATTCTCTCGGACAGGCTTCCGCTCAAGTGCGGTTCTGGCGCCAGCATACACATGGACTTGTTGATTTTTTATAATATCCCTGTTTAGACACTCCTCTCCTAATAGCAGAAAGCTCTTGAAAACAGACATAACTTGTACTATAATAGACATAATGATCACACAAGGGGGCACCTTGCTGCGGCGGTGACACCTTTTTTCTCTGCATACTTAATTACGGCTTGACGGCGAGTGGTTATCTGTGTTATGGTATTCATAGCGGATCAGCTTGATCTCCTGTTGCTTTTATCTTTGCAACTTAACTGTAACACAGGTCGTTGCTGCTCCGCTACCTTTTTTCTAAATTGTCTCACACCTATTGTAATTCTACAAAAATATCAGTTATTTTCAAAACTATATATTGACAATTACGGAAAATTATGTTATAATTATTATGTAAATATAATGTTTGATAGTCGATATGATAATAATTTTATTTTCCAATTTTAAACAAATTCATATACAGACCCTCTGCCAGTTTTGCTGGTTGTCGTCTCAGCAAAAAAAGCGAATCATCAAAATATATCAAAAGCAGTTTCGTACCTTATCCCGCTTGTTTTTCAAAAATCCCTTGCAAATAAATTTTGAAGACTGGAGGAAAACTTATGAAGAAAAAATCTATGAAGCGAGTGATTAGCATACTTCTGTCCATTGCTGTACTATGCTGTGCTGTCGGTATGGAAGGATTGCTTATCAGTGCAGGAAACCGCTACGACATTACTTTGACCATTACATATCCGAGATCAGGAGAGGCTCCGGAGATACCGTCCGATTTTGAAAGCCTTTCTTCTTTGGAACTCACCTATCTTGGGTGCGAATGGAAAACTGCCGATGATACGGAACAGTGGGACGACGGCACAGAATTTATCGAGTGGATGTATACATTTGTGAACAGCAGGAATTATAACAGCCTGAACACTTTTGAAGATGGGATCATGTACCATCAACGCACCTATTTTAAGATCGCAAATGTTTCTGTATCCGGCGAAGAAGAGGCAGCCGTCACTCTGGTGGACTCTGCAACAAATCAGCAATTTAATTCATCTGAAGTCTATCTGATAAACGGCGAGGAGTTTATCAGCGAGCTCGGAGGAGCAGTAGATTTACCTTCCGGTATAACGGCAAACGATTCATTAATGTATATTGACACAGGTGCCCTAATTGGCTCACCTTGGGGACATATGCATACCGAAAGCTCTGAATACACATTTGACGATCAGAACCATTGGAAGGTGTGTCCGGAATGCGGAATCAAGCTGGTAGATACCGTTTGTAATCACAGCAGTTCTTATGGCATACTTGAAAGATGGACATCTACACAGAGTGCAACTGAAACACGAGAAGGCATTTGGCAGAAAACATGCAGTTCCTGTATGTATGCATACGACACTGTAACATCTCCTGCTGTTTCTGAGCAGACCATTGTTTCCAGCTACGAGGAATTACAAGCAGCACTTGCAAAAGGCGGAAAGCAATGGATCACCTTAAAGAAAAAAAGTTCCGAAAATACATGGATTTATCAGGAAGACATGGAAAGTGATGATATGCTGGTTCTGGATGATCCAGATGCCGACATCACGATCGACCTGAACCACTGCAGTGTGATTCGGGATACAGGCAGATACGATAATGCCTTGTTCGACATCCGGCAGGGCAAGCTGCGGATCTTCAGTACACAGCTGACGGGCATTCCGGCAAATGATTGGAATATGCAATTCCGGAGTGCAGCATATACGTCCTGTTTGTTCCGCGTTGGAAAAAATGGTGCCCTGCATCTGACAAATATAAGTGGTGCTACGCCTTATCAGGGCATGGCTTATGGACAGCCCATGATCATTTCCGAAGGCAATCTGCAAATCGATGGCGGGCATTACCGCAATATGATCGACACGTTCTCTTCCGACAAAGAAACTCGCGGAGCAGCAATTTTGATCGATGGCGGCACCGCGGTTATCAACGGCGGCAAATATGAAGGCACGGCATGCGGCGTGGCTGTACGGAATGATGCTCAGCTGACTGTAAATCATGGATATATCGGCAGTTCGGATACTGGCTTGTACATTGGAGGTAGTGCAAATGCAGTAATCAATGACGGAGAATTTGACCGCTATGAAACAACTTCCTCCTCTTCCAAATCTCAGAATTGTGCTGTGATGATGGAAAGTTCTGGTGATCTGACGATACACAACGGTAACTTTTACGGAGCAAAACAGGGTTTGTTCCTGAAATTGGCAGGACAAGTTACCATTTGGAACGGTTCTTTCAAAAGCAGGAATCCCAGAGAAGCCCAACAGGCAGCTATGGTGATTTCCGATATGGAAAACATGAATGTCACAGTCTATAACGGGACATTTTCAGGGACAACCGGAATACGGTCCAACGTAAAATTCTCGTTGAAAGACATTCTTCCGGACAAGAATGGCAATGGCATGAAAGCTATGGATAATGGTGTGGGGATCGATCTCAACACAGAAGCATTCATATTTGGCGAAAACCGTCTGACGATTGAAAAATCAGTTCCTATAATCACGAAACAACCTCAGGATGTAACGTTGATTTCGGGCAATGATGCAAGGTTCTCTGTAGAAGCAATTGGTGCCGTGCGTTATGAATGGGAAATATTTGATGTAGAAGATGAAACACAGCAGCCCTATTCCAGAGAAACTGTACTGGCACACTGCTCTGGTGTCAACAGCTTTGAAGAAAGTACATTCCAGATCTATGGCGTTAGCTCCTGGTTTATGAATAAGGCAGTACATGTATGGATCAAAGGCAAGGACGGCGGTGTCACCCAATGTCATTAACTTAACATCTAGCCAAGCGAGCTAAAATCTGCTAAAATAAAGAAGGGTGAAGATAATGAAAGCAGAAACAAGGTTCATACGGCAAATACAAAAGATGGCAAGTGATGTGGAATTTCAAAGCAAACACGTCAGAGATGGCGAAAAAGATTTCAAGCGGACAAGAAAACTTACGTTTTCAGATGTTATCATGTACACAATCGGGAATACAAGAAGTCCGCTTGAACTGGAGGCACAGCGTTTTTCAAAGTATCTCACAGCGGATGAAATCAGCGGTGCAGCTCTGTGTAAAGCCCGGCAGAAAATCAAGTATACCGCATTTGAGGAACTGTTTGAGCAAACAGCGGCATCTGCTCCCAAAGATAAGCGGTTTCACGGATATCATCTGTATGCAGTGGACGGGATGAAGGGAGAGTTGCCTAAAACTCCGGAATTATCCGCAAAATACTGCGAAACTGAAAAGTGTAAAACGCCGGTATTTCACGCAGTATCAACTTTTGATATTCTGAATGAGATGTTCATACGTTCTAAATTTCATTTTGGAACTGCCGATGAAAGAGAACTCGCCGGCAAGATGATTGATGCTGTGGCACAAGATGTATATTACAAAGATGAGCCGCAAATATGGATATTTGACAGAGGATTTCCGTCTTTAAGCTTGATTCAGAAGCTGCTTGAACACCGGTTGTATTTTGTGATGCGGGTTTCTTCCAGCTTTCTGAAGGAAGTCAATGCGTTCCGCAAAAGCAAGTATGTCGACCGCGTGATTCATATTGAATATTCTGAGCGCAGAGCGACTCAGAATCATGTGCATTCGGATGGAATCAGTCAATTTGATTTGCGGTGTGTTCGCGTTAAGCTGCCCAGTGGAGAGGATGAAATTCTGGTCACGAATCTTGATCGGAAGGATTTCCCTAAGCGTGACATCAAAGAGATTTATCGTCTTCGGTGGGGAATTGAAACGGGATTCAACTACTTGAAAAATGCCGTATTCGTGGAGGAATTTGTCTCAAAAACTGAAAACGGACTTGCACAAGACTATTTTGTGTCGCTTCTCGTTTACAATTTTGCAACTTGCATATGTGGCAGTATGTATCCGAATATCCCAAAAAAAGAAAATACAAGTACAAGATCAATCGAAGAACTGCCACCAGATTGATCTACCATAATCTGATGGGTGTACTGTTCAAAAGCATTCCCTCTCTTTCGCGTGTCTTGAACGCACTCAAATCTGACATCATCAAACATCTTTCTCCCGTCCGTCCGAATCGCTCTTTTCCTCGCCATTTTGATACTTCCAGACATTCTGCTTGCCATTCAAGGGCCGTTTTAAGTTAATGACATTGGGTGTCACCTCTCACACAGCATATTTTAACATCATTGTCAAACCTCCGGCAGAAGTATCTCAGCTTAAAAACGTGATCGTTGCTCCCGGCGGCACTACGTTTTTCACTTTTGAAACTTTGTATGCAGATGAATTTCGCTGGTATTTTACCAATTACGAATGGGATCAGATAGATAATGAAGAACTGTTGGAATATAAAAGCGACGGTCGCACATTGACGCTGTACAATGTTTCTGAGTTTTGGGACGGAGAAACTGTTTATTGTGATGCACTCAATGAATTGGGATCTATTACCTCGGATAAAGCAGTTATCACAGTAGGTGTTGCAGGCGATGTAAATACAGATGGAAAACTGACCGCTGCAGATCTGGTAATGCTTCAAAAATGGCTTATCCAATCCGGATCTATCAACAATGGCCGACTTGGCGATTTGGACGGTAATGGTATTCTGAACGGCATCGACTTGGCGATGCTTCGAAGCCTGCTGATCCGCTGACTGCAAGCAAACAAATCAGAGCACACCAGGAAAAAATACACAGACAGTGATTTCCCCCCTGATGCTTGTTTGAAAAATTCGTACATTTGTCAAAACACTCATAAATCACATAAAGGCAACACCGCACAAGTTTTGTGTGGCGTTGCCTTTACTTTTTTACACGGCATTCCTTTTCAAACAACGGGAAGTGAATCCTTCAAAAATATTGTTTTTATCACGAGGAATGTTGTAAAATTTATACATGATTTTCTTGCTTTCAGCAATCCGTACAAATTCTCTGAAATCAGGATTTAAAGATGGGATCCCCCGCCTATGCGGGGAAAAGTGCCTAAGAACATTTACCGTGCTAGGTCTACAAGGATCACCCCCGCCTATGCGGGGAAAAGTGACACATAGGGCAGAGCATCACACGGCAAAAAGGATCACCCCCGCCTATGCGGGGAAAAGTGCAATTCAGGTCAACGGTTTTGAAAAGACCCAGGATCACCCCCGCCTATGCGGGGAAAAGAACAGTTTCATTCTCATTCACCCCCTTTCACTGGGATCACCCCCGCCTATGCGGGGAAAAGTGACGGAGCATACATCATCAGTGACTTCCTGCGGGGATCGCCCCCGCCTATGCGGGGAAAAGCCCAGATGGATTAGATTCCATCTGGGATATTTAGGATCACCCCCGCCTATGCGGGGAAAAGCTGACCGCACCCGAAACAAAGAGGGGCGAAACAGGATCACCCCCGCCTATGCGGGGAAAAGGTTCGTCTGTAATTTTAGATTGTGTAATTTCTGGGATCACCCCCGCCTATGCGGGGAAAAGAAGTGCAGCATACTGTTTCGGTGTGAGGGTTGAGGATCACCCCCGCCTATGCGGGGAAAAGAATTATGAAAAGAGGAACAAAAATGAGTATCAAGGATCACCCCCGCCTATGCGGGGAAAAGTTCAAAATTGCTTTCGTTATCTTTGCCCGATCAGGATCACCCCCGCCTATGCGGGGAAAAGAAACAAAAAAGCACATTGAGTTCCACGTCAATAGGATCACCCCCGCCTATGCGGGGAAAAGTGCGTTGCACTCGTCCTCTGGCTCTGGTGGTCTGGATCACCCCCGCCTATGCGGGGAAAAGTTTCGGGAGCAAGTCGCTGATCGGCAAATCAACGGATCACCCCCGCCTATGCGGGGAAAAGTTTCCACAGCTAAAGTCTTCAGCTTCGGCTTGGGGATCACCCCCGCCTATGCGGGGAAAAGGACTCCCTGTCTTGCGTAGCCCATATGTAGATTGGGATCACCCCCGCCTATGCGGGGAAAAGCCGCCGCGTTGCCCCAAACTCAATAACGAATCGGGATCACCCCCGCCTATGCGGGGAAAAGGACCGGTCTTATATGCAAGTATCCTCCGGTGCGGGATCACCCCCGCCTATGCGGGGAAAAGCGCCCTACGGATTCCGCTTCTGTCATGTCGTAAGGATCACCCCCGCCTATGCGGGGAAAAGTCGTCCATGACAGCGATTGCCTTGATACCGGCAGGATCACCCCCGCCTATGCGGGGAAAAGCCTGCTCTGGCTGGAGCAACCCGTTGCATTTCAGGATCACCCCCGCCTATGCGGGGAAAAGTAGATCAGCAGAGTATGCTATGCTCCTGTAAAGGGATCACCCCCGCCTATGCGGGGAAAAGGCTGACACTGCACAAAATCTGGCAAACAGTGCGGGATCACCCCCGCCTATGCGGGGAAAAGGTACTGCTTGAAAGACCGCTTGACACGGTCGGAGGATCACCCCCGCCTATGCGGGGAAAAGCGGATTTTTGTGGTATCATATAGCTATACCTCCGGGATCACCCCCGCCTATGCGGGGAAAAGTCCAGTATGGACGCACCGCACGCCGTCCTGTCAGGATCACCCCCGCCTATGCGGGGAAAAGAAAGATACTAGGAGGCGAAAATGGCGGCAATCAGGATCACCCCCGCCTATGCGGGGAAAAGGAGTTTCCACGCAATTTCAACAACTGTATAACAGGATCACCCCCGCCTATGCGGGGAAAAGACTGCCGGAGTGCCGATAACGTCCAGCGTATCAGGATCACCCCCGCCTATGCGGGGAAAAGGCAAGTGCGATGTCGCTGTCCTCCAGAACGGCAGGATCACCCCCGCCTATGCGGGGAAAAGTTCACATGTTTTACGATCGTATTTCCGCCGGACGGATCACCCCCGCCTATGCGGGGAAAAGTACCGGAGCAGGGCTTGATACGCCTCCGTGATGGGATCACCCCCGCCTATGCGGGGAAAAGCACCCTCCAAAAGCACCTCAAAAGTGTAAACTTGGGATCACCCCCGCCTATGCGGGGAAAAGTGCTGACAGTATGCCTTGCACAATTCTTCTTCAGGATCACCCCCGCCTATGCGGGGAAAAGGTACAGGGGGTGTGGCAATGTTTGTCAATAAAGGGATCACCCCCGCCTATGCGGGGAAAAGGTTAAACTAGAGAACAACTCGTCTTCAATCTTAGGATCACCCCCGCCTATGCGGGGAAAAGCATTCATGCCGGAAATTTCGTTGAATTTTTCGAGGATCACCCCCGCCTATGCGGGGAAAAGATGACAGTCATTTGATGTACGCCAAAACTAGCAGGATCACCCCCGCCTATGCGGGGAAAAGTCTAAATCTTTAACTGAAAAAGAACGTAATCTTAGGATCACCCCCGCCTATGCGGGGAAAAGCTAAAGTTTCTTTTAAGCCAATCAATACCAGTAGGATCACCCCCGCCTATGCGGGGAAAAGTCATTTTGTACAACGAGATAAGGTCTGCACTTAGGATCACCCCCGCCTATGCGGGGAAAAGTTCCAAAGACTGCGGGTCAATGTAGTGAATGGTAGGATCACCCCCGCCTATGCGGGGAAAAGTTCAATTGTAGGAATGCATATTGCAGAATTATAGGATCACCCCCGCCTATGCGGGGAAAAGACCACACTACGCACCGTTGTACAGTGTGATGCAGGGATCACCCCCGCCTATGCGGGGAAAAGTTTCAAAGGAGAATGTTCCGGTTCTGATAAACGGGATCACCCCCGCCTATGCGGGGAAAAGCGTTAAACTGCTAGCCCCTTGGTCAGGGTTCCAGGATCACCCCCGCCTATGCGGGGAAAAGAAGCAAAAAAGCGTGTCGTCCTTGACCGTGCCAGGATCACCCCCGCCTATGCGGGGAAAAGGGAGCTCTACTTTACAGCCTAGGCGGCAGCAGAGGATCACCCCCGCCTATGCGGGGAAAAGTATGTCAGATCCGGAGAACACGGCATCACTGTAGGATCACCCCCGCCTATGCGGGGAAAAGCAAAACTGGCTGTAGAGAGCTCCGCCTGTTGTAGGATCACCCCCGCCTATGCGGGGAAAAGGATACCGTACTTTGCAGCCTGCTTCACAATCTCGGATCACCCCCGCCTATGCGGGGAAAAGGAAAATCCCGCAGATTGTAGCGTCAAAATGTAGGGATCACCCCCGCCTATGCGGGGAAAAGCCAATGGGATGATATTGATATGGAAAAAATGACAGGATCACCCCCGCCTATGCGGGGAAAAGGCCCTGGAATATCTTTTTCAGTATGCATCGGCAGGATCACCCCCGCCTATGCGGGGAAAAGTGGCACATAGGGCAAAGCATCACGCGGCAGAAAGGATCACCCCCGCCTATGCGGGGAAAAGCGTGGAAAGAAAAGGTGAAAACCCGTTCGATCTGGATCACCCCCGCCTATGCGGGGAAAAGCAGCTTCCATTTGGCTTCTTGCTTCTTCTGCCGGGATCACCCCCGCCTATGCGGGGAAAAGGTATACTCCATGGCATCTGTGGAATAGGTATAAGGATCACCCCCGCCTATGCGGGGAAAAGCTTAAAAATTACGCGATTGTCGGTATAGAGGGAGGATCACCCCCGCCTATGCGGGGAAAAGGCATCGGGCTTTTGATCGCTCTGACCGTGTCGAGGATCACCCCCGCCTATGCGGGGAAAAGGGCGGGACATTTAAAAGCGTTATCAACGGAGCGGGATCACCCCCGCCTATGCGGGGAAAAGATTGATCGCATTTTCAACAGCGTGCAACGCTCCGGATCACCCCCGCCTATGCGGGGAAAAGCTCCGAAGTAAGTTTGCGTTGTCACGTTGTAAAGGATCACCCCCGCCTATGCGGGGAAAAGTTACCGTTTCTTCGTCGTCGCGTGTGATGATTGGGATCACCCCCGCCTATGCGGGGAAAAGCGTCGCCACGCTTTACTCTCTCGTAAAGGTTCAGGATCACCCCCGCCTATGCGGGGAAAAGGGCAAGCCCGGCGTACTGGTCACCGAGGAACAGGGATCACCCCCGCCTATGCGGGGAAAAGCCGCCCTGTCCGGATACGATTGCACCGCTGGCGGGATCACCCCCGCCTATGCGGGGAAAAGTTTTGTGCTGCGGTCATACCGTCCATGCTGGCGGGATCACCCCCGCCTATGCGGGGAAAAGTTGTAGGTACGGTAGACCGCATACTGCCGCCCGGGATCACCCCCGCCTATGCGGGGAAAAGTTACTGTTTGTAAATCAGAGCATCTATTACACAGGATCACCCCCGCCTATGCGGGGAAAAGGAGAGGTTGGTACAACTGGCTGCATTCTCTATGGGATCACCCCCGCCTATGCGGGGAAAAGGTCACATTTCCGCAGCAGCTCATTTCCCACAAAGGATCACCCCCGCCTATGCGGGGAAAAGTCAGACGGCTTCACAGTGTACTTGCACGTTTCGGGATCACCCCCGCCTATGCGGGGAAAAGTGCAAGTACTCGGTCAGCCGATCGTTGTATGCAGGATCACCCCCGCCTATGCGGGGAAAAGGCAGGAGGTGTAAAAATGGAGATTGACGTGAAAGGATCACCCCCGCCTATGCGGGGAAAAGGTTCGTCTGTGATTTTTGATTGTGTAATTTCTGGGATCACCCCCGCCTATGCGGGGAAAAGAGAACGTGCTGTTTTGTACTCTGCCCGGTGTGCAGGATCACCCCCGCCTATGCGGGGAAAAGGCTTTGTGGTCTATGGCGATTTTTGCGTATAAAGGATCACCCCCGCCTATGCGGGGAAAAGGTGAAGAAATCGAACTGTATGCGGAAATTCTGAGGATCACCCCCGCCTATGCGGGGAAAAGCGAATGTTGAAGTCCTTCGCAAGCATACCAACAGGATCACCCCCGCCTATGCGGGGAAAAGTTGCTGTTTCCACTTCCAACGGTTCTCGTCATAGGATCACCCCCGCCTATGCGGGGAAAAGTTTAACCATGCCTGAGAACTGGACTGCTTGATGGGATCACCCCCGCCTATGCGGGGAAAAGGCAGAGGAAATGCACTACTCTGTCCGGACGATAGGATCACCCCCGCCTATGCGGGGAAAAGATAATTATATGACCGTTTCTGTTGATGATTTTAGGATCACCCCCGCCTATGCGGGGAAAAGTGGTTCTGCCTGTCTTCGGTGCTCTGATGCTGAGGATCACCCCCGCCTATGCGGGGAAAAGCCAAATTCGCCTTGGATTGACTTCTTGAGTGTAGGATCACCCCCGCCTATGCGGGGAAAAGGCATTCGTTTGGTTGCAGGTTCTCAGAATGCTGGGATCACCCCCGCCTATGCGGGGAAAAGTAGGTGATGCTTTCCTCGTAGCCAACCGTGTCAGGGATCACCCCCGCCTATGCGGGGAAAAGCACATGGTACCGAAAAGATCGACACCGATTTGGGGATCACCCCCGCCTATGCGGGGAAAAGCACAAAGCCGACCAGTAATATGTACGCTATTCAGGATCACCCCCGCCTATGCGGGGAAAAGCCGTAAACCCGTGCATCGCCGGAAACCCGTGCAGGATCACCCCCGCCTATGCGGGGAAAAGTTTGGAGGGTGCAGATGAGCAGGAAGGTAAAAAGGATCACCCCCGCCTATGCGGGGAAAAGCATAGCATATACTCTCTTTTCAAGCCGTACCTGGGATCACCCCCGCCTATGCGGGGAAAAGCAAACCGCCGCGAACGCAAGCTTACACTGCTTGAGGATCACCCCCGCCTATGCGGGGAAAAGCTGTGGTAGTCGTGGTTTCCACAGTGGTTGTTGGGATCACCCCCGCCTATGCGGGGAAAAGATTTTTTCGTTGTTCAGCCATGCACCGCACACGGGATCACCCCCGCCTATGCGGGGAAAAGCCACTTTTTTCGGCAACTTCTCTCATTGTTAAAGGATCACCCCCGCCTATGCGGGGAAAAGAAACCGCCATCATTGATTTTTGCAACGTCATAGGGATCACCCCCGCCTATGCGGGGAAAAGGCATCTGTGGTTTTGCTGATCTCCGTCTGAGTGGGATCACCCCCGCCTATGCGGGGAAAAGGCTGACACTGCACAAAATTTGGCAAACAGTGCGGGATCACCCCCGCCTATGCGGGGAAAAGATGACATGATCGAAATCTACGAAGCGTATAGCAGGATCACCCCCGCCTATGCGGGGAAAAGAGACTGGCACGTCCATGAAGCAACAAGACCAAAGGATCACCCCCGCCTATGCGGGGAAAAGTCGTTGCAAAAACGCTCGGTTATGTGGAGGGCAGGATCACCCCCGCCTATGCGGGGAAAAGGGAAACGGATTCACGGAATCAATACTGAGTGTGGGATCACCCCCGCCTATGCGGGGAAAAGATTCTCCCATCTCGCTTTCTTTCTTCAATCCTGGGATCACCCCCGCCTATGCGGGGAAAAGCCGCCGGTAGGTGTACCAGATAACAGAATCACAGGATCACCCCCGCCTATGCGGGGAAAAGGGCAACACAGTACATTGGTGTGAAACATTGAAAGGATCACCCCCGCCTATGCGGGGAAAAGAGTGTCGGGAGCTGTATGACCGGTTGTGTGGAGGGATCACCCCCGCCTATGCGGGGAAAAGTTCGATCAGTCGCGATTCTCTCACAACATTAAAGGATCACCCCCGCCTATGCGGGGAAAAGCCACGCTTGTAACCGTTATTCGATCTGTGGGCGGGATCACCCCCGCCTATGCGGGGAAAAGCGCCACAGAAGGTAGTACGCGGCTACACCGCTAAGGATCACCCCCGCCTATGCGGGGAAAAGCTCCGATTTTCTTCGCAAGTTCTGTGATAGATAGGATCACCCCCGCCTATGCGGGGAAAAGGCAGAGCTGCTGATTCCGGAAGTGGCTCTGGACGGATCACCCCCGCCTATGCGGGGAAAAGAACATGTCGCCGTGGCTGTAGTCTGCCTTTGCAGGATCACCCCCGCCTATGCGGGGAAAAGGAAAAATGGCGGTTCAGGTGAACCGCGAAACGAGGATCACCCCCGCCTATGCGGGGAAAAGGGAAAGCCCGTCATAATCGCGGAACGGATTTCGGGATCACCCCCGCCTATGCGGGGAAAAGCACACGCGGCGTTGCCCCTCGATTGATTGCTCGGGGATCACCCCCGCCTATGCGGGGAAAAGGTGGCAACGATTGCCACCAAGAAGCGAGCAGCAGGATCACCCCCGCCTATGCGGGGAAAAGTCTCCTTTGAAATCGCCTTTGGTAGCACGGATAGGATCACCCCCGCCTATGCGGGGAAAAGTCGGCGGCAAGGACGAAAGCAGCTATGCACTCAGGATCACCCCCGCCTATGCGGGGAAAAGGCAGACATGGTGCGGCGTATGCTGAAAATGGGGGGATCACCCCCGCCTATGCGGGGAAAAGCTGCTGGGGCTGTATCAGCAGCTGGAGGACGATAGGATCACCCCCGCCTATGCGGGGAAAAGGATTTCCGGAAACGGTCTTATACCCGTACCGAGGGATCACCCCCGCCTATGCGGGGAAAAGCTGAAACGCCAGATCGAAAGCAAGCAGCTAAAAGGATCACCCCCGCCTATGCGGGGAAAAGAGGCGACTTGCGGCATTACCCGCTTGCTGGTGGGGATCACCCCCGCCTATGCGGGGAAAAGGTTACCGGTTACGGCACGTTGTCGCAGTCGTGGGGATCACCCCCGCCTATGCGGGGAAAAGTCTTTGGCAGTTTATTATTCCGTTTCTGTTGTAGGATCACCCCCGCCTATGCGGGGAAAAGGGCATTTCTGCACCGCCAATCCCATTAATCCAAGGATCACCCCCGCCTATGCGGGGAAAAGGCAGAAGCCAAGTATATCATGGTCGTAGCCGCGGGATCACCCCCGCCTATGCGGGGAAAAGCGCTTTGCGAAACGGCGGCAGAACTCGGGCATAGGATCACCCCCGCCTATGCGGGGAAAAGTGCCGGTTATCAGCTGCAAGGTTGCCTGCAAAAGGATCACCCCCGCCTATGCGGGGAAAAGACTAAAAAGATCCCAAAACAGCGTTACTTTTTCCATCAGCCTGCTTCATTTTCATTTAGTTTGCAATACACCTGATACAAAAGCTGACAGTCTGCCAGTGCACGATGCTCCTGCTTTGCCGGAATTTCCAATACGTTTGCTATTGTTTCGAGTTTATAACTTCTCAACCCCTTTATTTTGCTTTTTGCAGCCTGCATTACATCATAGGTATCCATTTCTGGAAAATCCATGCCATTTCTTTGGCTTTCAGTTTCGAGAAATTTTTTATCAAAATCAATACAATACCCCAACACCATACTGCTTCCTATAAAATCATAAAATGCAGCTAAGGCATCTTGAATAGGGATTCCATTTGCTTTGACAGATGCATTTTCAATTCCCGTCAATGCAGTGATCGTTTCAGGAATTTCATTATGAACCAGTATCAGCTGCTGATATTCGTCCACACACTTTCCATTCCGAACCCGTATTGCTCCAAGTTCCAGAATTTCATCTTTTTCAGCTGCAAGGCCTGTTGTTTCTATGTCGATAATTACAAATGATTCTTCCACGCTGTCGGCATCTGAACGGGAACCAGATCTTCTGCGTTTCTTTGCTCCCATTCGCTGTTTTGCAGCATTACTAAAGCCTGCTTTTAAACCACTCTCCGCGGCGTTATGACGATGCGGATGCTTCATTAGTTTTATGCCGTCCAGATCGACCGGCTCCCATGCCGTGTTATGCACATAGAAATCCATATGCTGCTCATTGTTCGCAGTAAACACCATCGTAGCTTGTCCGTCACGGATATTCTCGCAAACTCTTTGCCAGAGTGCCTCACGAACTCTGGCACTCACACGCCCCACATAAACACCTGTATTGATCTCAAGCAGCCATTTTGAAAGATCTCCACGCAGTTTCGGCGGACAATTTGCTATCGTAAGTACAATCATATTCCATCCTCATATTTACCATAAGAAATGCCGTACTCCACATGTTCTTTCAAATTGTCCCACAAATAAACAACTTCCTGCTGCTCCTGCGGCTGGGATTCCTGCAAAAGATATTTGACATCTTTCACCATTCGCTCCAACAGCTTGGTTTCCGAAAACACATTCCGAACCCTTCTACGCATGATATTGGGAAGATCAGGCGGCTCCTCTGCTGCCAGTTCAAAGGCAAGCGGAATCGTGACCTCTGCTTTATACAAGTCTGCAATGTCATAGGCAAAGGAAAATTCATGCCCGACATGGATAAATCCCAGACTCGGTGCACAGCCCAGTGCAGTGATTACCGCAGAAGCAAGCCCATAAAGGCAGACGTTTCCGGCAGAAAGAGCCTGATTCACCGGATCGCTTGCAGAAAAGTCTTCTGCATCATACTTTCTCCCGTCCCACGAAACGTCCCATTTTTTTGCTTGCTCCCGATAGATTTTTCGCATTCGTGCACCTTCACGTCCCCGCAGCTGCTGCAATGTCATGCCTGACACATCTGCATCTGCAAACCGCATCTCATACATTTTGCGGACAACATCAAGGTGCTTTCTGGTGTTAGAAACCAATTTTGCCTGTTTTTCCAGCAACGTGCTGTGAGAATTCAGAGCTCGCCCATGTGCATAATATCGCACCCCATGTTCTCCGACCCAGATCACACTGATCCCCGTATCACCGATCAGTTCCATGGCTCGATGAGAAATGTCTGTCCCCGGTCCAAGCAACAGCACAGTAATTGCTGCCGCCGGAATGTACAGCGTGCCTTCCAGATCACGTGCTGTGATCGCACCGTCTTCCCGATGGATCTTGCAGTGTTCCAGATAGAGAAACGTCATACGGTCGTTGATCGTCGGAAGTGCTTGCAAATCCGGCTTTTCCATACCGTTTTGTTCTGCCATCAGTGCTCCCCTGCCACGGTCAGCATTCCAAGTCCATATGCCTTCCCTCTGCCGATTCCCTGCATAAGGGACAACTGAAAGCATTCGGCATCTGTCACAGTCAGAATCCCTTCATATGTAACTGCCAGTATCCGCACATACTGCCTGCTGTCTCCTTTTCGGAAACGATACCATTTAGATTCTGTTACAAGCCACTGGTCTTCTTCCAGTACAAAGCCATGTTTCGCCGCCTGTTTTTCCAGCCATTCTTCCTGATACGCAGTAGTAATATGTGCAACCGGTTTTCCTCTTTTGGACTGTGCGATCTTCTTATAAACAACCGGATTGGCTTTCAGCCGGAACTGCCACTTGCTTCCGTTTTTGATCCTGTCAAGCAGAACATCATATTTTTTGGTTTCTGCACATGTCCCTGTGCCAAATTGCCTTACAACTTCCGAAAAGTCCAGCGGAGATTCTGTCAAAATCAGAAGATACTGATTTCCATTGAGGGTATCCAATCTCCAGAGTTTCCGCGTCCTTCCCTCCGGCTCTGCACATTCAATGGCACCGTGAAACAATTTTGGTGCCACCAACGCCTGCATGGTTTTCGTCTTTGTCAGATCTAATTGAATTCTTGTCAGATACATACGACACCTCACAATTCCGAAAACGGGTCATGTTCTTTGCCGGTGATGATCTCTTCGCACTTCATACGCCAGCCATGCTGTCTGTGCAGCTGAGAAAACGACTGCGGAACGTCCTGCACCGGAATACCGCCAAACGGCACTTCATAGGCGATGCGGAATGTGCCGGCTTTCTCGTTGCAAAGAGGCGGTTCTTCTTTCAGAACTGCTTCCAGACTTTTTTCCCGTACACCCCATACGATCGGAAGTGTCGGCGGGCACGATTTTCTGCCGAGATACAACGGATAGACCGGATGCTGCAATGCCTCTGCAATTTTCTGCAAAAAGGCAGTGTCCTCCGATTCCAGTGCTACCAGAAAAACTGCATCAGAAAGATAGTGCCGTTCTGTAACATCTGTTGTTCTGGGAGAATGCACCATATGAAAGTCTTTCAAAAGCCTGCCCTCTTTTTCCGCACGAACGCCAAAACGCAGTGCTGTAAGCGGCTCCAGCTTTTTCGGATCATCATTTCTCTGTATGCCCAGTGCGGCAGCAAGCATTCCGACCACACCGCTTTTCGTCGGCTCCCGTTCTGTGTTCCGAATGATAAATTTCGAGTTACTGCCCCACGCCTGTAACGGGGCAGCCAACCGCAACAATAATACTGCCATTTTTGTTATGCCTCACTGACTTGTTCCCGCAAATCGGATTCCAGTGTGTCCAGAAGCTCCGGCAAAGACAGCTGCTGTGCAATGTCCGAAAGTGCATCGCCAATGCAAAAAGCTGCCTTTGGCTCTGCCGCATACCGGCTGTATATTTTCTTTGCATACGCTGCCAACCGCTTTTCCGATTCTGTGGCATAACCGTCTTCCGATGCACGAACAGGCTTTTCAAATGCACCGCACAGGTTGACAGGCTGATCCATTCGGATCGTCACATAAACAGCGTCCGGGAATGTGCGGTTTGCGAAGGTATTTTCCTTACCGGTCGGCATAGAACGGATAAATGCTTCTGCAAATTTACGCACGACCACAGCCACATCAGCAGCATCGTCCAGTGTCTTCCGCAGTTCAGACACATTCACATTGGCATAGCGATACAACGTGGACGAGTTGAATTCTACGGTTCCGAGGTGGCCTGCTCCGGCATTGTCGTCCTCTGAAATATCATCTACCGCAGTAAAATAATCGTACTCGTTCTGGACAGCATGCGTGGAGATCGCATGGGCAACCTGAGAGGCAGCATCGTAATTCAATGTCGGGTCGCTCGCAGCCATTCGTCCAAACAGGGCAATGTCTACAGACGGATATTCCTTCAAAGCCTTTTTGAAATCATTTTTGTCTGCTGTGTCCCCGCATGCAAGTCGGGCAATTTCCTTTGCCTGTCGGTTGCTCATAAAAAACAACGCATCTGCCTTTTCGATTTCCTCTTTTTTCGCTTTCAGGCTGATTCCTGCTGCCTTCAATGCATCTGACGCTTTCTTCAGGCACTTCTTTTCATCGAGAGAAGCATCTATAGACTGCATTTCCTGTGCAACCAGCTGCACAACATTTTTCGTGCGGTTTCCCAGATCATCTTCCGCAAACATGCCCCGGAATTCCTTTCTCATGGCATGCTTCCACGCCTGCGACGAAACTCTCGCTCTGACAGAACCGCCGTAGACAGCGGTCTTGGGGCTTCCTGTGTCATCACGATTGACACAGCTGGGCGGAACGGTCTGCAACACATGAAAATCAACATAAATACTCATTGTTTTTCTCCTTTTTCAACATAATAAAAGTCTTGTCCCCACGAAAGCTGTACTTCTTTCCGGCTCTCCAGAAACTGAAAACGGTAAATATCTCCTGCAAGCTGTACATAATCCAGCCGCACGCCTTTTGCTTTGCAGAGCTGGATCAATCCTCTTAAATGGTGTGACAGTTCCTGCATGCTCTTTGCCGTAACAACCGGACCAAATCTTCGCAGAATTCGTCCTCGTTCTTCTTCTGTTTTTTCAGGCTCTTTACGAAATGTTGGGGTAGTAAAATCCATCTGTAAACAGAAGCAAACGGCTGCGTATCAAAGCAGCAACCACGGCATCTCAGCCACCGGAGGGTTTACTTCCCACGGCTATTCCTGTCGGAACAGAGTATCTTTTGTCAATTGATCTGCGTATGTATCCTATGCAGTCGATCTGATCATCGACTTTGCGGTCTGTCATTCTCGCTCTCCACCTGATTGGAATTGAATAGTAGGTGTGTCATGGCGTGCTTTCCGCTGCATCACAACCCGATACTTCGGGAATGCGGTGGTGATTTGCATCACGTGATCCTGGACGCAGATCTCTGTATTTGCTCCTGCTGTATTTGATTGTCAAGCTACAAATGGTTTACTACCCAAGATCAAACTATCGTTTGATCTTGAATATATTATACCACAAAAGAACAGACTTGTAAAATCTGCGATTTGACCTTTTTGCAGATTTGACAAACGCTTTATTTTATGGTATAATATATGCTCTTGTTTTTACGGCTGCCCATTTTGGGCAGCTTTTTCTGTTTCCCGCCGTCTGTAAGAGCCAGAAAACATATGCAAGATACGATTTCGGAAACGTCCAAAGTTACGATACCCATAGGCATTTCGCTTTAGCACCTTGATTCGATTGTTGCAGCCTTCTGTGTAACCATTGGTGTAAGGACAGTCGAACGAATGGAGTATTTCCGGCTTCCATTCTTCTATGGTGTCACAGCAAGCGACAAACTCTTTCAATCCGCTGTTTCTGGCAAGGCTCAGCCAGAGGTCTAATGTCTGTTCTGCTGCTTCTCCGGTATCACAATCCAGTACCTGCAAGAAGTCGTCTTTGATGCGGTGGGCTTTGTGCAGCCGTTCTGATAGCTGGAGCATGGCAGTCACGTGTTCCTGATCTTCTTCTTTCAGATAGTCGAATCGCTTGTTCAGCAGCACTCTGGAACGCTTAAACTGTACTCGCTCCTTGCGGCTGAGTTTTGCTTGCTCTTGTTTCCGGATCGCTTCAAACGCCCAAATGACTTGCCGAATCCAGTGATACTTGTCTACCACTCGCGCTGCATTGGAGAACACCTCTGCTGCCGTATCCTGATAGGGCTTCCACATATCGGAAATGAAACGTGTGACCTTTTCTCTTGCTTTTTCTTTCCACTGTAAGAAATACGATTTGACATCCCTTTTGTGCCGGTCTGGTAGAATGTCCAGCACCTTTTTCTTTTCCGGATCTGTAACAATGCACTGATATTTTTCCCGTCCAGTGTTTCCCTTAAACTCATCGATCGCAACAGACTGCTCCAGAACTGGTAATTCATCAAAGCAAACATTTTGATCGAATGTGCGGATCACCGTGGAAACAGATGTACCACTCTCTCTGGCGACACTGGAAAACGAGTATTCATTCTCCAGCTTCCAACAGATCTGATTTGTCAGACGTGCAGTCATTCTGGCATATCTGGGCAACAAGTCATTCTTTTCCGGAAAACGCTTGCAGCAGCTTTTGCATACATACCGACGTTTCCGCAAAATCAGTGTCGTTTCTTTTCCGAGGATCGATACCTCTTTGATTTTTTGCTGCCGATAGTCGTGTACTGCATCTGTCAGAACACCGCACTCTGGGCAAGGCTGCTCCTGACGCTCCATCTCAATATGGAGTGTGACAGTATCACGATCGGATTCCACTTTTGTCAGATGCAATCCGTCAATATCAAATAGTTGTGCTGCAAAATCAGTAGGCATAGCAGATTCTCTTTTCCGGTTTCACGATATTTTCTTTCCGATTATACCAGAAACGTTCCGGCTTGTAAAATCTGCAAACTTGTGTCATCGCAGATTTTGCAAGTCACTGATTCTGTGCTATACTAACTTTGTCTGTGCAGAATCGACTTGATACAAAAAGAGATGCCGTCATTTGACAGCATCTCTTACAATATGGTATAATAGAACAGTCGGCTTCTTCCGTCAGGAAGGAGGTGAACGTATTTGCTGTATTACATGATTTCGCTTTTCACTTCTGTTATGGTAGACATTATCCTGTATAAGGTCTACAAATGGCTAGACAGGAAGTAAGCCCGACAAATAGCCTAACACATTGCCTGATTCCACTTGGATAAGGCGAAAGCCCTCAGAGCTGCAACTCTGGGGGCTTTCTTTTTGCGTGAACGCATTGCCTTTACATGATTTCTTTTCGTTTCTATTATAGCACAGCATCACAAGAATGTCAACTATTTTTTTATAATCCCAAATGGTTTTGGCGGCGTTTTTTCAGGATTTCTTGCTTTGCATTCTCTAATGCTGGCAGCAAAAAAGTTTCTAGTCTTTTGGACATAGACTTCATGTAAAATTGCTTTCTTGCTTGTGAACAAATTATGTATCCATTATATGTTTCTGGAATATTCTCGATAAAATCGTAGATTTCCTGCATTTTTAGTTGAATTACAGGAATCATTCTTTTTTCCGCTAACAAAAGACCTGGATATTTTAATGTTTCTAAATCTCTTGCTAATAGTGGTTTCCCTTTTAAACCATAGGTTGTCACTGTGTTTTGTATGCTTGATTGTATTCTTGTTTCATCACTAAGCATCAATTCCAATCTCTTTTCTGTACATTTATTGGCAAAAGATGCACCATTATCAAATACAGGTGCAAGACGATACGCATCATTCTCATAGAGTACACCCCAGTTTCCATTGTTGCGATCTGTATTATTAATTAGGATGTCTATGAGCATTTGAGTCCAAAATCGTTCTGTTATACCGCTTACTTTGCTGAGAATAGGGTTGTATCGTAAGTGCAGAAGGATTTCTTCAAGGTCAACTAGATGTGAATCCGAGGTAGAGGATAGGCTTTCTTCCAGTTGCTTAGAGAGTTCATTGTTATATACATTTTTCAAAGTCCGAATTTCACGAAGGGAGCCTTCTTTTTGACAAAAATCTTTGCAGGCAACTACTAGTTTGCCATTTCGGATTCCTAAAATAGTTTGATGCACGTCAATTCCAAGTATTTCATAGATGTGACTTCCTATATATTCAGACAGCGGTGCTGTCATATATGACAGCACATCACCACGCATTCCTTTTGTACTTTTGGGGTACTTTACAATCCAATATGTTCCATCAATTGTAATACCTTCTTTTTCGCCAGCTTGTCCACCATATGTGCCATTTCTCTCATTGGTTAAGTATGGATCAAGATTATATATTTGCTGCATAATTTCTCCCTTCAATCCGGAAACATATACTTTTCGCAAATCATATCCCACTGATGTACATTCAAAACGTCAGGTACAAGCATTTTTGACCAGTTTTCAATGGCATCTGATATACTCATAAATGCTCCCATATCGTTTTCTTCATCTGCTTTTTCAGCTGTTTTTATCATATCTTTGATTGCATCGGGAAGTTTATCATAAAAATCAGAAATATCAATTACATTGTCATTTGCAATCCATCGAAATTTTTTTGCCATCGGAACCACTCCTTTTAATAATATACCATCGCCATACTTGCCAATTCCGCAAATGCTGCCTTATTTTCCGGGAAAATACACAATCCCTGAAAGCTCTCATCATGTGCAAAGTAATATGTTGCCAAAGCTTCTGTCAGAGCAGCATCGTCTGTTTCTCCGATTTGATGCAGCATATCATTTACCGTTTGCGTAAAAGTTGTACAGCGTAAACCATTTTGTGTGAAATACTCTATTTCATGAAAATCTGGAACAAGGTTGTAGTTGATATTTTGGTAAATGCCCTTTTTTCGTGCGTAAACATCGATCACTCGTTCATTCAAATATCCAGTGAACAGTCCCATATATTCCAGTGCAGATACACCACATAAAATGACATCTTCTGTGACAACACTTTTCAACCACATTCCATGGGAGAGAAAATCACCGCTTTTTCGGGTTTCCATCATTTCATCCGCCTCCTGCATTCAATTTCTCTATTCATACCATACACGATTTCGTTCCATTTGTCAAGTAGCTTACTCGCCCGATTTGATATTCCGGCACAGATAGCACATCCGGATTTTCGTTATAGACTAACGCAGTCTTTCGATTTTCTTTCCTGTTCCGCAGCATTTTGTTCCGGTGCATCAGAACCTTCGCTGACGATCTCGTCCTTGTCCTGGAACTGTAATGCAGCATTCAGTTCTGCCAAACGGCTGGATTTTGCCTGATATTCTGCTTCTTTTGCAAATGGTTTTTGGATCTCCACTTCTGCCGTGTGCAGCTGTGTTTGAATATCCTCCAGTTGGTGCGTAGCATTCCGAATTCTGTCCTCGATACCACGGAGTACGTTGTCGATTCTGGTGATGTTTCCGGAACTGTCATCACCCAGCTCCAGTCGATGCACACCGCTATGTTCCAACGTCATGGTGTAACCCTTTTGCAGCGGCTCAAACCGTGCAAACATAGTAAACCCACAGTATTCACCGATCTCCGCCTTGGAATTGTCCGGCTTGACAAAGCTGCGGATCGCCTGCATCAGTGCAGCAGCTGCTTTTTTCCGCTCTGTGTATACCACGCCACGAACGCACATAGGCGAGAATCCGTCCACATTTGGTGTGTAATGCTCTGTATAGTGCTTCATGTCGTCGGTGTAGTGCTGAATGAATTGCTCCTTTTGCTGAATTTGCTTGGGATATTCATTCCGCACCATGTCTTCCATTCGATACCGCTGATTTCTCCAGCTGTTTCGGGAAGCTTTCAGCTTGGAAACCTCAATGTCCAGTTCCATCTGCTCTTTTAGCCGAGGATCTCCGGTGCAGACTGCCTTGACCTCAGCATAGGACAATGCACGATCGTCCACGTCCTCTACATCTCGGTTCGGCGATTTGGATGTCATGATCTGACCGGTGATCTTTTGTTTCCGCTCGATAGTCTGCCAACTGTAGGCATCAAAGGTGTCCTCTGTGACATAGCGATAGATGTGTACTTCTTTGTTTTGATTGCCCTGTCGGATGATCCGTCCCTCCCGCTGCTCGATGTCGCTTGGACGCCAGGGTACGTCTATATGATGTAATGCGATCAGACGCTCCTGTACATTTGTGCCTGCACCCATCTTTTCCGTAGAACCGAGCAGCACACGCACTTTTCCTTTTCGTATCTTTTCAAAGAGGGCTTCTTTCTGCTTGTTGGTGCTTGCTTCGTGGATATATGCGATTTCTTCCGCTGGGATACCCATGTCGATCAGATGGTTTTTGATGCTGTCATAGATGTTGGTAAATTCTTTGCTGCTCTTGGATTTGTCCGGTGTGGACAGATCTGAGAAGATCAGCTGTGCAGACCGCTGCTCGCTGGTTTCCTGCCAGATACGGTATACATTTTTGGCACACGCCATCGCCTTGCTGTGTTCCGATTCCGGCAAGTTATGGTTCAGCAGTCGCTGATCCAGAGCCAGACTTCTGCCGTCGTTGGTAATGGACAGCATATTGTCTACAGAACTGTCCACACCGCCGCCGTGAACTCTGTCCGCACGTTCCATAAAGGATTGCATAAACTGCTTCTGGATCTCGGAAGATGGCAGCACTTCGGTGTGAAAAACGGCTTTTGGTACGTCCAGATTTAGCATATCTGCGGTCTGAATGTCTGCGATCTCCCGGAATAAGTTGGTCAGTTCCGGCAAGTTATGAAATTTGGAAAATCTGGTCTTGACACGGTATCTGCCGCCCTCCGGAGCGACTTCACCGGCAGTGACCGCTTCCAGGAAGTTACCAGCCCAGCAGTCAAAGTGGATCATACCCATTTCGGTCAAGGTGTCGTGCTGGAGATATTTCTGAAAAGTGTAAGCTTCTGCAATGCTGTTGGAGATTGGTGTGCCGGTAGCAAAGGTGCAGCCTTTTCCGTGGGTGATCTCGTCCAGATACTGTACTTTCATGTACAGATCAGATGCCCGAACAGAACCACTGGAAATGCCCACATTCTGCATTTTTGTGAAGATTTCCAGATTCTTGAACATATGGGCTTCGTCCAAAAACAGATGATCTATGCCCAGTTCTTCAAAGTATACTGTGTCGTCATCTCGCTTTTTGTCCTGTAAAGCTTCTAGCTTCTTCTTGATCTTTTTCCGAGATGCCTCCATTTGCTTGACTGTGAAACTGCGTCCATTTCCGGAGTGATTCAGTTCTTCGATCCCTCTGGTGATCTCATCTTCCTGCTGCCAGAGCAACGCCCGTTCCCGTTCCGGCGATACAGGGATCATGGTAAACTGGCTGTGTCCCATAATAATGGCATCATAATCGCCCAGCATTGCCTTGGTGAAGAACTCTTTTCGCTTGTCTTGCTCAAAAGTCGCCTGTGTCGCCACAAGGATATTGGCAGAGGGATAGAGTTTGATGTAATCCAATGCAAACTGCTCTGTCAGGTGATTGGGAACAACGACCAGACTTTTTCGGCAAAGTCCCAGCCGTTTCAGTTCCTGTGCCGCAGCGATCATCTCAAAGGTCTTCCCAGCCCCGACCGCATGAGCCAGCAGCGTGTTTTTGCCAAACAAGATTCTGGCAACCGCATTTTTCTGATGCGGTCGCAGGGTAATATCCGGATTCATGCCTGGCAGCTGTAAAATGCTGCCGTCATATTCCCGTGGGCGAATGCAGTTGAGGGTCTGATTGTAGATCTGACAGAGCGTTTCCCGACGGTCTGGATCTTCCCAGATCCATTCAGAGAAGCGTTCCTTGATGGCATCTGCCTTGATCTGTGCCGCTTCGGTTTGTTCTTTGTTGACTACCCGCCGTTTTTTTCCGTCGGGATCTTCGTAGTAGTCTACCACTTCCACACGGCGGGAATTCAGCAGAGTATCCAGCAGTACCAGTGCGTTCATACGTTTTGTGCCGTAGATCTCATTGATGGAGATATTGGCTTTTTCTGTACTACGTCCGCCGACACGATAAGATCCGGAAAAAGAGTCAAATTCCACGTGAAATTCCCGATTCCAGAACGAGATCTCAAAGGTTTCCTTGGCGAATTTCTCGTAATACTCTGTTGGAATCCATGTGGTTCCCAGTCGGACAAAGATGTCTGCGGCTTCCAGCCACTGGGGCTGCACCGCCTGTAACCGTTCTACGTTCAGGGCGTATCTGGCATCGGTTCTGGCGGCATCTTCTGCAATGGTCAGCTTTTTCCGTACATTTCCGGAGAGAT
>OGCO01001913.1_pt1 | contig 29366 bp, 21 predicted proteins | sample 1570171 | NCBI WGS metagenome assembly OGCO01 (sample SAMEA4370583, study PRJEB24528) | human gut metagenome
CATTAATGTAATCATCCGGCTTTTGTTTCAGTTGGGACAAAAGAACAACCGTCTCCACATGCCCTGTTCTCGGAAAGAGGTCCGCGGCCTCGGCCTGCTGCAAGTGATAGCCCTTCTCCCGCAGTCTCGCCACGTCCCGCGCCAGCGTGGCGGGGTCGCAGGAGACGTAGACCAGGCGGGTGGGGGACATTTGGGCGATGGCGTCGATGACTTCTTGGGAGATGCCCTTGCGGGGCGGGTCCACGCAGATGACGTCCGGCCGCAGGCCCCGGCGGGCCAGCTCTTGGGCGGCTTCCCCCGCATCGGCGCAGAGAAACTCCGTGTTGGTCACGCCGTTGCGGGCGGCGTTGGCCTTGGCGTCCTCGATGGCGGCGGGAATGACCTCGGCGCCGATGGCTTTCCCGGCCCGGCGGGCCAGGACCAGGGTGATGGTCCCGATGCCGCAGTAGAGGTCTAAGACCGTCTCCGTCCCGGTGAGCTGGGCGAAGTCTAAAGCGCGGCCGTAGAGGACCTCGGCCTGGTCCCGGTTGACCTGGTAGAAGGAGGGGACGGAGAGGCGGAAGTTCAGGTCACAGAGGGTGTCCTCCAGGAAATCCTGCCCCCAGAGGGTGTGGTACTCCTTGCCCAGAATGACGTTGGTCTTGGCCTGGTTCACGGACAGGACCACGCCCACCAGCCCCGGCTCCGCCGCCCGGAGCGCCTCGATGAGCTTGTCCTGCTGGGGGAGCCGCTTTCCGTTGGCGATGACGGCGCAGAGGGACTGGCCCTTCTGATTGACGCGCACATAGAAATGCCGGATGAGGCCCTCGTGGGCCTTTTCGTCATAAGCGGGGACATGACAGTCTGCCATCCAGGCCCGAAAGGCGCTGCGCAGACGGGTGGCGGGCAGGGGCTGGAGGAGGCAGTCGGGGCAGTCGATCACGTCATGGCTCCGGGCGCGGAAAAAGCCCACGCGGGGGCCGTCTGCCACGGGGAACTGGATCTTGTTCCGATACCGGTCCGGCTGGGCTGCGCCGTGGATCACGGAGACCGCGCCGTCCCAACCGCCGATGCGCTGGAGGGCGTCCTGGACCTTCTGGCGCTTAAAATTCAGCTCCTCTTCGTAGGTCATGTGCCGCAGCTGACAGCCGCCGCACTTGGGGTACTGGGGACAGTCCGGGACCTGCCGGCCGGGGGACGGCTCCGTCACCTCCGCCACCCGCCCCCAGGCGGCGGACTTGCCGACCTTTAAGAGCTGCACCTGGCAGAGCTCACCAGCTAAGGCACCCTTGACAAAAACGGCCTGCCCGTCCAACCGGGCCACGCCCTCCCCGGCGCTGCCGTAGCCCTCGATGCGGAGGGGATATACTTCGTTTTTCTTCGCTGCCATGGCTGCTGCTCCTTTTTGTGAGATCTTGAACATCTGTTGGTATCCCCTAGTATACCACAAGGGGCCTTGGAGGGACAAGCGGGAATCTCGAAGCGGCTCGTTTGCAGGAAGTTTCACGCCATCTTGCATTTCAGAGAAAACAGGAGTAAGATAAAGCCAAAAAAACACCGGGCGGTGCCCGGAAGATCAGGGAGGTCTTTGCCCATGCAAGATGGTTTCATCAAAGTCGCCGCCGGAACCCCGGAGATCCGGGTGGCCGACTGCGCCTATAATGTCCGGCAGATCACGGATGCTTTGCACAAAGCCGCAGCCCGCGGCGTAAAGCTGGCCGTGTTCCCCGAGTTCTGCCTGACCGGCTATACCTGCGGGGATCTCTTTTTGCAGGATACGCTGCTGCAAGGCGCGGAAGACGCCCTGCGATCCCTCCTGGAGGGCAGCAAGGACCTGGACCTGCTGGCGGTGGTGGGGGTGCCGGTGCGGTACAACCAAAAGCTCTTCAACTGCGCGGCGGTGTTCTGCCGGGGGGCGCTGCTGGGCCTGGTCCCGAAGATCCATTTACCCAATTATACGGAGTTTTACGAGGGGCGCTGGTTCACCTCCGGCCGGGAACTGCGGGGGACGGACTTCTGCATCCCCTTTGCGGGACAGGAGAGCGTGGAGTTTTCTGCGGGCCTGCTGTTTCGCTGCGTCAACGAGCCGTTGTTGACGATCGGGGTCGAGATCTGCGAGGATCTTTGGGTGGCAGATCCCCCCTCCACCCGCCTGGCCCAAGGGGGTGCGACGCTGGTCCTGAACCCCTCCGCCAGCGATGAGACGGTGTGCAAGGACGCCTACCGCCGGACGCTGCTGGAAGCTACCTCCGGGCGGCTGGTCTGCGGCTATGTCTACGCCGATGCGGGATGGGGGGAGTCCTCCACTGACCTCATCTATGCCGGGCACAGCCTCATTGCGGAAAACGGGACGATCTTAGCCGAGCGGCGCTTTGCAACCGGCCTGACCATCACCGAGATCGACCTGCAAAAGCTGGCCCACGAGCGGCAGCGCATGACGACCTATCCGGCGGACGCCCCCGACCTGTATCCAAATTACTTTGAATTGGAGCGCACGGAGACCCGGCTCACCCGCCCCATCGCCCCCAATCCCTTCGTTCCCGCCGACCACGGGGACCGGGCGGCCCGGTGCCGGGAGATCCTGACCCTGGCGGCGCTGGGGCTGAAAAAACGTCTGGCCCACACCAGGGCCAAAACCGCAGTGGTGGGTCTGTCCGGGGGCTTGGACTCGACCTTGGCGCTGCTCATCACGGCACGGGCCATGGAGCTGCTGGGCCGTCCCCAGTCCGATATTCTGGCCGTCACCATGCCCTGCTTCGGCACCACCCAGCGGACGAAGTCCAACGCCCAGGTCCTGGCGGAGGAGATCGGGGCCAGCTTCCGGGAGATCGACATCGGCCCTGCCGTGAAGCTCCATTTTCAAGACATCGGCCAGGCCATGGAGGATCTCTCCGTCACCTTCGAGAACGGACAGGCGCGGGAGCGCACGCAGGTCCTGATGGACCTGGCCAACAAGACCGGCGGTCTGGTCATCGGCACCGGGGACCTGAGCGAGCTGGCCCTGGGCTGGGCGACGTATAACGGGGACCACATGTCCATGTACGCCGTGAACGCGGGCATCCCCAAGACGCTGGTGCGCCATCTGGTGGCCTATGTGGCCGACGAGCAGCGGGGGAGCGCCCCGCGCCTGTCCGCCGTGCTGGAGGATATTTTGGCGACCCCCGTCTCCCCGGAGCTGCTGCCGCCCAAGGAGGGAGAGATCGCCCAAAAAACGGAGGACTTAGTCGGGCCGTATGAGCTGCACGACTTTTTCCTCTACTACGCCGTCCGCTGGGGGTTCCGGCCCCGGAAGGTGTTCCGGCTGGCGGAGTATGCCCTGGGGGAGAAGTATGACCGGGCAACGCGCCTGCGCTGGTTGCAGAATTTCTACCGCCGCTTCTTCGCCCAGCAGTTCAAGCGCTCCTGTCTGCCGGACGGACCGAAGGTCGGTTCCGTGACCCTCTCGCCCAGAGGGGACTGGCGGATGCCCTCAGACGCTGCCGCAACGCTGTGGCTGGAAGAGGTGGAGCGCTTGACCATTTGACAGAAAAAGGAGAGGGCCGCATGGCCCTCTCCCTCAGTTTGTAGGAGCAAGGTTTTGTGGTTGTCTTACTTCACCACGCCGTCACAGAAGCGGTGCAGGATCGCAGAGACCTGGGCGCGGGTGGCGTTGCCCTGGGGCGCCAGGGTGGTGTTGGTCACGCCGTTGATGAGCTTGGCGGCGTTGGCCCAAGCCAGGGCGTCCTTGGCGTAGGCGCTGACCTGGCCGTTGTCAGAATATCCGGACAGGTCGGCTTTCTTCGTCACGTCATAGCCCTTGTACTGCGCGTAGCGATACAGGATCGCCGCCATCTGCTCGCGGGTGATGGAGTCGTTGGGCGCAAAGGTCGTGGCGGAGGTGCCCTTCACGATCTGGTTGGCCGCGGCCCAATTCACGGCGTCCGTGTACCACTGACCGGCGGGCACGTCCACAAAGGCGCTGGTGCCGGTGACGGCAGGGGAACCCTCCAGACGGTACAGGATGGTCACGATCATGGCGCGGGTGGTGGTGGCGTTGGGGGCGAACACATCCGCCGCCGTGCCGGCCATCATGCCCTTTTCATACACGTATTTCACATCGTTGTAGAACCAGTCGGCGCTCTTCACATCCCCGAAAGGCAGGCCGGAGACGGGAGCCTCAGTCCACTTGGCGTAAACCGTGGTGTTGGCGTCCAGCTTCACAGAGGTGATCTTCTTGGTCAGGCCCTTGTCTGCATACCAGCCCTCGAAGGTCGCACCGGACTTGGTGGGAGCGTACTGGGCCAGGTCGATGCTAGTGCCCTTGTTCTTCGTGACCTTGCTGATGGCGCTGCCGCCGTTGCTCTCAAAGGTCAGGGTGTAGGTGGTGGAGGCAGAGCCGCCGCTGGAACCGGAACCACCGTGGCTAGGTGCCTGGTAATAGGCAACGCCGGAGAGGTCCACGGAGAAGGTTATGGGTTCGTAGGTTGTAGCATCGTCACCTTCACCTTCTGCGACCCACTGGACGGTGACGGTTTTGGCCGTCTTATCTTTGAAATAGAAAGCTACGCCTGTCTTGTTTCCGGGCAGAGTTTCCACATTTTCTTCCTTGGCAGTTTCCGAAATCGTTGCATCAAAAGCATACTTAAACTTCGTCACGCCTTCAGGAGCCTCCAGATCAAAACCGACCCAGTAGCCCTTGTTTTTTTCCGCGTTAGTATGCTCTCTCAGCTGCTTGGCAGAAATGGCCACGTTGTAAACGCCGCCTGCGCCCTGAGAGGTGATGGTTGCGGTGTAGCTGCCCGCCGTGTACAGCTCTTCGTCCTTGTAGGCATTGGTCTCTGCGTTGTCGTGGAGCTTGGCGGGACGGATCGCAGGCGCAGAGTCCTCGGCCATGGCCAGCGTCACGCCGGACAGGTCCATGTGATACACGGTGTTGCTCAGGACCGCGCCGTCCTCATCAAGCCACTGGACCTGTGCCCAGGTCTTGAGAGTCTTGCTGCCGGCATCCACATAGAAGGCGATGCCGGACTTGTTCTCCTCACCGATAGTAACCACATTCTCTTCCAGCTCAGACGCAGTGCCCAGGGCCAGCGCATCCTTGGACGCGCCAAAGGCATACTTCATCTGCGTTGCGCCTTCAGGAGCAGCCAGCGCAAAGCCGACCCAGTGGCCCTCGTTGCTGTTCGCGTTAGTGTGCTTTTTCAGGTTCTTGACGGAAACTGCAACCTCGGTGTAGTAGTCACCCGTCTCCGCTTCCGTTGCCTGGGTTGCGCTGACGTTGTAGCTGTTCTCGTCATACAAAGTCTGGATAGGCTCAGCAGACTGATCCGCCAGCTTTGCGGCGTAGACCGTTTCAGGCGCAGCAGGAGCAACAGAGAAGGTGCCATCTTCCCCTGTCTGAACAGCCAGACCAGGTTTCAGGAACGCTGCGTTGGGTCGGACAGAGAAAGTGCCGCCAGAAATTCCAACCTCAGAAGTAATCGTATGTGCGCGGGTTGCAGCAGAGTAACCATTCCATGTGTCATCCCCGGAGATGATCTTCACATCGCCTGTGATTTCGGGGTCGCCGGAAATATCCAGATTGATTGCCTGGTCATAGTTATTGCCAATATTATAAATGGCAATGGCGCTCATGCTTTCCCCGTTGATCTTACCTCCAGTAATTTCAATGTTGCAGGAGTTTCCGTGATTCTCATTGTCAGAAGTATAGGTACCGCCCCAAACATAAATCGCATCACCGATCCAAGCAGAACCACTATAATTCCAATACTGGGCAATGGAGTCCTTCTCCTGAGTGGACGTCATACCATAGATCTCACCGCCAGAGATCTTGATCTGGCCCATACGAGCAGAGATGCCGCCTTTGATCACACCGCCAGAAACATCCAATGTAGTCTGGCCAGGCATATAAATAGCCTCACTCTTGGCAGAGGTCAAAGTACCGTCGGTGACAATAAAGTTCATATCACCTTTCGTGTTGTTGCCGCTCAAGCAAGCGTACTCGCTGGAAATAGAACCACCATTGATCGTTGCAGTACTGCCCTCAAAGACAGAAACACCATATTGAGTGCTTTCGATACAACCACTTTCCAGTATGAGCGTACCACTGTTCAGCTGAACCGCTGCGTAGCCATTTGTGTTTGTGCTACTAATTTTACCTGTTTTATCGACAGAAGAATCTTGTACGATCAACTTTGCATTGTTAGTGACTGACAAAGCAGTAGTTCCTGCGGACACTGTGTAGCCATTTAAATCCAGTGTAGTATTTTCACTGATAGATGCCATTTCAGTCAGAGCTACGTTTTCCGTCAGCTTGATCACACCATCTTTACTTTCAGGTAATGTACTTGCCGGGGAAGTGCCAGGGGTAGTGTTGTCCTCCGTCGCCAGCGCGGCGGTGGGCAGCAGGGTCAGCAGCAGGCATAAGCTCAGCGCTGCTGACAACATTCTCTTCTTCATGTTTGGGTTCCTCCTTGCAAATTTTGGTTTCCCAACGGTTCGTCCGGGGAAAGGTTGTCTCTCCCCGAACGAGGTCGGGGAAAAACAAATATGCCGTGCAGGTTCCAATGACCCTACACGACAAGCTAGGAGGCAAATGCCCATGCGTACAAACGTCTGGGGTGCGCCTCAGGGTATAGCAAAACACAGGTTTCCCAGAGATAGCCAACTGCAAATTGCTTGCAATGGCCCTGAAAAAACTGTATAATGGTACCCATGCGGTGCGGCCTCAGGCCGTTGTGTAGGTGCTCTCTCACCTGTGCAGGCTGGCGGAGCTCCTACCTTCCGTCAGCTGCCGCATATTTTGTTTTCCGAGTCTATTATACCAAATGGTCAGAAAATAGCAAGGGGAATTTCTGCAGTTGGAAAATTTCGGGATAGAAAGCGGATTGACAAGGCTGACAGCATGCCGTACAATAAGGGTGGACGAAATGATGCGAGGTTCATCCACAACAAGTTACCTCTTTTCTCGCTGCGAAGGAGTTGCAAAAAAGAGAGCATCCGGACAACGGATGCTCTCTTTTTTGCACGTTACATCAAAATTAGCCGCATGGGTTTCCGTTACTCGTCCAGCTTGAGGACGGCCATGAAGGCCTCGGTGGGGAGCTGGACGGTGCCCAGGGTGCGCATCTTCTTCTTGCCTTCCTTCTGCTTTTCCAGCAGCTTCTTCTTCCGGCTGATGTCACCGCCGTAGCACTTGGCCAGCACGTCCTTCCGCATGGCCTTGACGGTCTCGCGGGCGATGATCTTGCCGCCGATGGCCGCCTGGACGGGGACCTCGAAGAGCTGGCGGGGGATGTTCTCCTTCAGCTTTTCGCAGATCTTCCGGGCGCGGCCGTAGGCCTTGTCCCGGTGGACGATGAAGGACAGGGCGTCCACCTGCTCGCTGTTGAGCAGCAGATCGACCTTGACCAGGTCGGAAGCGCGGTAGTCCAGGAACTCATAGTCCAGGGAGGCGTAGCCTTTGGTCCGGGCCTTCAGGGCGTCAAAGAAGTCGTAGATAATTTCGTTCAGGGGCATGTGGTAATGGATCTCGACCAGGTTGGTGTCGAGATACTGCATGTCTTTGAACTCGCCCCGGCGCTCCTGGCACATGGGCATGATGTTGCCGACGTAATCCGGGGGGGCGATGATGGAGACCTTGACGAACGGCTCCCGCTGCTCCGCGATGACGGAGGGGTCGGGGTAGTTGTGGGGGTTGTCCACGCGGACCTCCGTGCCGTCGGTCTTGGTCACTTCGTAAATGACGTTGGGCAGGGTGGTGATGAGGTCCAGGTCGAACTCCCGCTCCAAGCGCTCCTGAATGATCTCCATGTGGAGCATCCCCAAAAAGCCGCAGCGGAAGCCGAAGCCCAGGGCGGCGGAGGTCTCCGGCTCGAAGGACAGGGAGGCATCGTTGAGCTGGAGCTTTTCCAGGGCGTCCCGCAGGTCGGGGTACTTGGAGCCGTCTTCGGTGTAAATGCCGCAGTAGACCATGCTCCGGGCGGGGCGATAGCCGGGCAGGGGCTCGTCGGCGGGGTTTTCCACGGTGGTGATGGTGTCGCCCACCTGGGTGTCCTTGACGTTCTTGATGGAGGCGGTGAGATAGCCGACCTCGCCGGCGGAGAGGCTCTTGCAAGGCTCCAGTTTGGTGGGCAGCAGATGGCCGATCTCCACCAGGCTGTACTGGGCGCCGGAGGCCATCATCTTCACGGTCTTGTCCAGGGTCAGCGTGCCTTCCATGACGCGGAAGTAAACGACAACACCGCGGTAGGCGTCATACTGGCTGTCGAAGATCAGGGCCTTGAAGGGGGCCTTGGGATCGCCGGTGGGGGCGGGGACGTGATGCACCACGTCCTCCAGGACGGCCTGAATATTGGTGCCCATCTTGGCGGAAATTTCGGGCGCGTTGGCGGCCTCTAAACCGATGACGTTCTCCACCTCTTCCTTGGCCAGGGCGGGGTTGGCGGCGGGGAGGTCGATCTTGTTGATGACAGGGCGAATTTCGAGATCATGCTCCATGGCCAGATAGGTGTTGGCCAGGGTCTGGGCCTCCACGCCCTGGGAGGCGTCGACCACGAGAATGGCCCCCTCGCAGGCGGCCAGGGAGCGGGAGACCTCGTAGTTAAAGTCCACATGGCCCGGCGTGTCGATGAGGTTCAGGGTGTAGGTCTCGCCGTTCAGAGCGTCGTACTGGATGGTGACGGCGCGGGCCTTGATGGTGATGCCGCGCTCGCGCTCTAAGTCCATGTTGTCCAGCAGCTGGTTTTCCATCTCCCGCTCCGGCACGGCGTGGCAAAGCTCCAGCAACCGGTCGGCCAGGGTGGACTTGCCGTGGTCGATGTGGGCGATGATGGAGAAATTGCGGATCTTGGATTGGTCGGTCATAGTGTTTTTATCCTCCTTGGTGGGGGTGGCGTTTGGCGGAGCCAAACACCATGAAATCGCTTAGGTCTTATGGTTCTTCCGCTCCCCGGCGACCTCCCGCCCCAGCTGGTCGGCCAGGGTCCGGAAGAGCAGGGCAGTCTCCGGATGGCGGTGGCAGAGGTCCAGGCAGAGCTGGGTGAGCAGGTCTGCGGCGGTGAGCATCACGGCGGGGTCCGGCCCCTGGCTGGCGCCTTGGCCGGTGCCCCGGTCGGTCAGGCGACCCAGAAGATAGTCGGCGGATACTTGGTAATAGTCACAGGCCCGGACCACAAAGGCCAGGCCCGGCTCCCGGATGCCGTTTTCATAGTGGGACAGCAGCGCCTGGGAGACCTCCAGCGCTTGGGCGGCCTCGCGTTGGCTGACGCCTTTTTCGTGGCGCAGCTGGGACAGGGTCCGGGCAAAGCGTGCGTACATACGATTCCTCCTGCCGTCCCGCCGGGTGGACCGGAGGGACGTTACGTTCTGTATAGTATATCTCCGCTATTATACGCTGAAAAATACCCTCTGTAAAGAGCCTTGCAAGGAGAAATTTTCTCCCCCCGCTGCCGGGTGGACCGGCATTTTCACAGGGGGCCTCGACGCCCTTCCGCCGGGAGGGGCAAAAGGCGGCAAAAGGTCTTGCTTTACACCTCTTGACGGGGGGAGCGCAAGCTCGTATCATCATACTTGTAACCGGTTTGTTACTTTTTGGTTGGGCCCAACCCGGATAACAGAAAGGAGCAATCTGTGAAACAACGAATGAGATCCGCTTGGCAGCTCTGGCGAGGCCAAGCGAGAACGGCCAAGCTGTGCCTGGCCCTGGCAGCCCTGTCTGTGGCGGCGGCGCTGCTGCTCTCCTCCGGGACGCTGTGCTACGCCGTCTCCTCCCAGGACCTGGTCCGGGAGCAGGCGATCACCCCCGCAGCCCAGCCCACCCGGCAGCTGACGGGGGCGGAGTCCCCAGGCATCCAAACGACGGCGGCGGAGCCAACAGAACCGGCGGAGACCCCGCCCGAACCGGCCCCAACAGAGCCGCAGGAAGACACGCCGCCTGCCGATGCGTTGATCTGGCCCGTCACCGGGCGCATCACGTCCCCTTTCGGCCCCCGGACCATCTTCGGCGGGGAAGACTTCCACCAGGGCTTGGACATCGCCGTCCCCCTGGGGACGCCCATTGCGGCGGCGGCCGGGGGACAAGTCATCTGGTCCGGCGAAAAAGGCTCCTATGGCAACCTCATCCAGATCGACCACGGCAACGGCTGCGTCACTTATTACGCCCACTGCTCGGAGCTTCAGGCGGCGGTGGGGGACTGGGTGGCGCAGGGGCAGACCATCGCCTTGGTCGGTTCAACGGGCCGCTCCACCGGCCCCCACTGCCATTTTGAGGTCCTTTGGCAGGGGGAACGGCTGGACCCTCAGAACTGTCTACCTTGACAAATCCTCTTTTCTTTGGAGGAACCGGCAGAAAGGAGGCGCTTTGCAGGTAGTTTCCCGTGAAAATGCACAATAAATGCATAAAGCTCTGCGAATGAAGCTAAAATTTGGGAAAATATAGGAAAAAAGTGCAGGAAAAGCGTCGAGATGCAAGAAATTGCCCTTTCCTAGCTTATGATGCAGGAAGGGCGTCGCGTCTGTGAAGAAATGTTTTTAATCATTTTGTATATAGACAATAGGTTGATTTTTTTTCGGGTTTTAGGTACCCTTGGGGCAGTTGATCGGTTTTATACCCATTTCATACAAGGAGGATTTTTATTATGTTACCTGTGAACCCGGAAGCCATCGGCCTGTTTGGTCTGTTTGCTACCGTCATCTGCTTCGGCCTGGAGCAGGTGGGCGTCGGCGTCAAGGGCGCTGACCACGCCAAGCTCACCCGCAGCCTGGGCTACATCGCCGTTTTCTTCGGCGGCTTTACCCAGCTCTTCACCGGCGTGTGTATGTACCTGTTCTCTGTCGGCGGTGACCACAGCATCTATCTCGGCACCGTCTTCAGCTTCTTCGGCCTGTTCTGGATCTTGGTTGGCTTCTTCTTCTTAAAGGGCGGCGACAAGAAGGTCATGGCCCACTTCTTCCTGACCGCCCTCATCCTGGTCATCGGCTTTACCATCCGTGCCTTCCAGGACGGCCTCATCTGGCCCCTGGGCGTGGACCTGGTGGTGATCGACCTGCTGCTGATCACCCTCATCCCCGCCTGGTACACCGAGAAGCCTGCCCTGACCAAGCTGGCCGGCGTGTGCAACCTGGCCATCGGCATCATCTCCCTGTTCCTGCTTTTCCCGGCTCTGTTTGCGTGAGGCAGACCGGAGCAAGTTTTGTTCCCATCTACCCTATGAAAACCGAATCAAGATCGACTGTACCAGCGGAGGCTCGTGTTGCCTCCGCTGGTTTATTTCGTGTAATATATTGTATTTTTCGTGCAAACAGCGTATACTATACATGCCAGCAAGAAGGAGTTGATACTATGGCTGGAACAACGACAAACATCAGCATCCGAATGGACGCTGACCTCAAAGCGCAAGCAGATGCCTTGTTTTCTGAACTCGGCATGAATCTTTCCACAGCCTTTAATATTTTTGTTCGTCAGTCTCTGCGGGAGGGTGGGATCCCCTTTGCCATCAAAATGGATCAACCCAATCAAGAGACGATAGCCGCCATGCTGGAAGCAGAGCGGATCGCCAGAGACCCGTCCGTAAAAGGTTATACGGATCTGGACGAACTCTTCGCGGATCTCAAAAAATAAGTTTGTAAAAAGCCCGACCTGCCTTGACAGGCGGGCCGGGCTGGGCTATACTAGAAGCAACAGGAGCGGCTGGAGACGGTCGTTCCCTCACATGTCAAACAGTCATCACAACGTGACAACCAGTAACCGCTCGGGGGCGTACCGGGCGGTTACTTCTTTTTGTTACCATCGTTGTGAGACTGCTTGTACAGGTAGACGCTGAATAAAACGCCGAACACAGCACAGCCTGCGGATACAAGATCGCAGATCAACGAGATGATAGACATAAGCTGTCCCCCCTTCCCTTGGGTCGGGGGACGGAAGAAGTGCCCCCCGATCTCAGAGAGCGAACCGCCTTTGTCCAGTGCTTTTCTGCTGGTCATAGAAATAGCTTGTGCTCAGTATAGCAAAGTTTGACAAAGTTCGCAAGGAGTTTGCTTTGTGTTGTAAAAAGAGGCCGGGGGCGTCGTGTCCTCGGCCTTTGCTGTGTCTGGCCTGAGAAAAGTGAAACGAAAACACGGCTTCTCCCTGGCCAGATTTGTGCCAGGTGCCCTTTTTTCTGGGGAGCGGCAAAAAGCCGTGAAAATCCCCCTGGATTGTGCTAAAATAAAGTATTCGGGCGCGGCAGACCGCCGCCCATCCGTCAGAGGAGGTCTTGCAGCCATGTCGGCCAAGGAAGAATTTATCGAACTGTTTCAGGAGCACATCCACCGGGACGGGGCAGAGGCCCTGCTGGATTACCTGACCAACAAATGCGACTTTTTCACCGCCCCGGCCTCCGCCCGGTACCACGGGGCTTACGCCGGCGGCCTGTGTGAGCACAGCCTGAACGTCTACCACTGCCTGGCGGACTACCTGGCCCGCGAACGGGTCACGGACCTGTATGGGCTGGAATACAGCCAGGAGTCCATTGCCCTGGTGTCTCTGCTGCATGACGTGTGCAAGATCGGCTGCTATAAGCCCTCCACCCGCAACGTGAAGGGGGAGGACGGCAAGTGGACCAAGGTCCCCACGTATCAATATGAAGACCCTCTGCCCTATGGCCATGGGGAGAAATCCGTCTATGTGGTCAACGGCTTCGTCCGGCTGACGAGAGAAGAGGCCATGGCCATCCGCTGGCACATGGGCTTTTCCGGGACGGAAGACAGCCGCCTGGTCGGCAAAGCCTTTGCCAAGTATCCTCTGGCCTTCGCCCTGTCTGTGGCTGACATGGAAGCCACCTATTTCCTCGAAGAGGAACCCTGAAAACCCAACGCGCCCCCCAGCGGAAAGGGGGCGCAGGAAAGGAAGCTATTCGTTTTATGACAACCTTTGCATCCCTTGGGATCGCGGCGCCCATTCAAACCGCTCTGGCCGAGTATGGCTACGAGACGCCCACCGTGATCCAGGAAAAGGCCATCCCCGCCGGTATCGCCGGGCGGGATGTCCTGGGCAGCGCCCAGACCGGCACGGGCAAGACCTGTGCCTTCGGCGTGCCCATCTTGCAGCGCCTGGCCGCACAAGGCCACGGCAAACCCATCCGCGCCCTCATCCTCACCCCCACGAGAGAGCTGGCCATCCAGATCGACGACAACCTCCACGCCTACGGCAAGCACCTGCCCCTGACCGAAGCCGTCATCTTCGGCGGCGTGGGCCAGGCCCCCCAGGTCGAGAAGCTCAAGCGGGGCGTGGATATCCTCACCGCCACCCCCGGCCGCCTGTTAGATTTGGCCGGGCAGGGGCTCCTGGACCTGTCGCAGGTGGAGATCTTCGTTCTGGACGAGGCCGACCGGATGCTGGATATGGGCTTTATCCACGATGTCCGCAAGGTCATCAAGCTCCTGCCGGAGAAGAAGCAGACCATGTTTTTCTCCGCCACCCTGCCGCCGGAGATTTTGGACCTGGTGGACACGCTGCTCCATGACCCGGTGAAGGTCGCCGCGGCCCCCATCTCCACCCCTGTGGAAGTGATCCGCCAGGAGGTCTGCCTGGTGGACCGGAAGAACAAAACGGACCTGCTGCTGGAGATCCTGCAGCAGGAGAACGTGAGCAGCGCCCTGGTCTTTACCCGCACCAAGCACGGCGCGGACAAAGTGGCCAGGGACCTGACCCGCAAGGGCGTCACCGCCGCCGCCATCCACGGCAACAAGTCCCAGACCGCCCGGCAGGAGAGCCTGCGGAAGTTCAAGTCCGGGGAGCTGCGGGTCCTGGTCGCCACGGACATCGCTGCCCGTGGCCTGGACATCGAGGACCTGTCCTATGTCTTCAACTACAACCTCTCCGAGGTCCCCGAAACCTATATCCATAGGATCGGCCGGACGGGCCGCGCGGGGAAGGGGGGCACAGCCATCTCCTTCTGCGATTACGGCGAGCTGCCTATGCTCAAAGACATTGAGAAGCTGCTGAAAAAGCCCATCCCCCGCCGGGAGCACGACTACCCCATGCAGGTCTTCGAGGCCCCGAAGAAAGACAGCAAGGGCCGTTTGGTGTATCCCGAAGACGCAGAAGCCCGTCAGGCCGCCCGCGAAAAAAACGCCGCCCGCAAGCAGGCAGCCGCCGAAAAAGCCGCCCAGAAAGCGGCGAAGGAAGCGGAGCAGGCCGAGAAAGCCCAGCAGGCTGCGGCCTCCGAAGCGCCTGCCGATGAATCCAAGAGCCGGAAACGCCGCCGGGGCAAGCATCGCACCGAAGCCGCTGCGCCAGAAGCACAGCAGCAGGTCCAGCCCGCCCCCAAGCCGGAGAAGACCCGCCGGACCTTCCCCCACGGGAAGCAAAATCTGGGCAGCCTGTCCGACTTCTTAGCTGCCCAGCCTACGGACGCGGAAGAGGCATCTTATGCGCCCCACCGGGACCCGCTGGAAGGGGAGGTCATCATGGACGCCACCGCCCGCCTGCTGGCGGCGAAGCCTGTCTACCATTACTATAAGCCCCACTATAAAACCCAGAACGATCGGCCCCACAGCCACGGCACCAAACAGCGGCACCAGGCCCACGGCCAGAACGACAACGCCGAGCGGAACGGCCGGAATCGAAACGACCGGCGGAGCAAGAACCGCACTGCCAAGGCCCAGGCCCAGGAGCCGACCAAGGCAGTGAAAGCCATCCACCCCGAACAGACGGCCCAGGCCCCCAAGCGGCGGGAGCTGCCCAAGAAGGGGGCACCCGTTCCGATGAAAAAGGCCGGGTCTCCCCTGGACCGTAACCCCGCCCGGTCCAACCGGGGGCGGAACCGCATCCCCCCCAGAATCGAGCCACCGGCCAACCGGCAGAAAGACTCCACCGAGCAGAAGAGCCTGATGAAGCCCTTCTATATCGACCATGATTAAAGACGCTGACTGGCAGCAGCGGATCGGCGCCCCGCCGGAGAGATCCCGGAGGCGGCGTCGGCGGCGCCGGTCCGGCTGTCTGACCCGATTTCTGGCCTTCGTGCTGGTGGTTGCCGCCCTGGCGGGGTGGTTCTGGTGGCAGCAGAACGGGCTGAGCAGCGAAGAAATTGAGGTCGCTTCGGCCCCGGACGGGTTCGCTGGCTACCGCATCGTTCTCATCTCCGACCTGCACGCGAAGGAGTTTGGCGTGGGAAACGAGAAGCTCATCCAATACGTCAAAGACCTGCACCCGGATCTCATCGCCGTCGTGGGCGATATTCTGCACGAGAAGAGCCAGCTTGCCATGATCCCCGCCGTGGCCAGCGGCCTGGCCGGCGTGGCCCCGACCTATTACGTCACCGGCAACCACGAGTGGGCTGCCCATGCAGTCCAGGAGCTGGAACCGCTGCTGGAAGAAAACGGCGTTCACGTCCTCTCCAACACCTATGTGATGCTGGAGCGGGGCGGGGACAGGATCGCCCTGTTAGGCGCGGAGGACAGCAATGGCTACGCCGACCAGAAGACCATCGCGGAGCTGTCCGAAGAGGTGCGGCAGGAGCAAGGGGACGTTTACAAGATCCTGCTCAGCCACAGAAACACCCGCATCGAGGAATATGTCGATGCCCACATCGACCTGACCCTCTGCGGCCACGCCCACGGGGGCCTTATCCGCCTGCCGGGGACGGACGGCCTCATCGGGCCGCACCGAGAATTTTTCCCCAGCTACACGGCGGGTCTCTACGACCTGCCCTACGGCCAGCTGGTCGCCTCCCGCGGCCTGGGCAACCAGTTCCCGGCCTTCCGGCTCTTCAACCGCCCGGATGTGCCGGTGGTCGTGTTAGAATAAAATTAGAATAAAAATGATTTGCGTAATTTTGGAATGAGATGAACAGGGAGAACCTATGAAACGAAAGCAATACACCAGAGGGCTTCGGGTGGGCGTTCCCATTTCCCTGGGCTATTTGGCGGTGGCCTTTACCATGGGCATCACCGCACGAAACGCCGGATTGTCGGCCGTTCAGGCGACCCTGACCAGTTTTTTGGTCAACGCCTCGGCGGGCCAATATGCCGCCTTTACCCTCATGGCCGCCCAGGGCGGATATTTGGAAATGGCCATCTTAGAGCTGGTGACCAACGCCCGTTACCTGCTCATGTCCTGCTCCTTGAGCCAAAAGCTCTCCCCCAAGACCAAGCTGTGGCAGCGCCTCACGGTGGGCTTTGCCGTGACGGATGAGATGTTTGGCATGGCCATTGCCGAGCCGGAGGAAGTCAGCCCCTGGTACTATTTTGGTATGATGAGCATCGCCATCCCCGGCTGGTCGCTGGGGACTTTTTTGGGGACGACGGTGGGGAATATCCTGCCGGCCAACGTGGTCAGCGCCCTGAGCGTGGGCCTGTACGGCATGTTCCTGGCGGTCATCATCCCCGCCGCCCGGAAGAGTAGGCTTATTTTGGGCGTCGTGGCGGCGTCCATGGCCGCCAGCTTCCTGCTGGAGAGCCTGCCGGTCTTTGCCGGGATCGCTTCGGGCACGAAGCTCATCCTGTTGACGGTCGTCCTCTCTGCCGGGGCGGCGCTGCTGTTCCCGGTGAAGGACGAAGAACCCGGAGAGGAGGAGACCCCGTGACCCATAACAACTATATTTATATTCTGGTGGTGGCGGTGGTGACGTACCTCATCCGCGCCCTGCCTCTGACCCTCATCCGCCGGGAGATCAAGAACCGCTTTCTGCGCTCCTTCCTCTACTATGTGCCCTATGTGACCCTGGCAGCCATGACATTCCCCGCCATTCTGCACGCCACGGACAGCATGTGGTCCGGTCTGGCGGCGCTGATCGTGGGCGTTTTGGTCGCCTGGTTCAGCGGGAATTTGTTCTTTGTGGCCGCTGCCGGGTGCGTGGTGGTCTTCCTCGTGGAAATGCTGCTCTGATCCCTTGACCCCTTGAAAGGAGACTGTGATGGACGAACGGAACCTTGGGCCGACGGCCTATGAAGCGGGCCGCTGCCGGGTGGCAGTGGTCGGCGCGGGGCACGCCGGGATCGAAGCGGCCCTGGCCTGCGCCCGGCTGGGGCTTTCGACCCTGTGCTTTACCATCAATCTGGACGCTGTGGGCAACATGCCCTGTAACCCCGCCATCGGCGGCACCGGCAAGGGCCATTTGGTCCGGGAGCTGGACGCCCTGGGCGGCGAAATGGGCAAGGCGGCCGACCAGGCCTGCATCCAGTACCGCATCCTGAACCGGGGCAAAGGCCCCGCCGTCCACTCTCTCCGGGCGCAAGCCGACCGGCGGGAGTACCAGAAGGTCATGAAAGCGACCCTGGAGCGCCAGGAAAACCTGTGGGTCAAGCAGGCGGAGGTCACGAAGCTTTTGACCGAGAACGGCCATGTCACCGGCGTGCAGACGAACACCGGGGCGGTCTATTGGGCCGACGCCGTGATTCTCTGCTCCGGGACGTATCTGGGCGGCAAGACCATCATCGGCTCGGTCACCAAGCACAGCGGCCCGGACGGGATGTTCGGCGCAGACGAGCTGACCCAGAGCTTACTGGACGCGGGCCTGACCCTGCGCCGGTTCAAGACGGGCACGCCCCCCCGTGTCAACGCCCGGTCCATCGACTTCTCCCGGCTGGAACGGCAGGAGGGGGACGAGGACGCCGTCCCCTTCTCCTTCGCCAGCCAGAAGCCGGGGGCCAACCGGGTGTGCTGTTACATTACTTACACCAACGAGAAAACCCACGAGATCATCCGGGCCAATCTGGACCGCTCCCCCCTCTTCTCCGGCGTCATCCAGGGGGTGGGGCCGCGCTACTGTCCCTCCATCGAGGATAAGGTCGTCCGCTTTGCGGACAAGCCCCGGCACCAGCTTTTCTTGGAGCCGATGGGCTTGGACACCGAAGAGATTTATGTCCAGGGCTTTTCGTCCTCCCTGCCGGAGGACGTGCAGGTGGCCATGCTCCGCACCCTGCCGGGGTTGGAGCAGGCGGTGATGACCCGCCCGGCCTACGCCATTGAATACGACTGCGTGGACCCGACAGAGCTGCTGCCCACCTTGGAGCACAAAAAAGTGGCCGGGCTGTACGGTGCGGGGCAGTTCAATGGCTCCTCCGGCTATGAGGAGGCCGCTGTGCAGGGCTTCGTGGCGGGGGTGAACGCCGCCCGGAAGCTGCTGGGCAAGGCCCCCATGATCTTAGACCGCAGCCAGGGCTACATCGGCGTCCTCATCGACGACCTGGTGACGAAGGGGACCAACGAGCCCTACCGCATGATGACCTCCCGGACGGAGTACCGCCTGCTCTGCCGCCAGGACAACGCCGACGAGCGGCTGACGCCCATCGGCTATGAGATCGGCCTCATCTCCCAGGAACGCTATGACGCCGTGCAGGAAAAGTACCGGCAGGTCAAGCGAGAGGTGGACCGGCTGGAACACACCGGCGTGCCCGTGAGCCCCGCCCTCAACGCGCTCCTGGAAGCCAAGGGGGAGCCACTGGCGAAGAACAGCGTGCGCCTGTCCGATCTGATCCGCCGACCCAAGATCACCTATGCAGACCTGGTGCCGCTGGACACCGGCCGCCCGGCGCTGTCCCCACAGGTGGCGGAACAGGTGGAGATCTCCTTGAAATACGCGGGCTACATCGCCCGCCAGCAGCGGCAGGTGGAGGAAATGCGCCGATTAGAAGGCAAGCTCCTGCCGGAGGACCTGAACTATGAGGCCCTGGCAGGCCTGCGGCTGGAGGCCCGGCAGAAGCTCACCGCCATCCGGCCCCGAAGCCTGGGGCAGGCGGCCCGCATCTCCGGGGTCTCCCCGGCGGACATTGCCGCCCTGATGATCGCCTTACAGGAGGGATAAGCCAAGATGAAACTGACGAACGTGAAAGGCAAGACCTGGGTGCTGGACGGCCCCCAGCTTGTTGGCGTGTACCAGCTCGACGACACCCGCTGCCTCCTGCTGGACCCCGGCAGCTGGAAGCTCATTGAGCCCATCGAGACGGCCTTAAAAGAGGTAGGCTGGACCCCTGTGGGGGTGGCCTGCACCCACATGCACTATGACCACCATGAAAGCGCCCGGTATTTCCAGGAAACCTATGGGGCGGCTGTCTGCCTGCCGCAGCTGGAGGCGGACATCGTGCGGAACGAAGAGAGCCTGAAAAACCATCTCTTCAACTTCACCATGGGGATGATCCGCACCATCCCCCGCTTGCAGCATTTGGTCTGCCCGGTGGACCGGGTGATCGGCTTGGACGAGGATACGGTAGAGTTGTGCGGCGCAGAGCTGAAGGTGGTCCGCACCCCCGGCCATTCGCCGGACCACGTGTGTTTTATCACACCCGACAACGTCTGCTTTGCCGGGGATACTCTGATGACCGAGGACGTATTGGCCGAGGCCATGGTCCCCTTTGCCTTTGACCTGGCCGACGATCTGAAGAGCAAGCAGGTCGTGGGCGAGCTGGACTGCGACGCCTACATCTTCTGTCACAAGGGCCTGCGTTACGGTTCCGTGGCGGATCTGGCCCAGGCCAACATCGACCGCGTTTACCACCAGCTGGCGGCCTGCGCGGACCTGGTGAAAGGCCCCATGACGTACAGCGAGTTTTACGCCGCCGTGGTCACGGCCTTTGATCTGCCCGTGGGCCACCCCGCCCGCGGGCTGCATTTGGAGCGGTACATCCGCCCCTATTTGGAGTATCTCATCGACACCGATCAGCTTGCGCTCATCGAGCAGCATGGGGCCCCGTCGGTCCGGCCCAAAGGGGCGGTGCAGGGTGGCTGAAAAAGTTGTGCTGGGCCTGTCCGGTGGGGTCGATTCCGCCGTGGCGGCCCGCCTGCTGGTGGAGGCGGGGTACACCGTCTATGGCCACTGGCTGGACATCGGCTTAGGGGGCCGGGAGGCCGCCGCAGAGGTGGCGGAGAGCATCGGCATCCCCTTCTCCGCCGGGGACATCCGGCAGGAGTTGGAGACGGAGGTCATGGCCCCGTTTCAGCGGGACTATCTGGCTGGGCGGACGCCCCTGCCCTGCGCCCGGTGCAACCCCACGGTGAAATTCCCCGCCCTGTTTCGGCGGGCGGAGGAAGTGGGGGCGCAGTTCGTCGCCACGGGGCACTATGCCCGCATCCGACAGACGGAATATGGCCCCGCCCTCTGCCGGGGGGCGCACACCAACGACCAGGCGTACATGCTGGCCCGCCTGCCCAGACAGTGGCTGGGCCGCCTCCTCTTTCCCATTGGGGGCTATGAGAAGACCCAGGTCCGGGAGCTGGCGCGGGGGTATGGCATCCCCGTGGCGGACAAACCGGACAGCATGGAGATCTGCTTCATCCCCCAGGGGGATTACACCGCCTGGCTGGACCAGCGCGGACAGGTCCCCCCGCCGGGGGACTTTGTGGACCGGGACGGGAACGTCCTGGGCCGACACCTGGGCATCCACCACTACACCATCGGCCAGCGGCGGGGGCTGGGCATCCCGGCGGCGCACCGGCTCTTCGTTTCGGCCATCCGACCGGCGGAGAACCAGGTGGTCTTGTCCGACGGGACCGACCTCATGGCCGATACCGTCTGGGGGGAGGCGCTGAACCGCCTGGCACCCCTGGAAGAGGAAGCCGAGGTGACGGTCCGCCTGCGCCACTCAAAGACGGAGACACCGGCTGTGTTTTACCGGGAGGGCAGCGGGGGACGCCTGGAGCTGAAGCTCCCCGCCCGCGCCCCCACACCGGGGCAGCTGGCGGTGCTGTACGAGGGAGAGACTGTGTTGGGGAGCTTGTGGATCACGAAGGACCGTCGCGTGTAACGCGAGGAGGGTAGCATGGAACTGCGGCAAGTAAAAGGAAACACCTGGGTCCTGGACAGCTGGGAGCTGATCCCCCTTTACAGGCTCGATGCCCACCGCTGCGTTCTGCTGGACACCGGCACCTGGGACCAGCGGGATGAGCTGGAGGCCGCGCTGGACGCGGCGGGGCTGGATCCAGTTGCGATCCTGTGCAGCCACGCCCACATGGACCACATGGGCAGCAACGCCTATTTCCAGAAAACGCGGGGAGCGCAGGTCATTATGAGCCTGGGCGAGGCGGCGCAGATCATGTCGCCCCTGGGCATCCAGCTGCAATACTATAACTTCAACATGGGGGCCTTTGGGCAGTACCCGGAGCTGGGCACCGCCCCCTGTCTCCCGGACCGCATCCTGCTGCCGGGGGAGCGGGAGATCGAGATCGGCGGGGCGCAGTTTGAAATTTTGCCCACGCCGGGGCACACCATCGACCACATCAGCGTGCGGACCCCGGACAACGTGCTGTATCTGGCCGACGCCATGATGACGGGGCGCATCCTGCACCACGCCAAATTTCCCTATGCCATCTCCGTTGGAGAGTATCTGGATACGCTGGTGAAGCTCCGGGAGGTCAAGGCGGCGGAGTATATTGTAGCCCACAAGGGAATCTACCAAGAGATCCTGCCGTTCATTGACCTGGAGCTGCGCTTTTTCCGGCAGCGGATGCTGGACCTCTTAGACCGCATCGACGAAGTGACCACGCCCAAGCTGCTGACGCAGGCCATCTGCGCACACGACCGGGCGCGGCCCAAAAGCCCCCGGTCGCTGGCCTATTTTGAGCAGGCCAGCCAGAATTACCTCAACTATTTGACGGACCAGGGCTGGCTTGCCCTGGAAATCCAGGAAAATACGCTGGTCTATCGCAAAGTCTCCGTCCCCGGCGACCGGCCTTTGGTCAAGCTGCCGCCGACGGGGTGGTTTTGTGACAACCGGCCTGTCAGGAGGGAAGATATATGGAACTGGAACAAGTAAAGGACAACACCTGGGTGCTGAAAAGCTGGGAGCTGATCCCGGTGTATCGCCTGGATGCACACAAGTGCATCCTGCTGGACACAGGTCTGGTCGAGCAGCGGGAGGAGCTGCAGGAGGCCCTGACGAACTACGGCCTGGAGCCGGTGGGCGTGATCTGCAGCCACGCGCACATCGACCACATGGGCAACGTGGCCTATCTGAAAGAGAAATACGGGGCCAAGCTGGCCATGAGCTTGGGCGAGGCGGGGCACCAGATGTCTTATCTGGGCCTGAACGTGACGAGCTACCTGCTCCCGCCGGAGGACTTGGAGAGCTGGGACGCCGTGAAGGGGACCCCCTGCCTGGCCGACCGGATCATTTTGCCCACCGAGGATCACATCACGTTCTGCGGCGCGGAGTTTGACATCGTCCACACCCCCGGCCACACGGTCGATCACATCTGCACCCGGACGGCGGACAACGTGCTCTACTTAGGTGACGCCATGATGACGGGGCGGACCCTGCACCACTCGAAATTCCCCTTCGCCTTCTGCGTGCGGGATTATCTGGACTCCATGCGGAAGATGCGGTCGGAACCGGCGGATAAATTCATCGTGGCGCATTTTGGCGTCTACGATGAGATCCTTCCCCTTGTTGATATGGAGGCCCGCTTTTTTGCCGAGCGGATGCTGGACCTGCTGGACCTCATCGACCAGCCCACGGACCCCAAAAAGCTGACGTCGGACATTTGCCGGACCTATCATATTACGGCGACGAAGCTCTCGGATGTCTCCTACTTCGAGTCGTCCAGCCTGTCCTACCTGAACTATCTCCGGGGCTTGGGCTATCTGGAAGCCTATGTGGAGGACAACAGCATCCACTACCGCCGCACCCCCACCTCGTATGCCCGCAAAGAGGCCAAACGGGAGAGTGTGCTGCCCAAGACGGGGCAGTTCCGCTGAACTTCATACAGAGACGAAAATCCCCCTGCTCGCGACGAGCAGGGGGATTTTTGTGGAGAAATTCAAGGGTTTAGATAGGCAACCAAGTCCTGCCGCCACTGGGCGTAGGCCGGGTCCTCGCCCAGGGATGCAGCGTCGGCAGACCGCTTGGCAACGGCGGAGTAGCCGTCGTGGTTGACCCGCACCAGGGTCGGGGATGCGTCTGCGGTGAGGTAGAAGCAGGTCCCGTGGTTCGGGCCGGTGAGCAGCAGGTCGCCGGGCTGGGGGGTGTAGCTGGGGAGGGCGGAGTAGGAGAGCCGATCATACTGCCGCAGCAGCGTGACCAGGCGGCGGCTCAGGCCATCTGAGAGGGGGATCTCCCCGCCGTCCTCCTCCAGGACAGAAACTTGAGTGATGGCGACGCCTTCCAGCTGGCCGCCCTGCTCGCCGGGGCTGAAGTGGAGGATGATGAGGGCGGCGACGACGGAGAGGAGGCTCAGCAGGGCAACGAAGAGAAGCGGGTGTTTGGTCATGGGGGACCTCCTTGATGGTGGCCGCCGGAGGCGGCGGATTGGATTGGTGGGGTGCGCATCGTGCGGTGTTGCTTTCGTACACTGCGGAGTGCTTGCGGCAGGTGACTCATGGAGTTTGGCTGCGCCAAATGATTTTATGACTGGTTCCATGGGGGGCGGTGGTGGGTTGGTACACTACGGCTCAGTTGCGGTAGGTAGCCCTCATTCGTCCGCTTCGCGTCCACCTTCCCCCTCGGGGAAGGCTCTCGGGACGCGGTACAAACTTGAAAAGTAATACCTTTTATCTATGGCAACGGCACCACCCATTACGAGGAGTAAACTTGAAGTGCTGTACTTTCTTATGATAAACGGTACCATCCAAAGCCTTCCCCGAGGGGGAAGGTGGGCCGGCTAGAGCCGGGTCGGATGAGGGCCACGTCGCGCACGGAATCGGTCGTGCACTAAGGTACTACCTAAGACCCCATCCCCGGTGCCGTCACCCACCCAAACCCCACCTCCGTCTCCCGCAGCCGGAAGAGATAACGCAGCTCCCTCTGCCCCGTCTCATCCGAAATGCTGTTTGCGTAATACAGGCCATCCTGCCCTATATACAAGTGGTCCCCCGAATCCCGCAGGGTCCCCTCCCACTCATCGCACACAGCGTAGCCTTCCCGGATGCCACGGTCAGCCAAGAGGTCGCGGGTGGGGTCCTCCGGGTCGGGACAGGTCAGGTCTTGGAGGGGCTGGTATTGGATGTCTGTGCCGTAACCATACGACCCCTCCTGGAACGACTCACCCTGCGCTGTGGGCAGGAAGTAGAACGAAGCGCAGTCCTGGTCCAGGAGATCGGGCCTTCCGTTGTAGAGAATTTCCGCGATGGCGTAGCCAGGGTGATGGACCTCGACTTGATACTCCCAGTTCAGATAGTAGAAGCAGCTGGTGTTCAGGCACAGCGCATCCCACCACCAGAGGTCCCGGTGGGAGTACAGCTCGAAGAAAATATCCTGCGTCACGTTCTCCGGCTCCCAGCCCCGGAGGGGCTCGGCCTGCTTGCCGGCGCCGTCGGGGTAGTACCAGGAGAAGTGGGTGGCGTTCTGGGCCAGGGCGAGGAAGAAGCTGCCCTGGAGGGTCAGCCAGCGGTTGGTCCGCTCGCGGGCGGCGGCGTCCGGGGGCTGCCGGGTGAGGGCGAGGACGATGTTGCAGCCCTGGCCCTCCGGCTGGCTGGTGACAGTATATGGGCCGAGGGTGCGTTCCAGGTCCATTGTTTTTAAAAGGGCTTCGCAGGCGGCGGGGTCTGCGGCATCGGAGACGCGGGCGGCGTAGAGTTGACCGGCCCGGTCAGGAAAGGCGCAGACATCCGCCTCGTAGCACCAGGTGCTCCATTTCTGGATGAGATTTTTCCGGTCCCCGCCCAAAAAGTCCCCGGCTTTAGAATAGGAGAAAGCGGCGCTGCGGCAGGTGCGCGTCTCGCCGGTGTTGCGGACCTGGACCAGCCGGGGCAGGTCCGTCCCCTGGAACAGGAGACGGTACTCGACAGAGCCGTCTTGATTGGAGAGACTGACCGTCCCCTCCGGCCTTCCGGGGTCTTCGCAGGGGGTGTAGCTGCTTTTCTTTGTGTGGTTCAGAAGCTCGACAACTTCCCGCTGCTGGTCCTCGGTCAGGGCCACGGGGCCGGTTGCCCCGGTCAGCGTTCCCTGGGTGATGCGGGTCAGGCCCAGGGTGGGGGCAGCGGTGCTGTGGTTGCCTGCAAAGCCCACCCCCAGCACCAGGCAGACCAGCGCGGCGGCCACCAGCACCCCCATCACCGGGCGGCGGTAGCGGAGCAGAGAGACGATGCGCTCCTTCGCGTCCTCCTCCCCAAAGGCGAGGGGGACGGCGCTGGGGACCCGCGGGTCCCGGCTCAGGTGGAGCAGGGCAGCGGCGTATTCTGTGGGGCTGGTGTGTTCCTCGTGATCCAGGCGGCGCAGGACGGCCTGATCCGTCGCCATTTCGATGTCTAAGCAGAGCAGCCGGTAGGCGATCCAGAGGATGGGGTCAAACCAGTGCAGGCACAGCAGGGCATAGGCCAGGGGCTTGAAGCGGTGGTCCCAGCGGCGGATGTGGGCCTGCTCATGCAGGAGGACATAGCGCCGCTCCTGCTCCGTCAGCCCCACGGGGAGATAGATGCGCGGGCGGAAAAAGCCCAGGACGAAGGGGCTGTCGATCTGGTCCGTCTCGTAAATATGCTCGGAGAGGAGCACGGCGTCGTCAATGCGCTTTCGCAGGCGGCAGTACGTCACCACGCCCCAGAGCGCAGCCACAGCCGCCCCCGCCGCCCAGACGCCGAAGGCGATCACAGGCCAATGGGGGGTCTCCGCAACGGTCATTTCGCTGGGGGAGGCTTCCGGGGCGGGCACGGCTTGCGTCCCCTCCGGCGTCCCGCCGGTGGGCGGGGCGGCCTGCGCCCCACTCGGCAGAGGACGGGAGGAGGACAGCACGAACTGGGCGATCGACCCGTCCGCCACCCCCTGGGGCACCAGGCCCACCGGCAGGGAAACGCTCACCGGGCAGGCCATGCGGAAGAGCACCACCAGCCACAGCCCGCAGATCAGCGCCCGCGGCAGCTTATAGAGAAACAACCGGGCCACCATCACGCCCAGCGCCGTCAGCGCGGCCGCCAGGCTCATGCTCAATAGGGTGCAGCAGAATCCTTCCATAGGGTCCTCCTTGTCTCGTCTCTTGGTTATCCGATGCCTCGCTCCACCTCGGCCAAGTAAGCCAGCTGGCCCTGAGAGTAGTAGGCGAAGTAGGTAGTGGTGCCTTTCATATAGTAACGATAGCCAGTGTCTTTCCTCGTGTCGGTGCTGAAGAAGCGGTGACAAGCATAGGTATCTTCGTCATACATATCAAACCGCTGGCCGCTGGGGGTCCGAATGATCTCCGGCAGGGGGGAGCTTTCTTCCAGCACGGGATCTCGATAGACGCTCTGCCCCTGCTCGGACCCGTCCGCCCAGCGCACGGCCAGGTAGTTTCCAAACCAGACCAGCCGGAAGTTTTCGTAGTAGGCTTTGGTCTCGGCCACGGTGGCCTGGGGCTTCTCGACCAAAGTGGCGTTGAAATACAACAGGTCTTTCACCGTGTAGCAGTCCCCGGTGAGCTTGCCGGGGTAATACGGCTCCATGCGGGTAAAGTGGGTGGCGTACAGCAGGCGGAAGGTCTCCAGGTCGGGCTGGTTCATCTTGGGGTCTGCCTCTTTCGTGATCGCCCCGGTATCCTGCGGCGTCGGCTCAGACGGGGTGGTATAAGCGACATACCCGGCGTTGTCGATGAGGGCCAGGATCAGGGAGGACACCTCCTTCAGATAGCGCTCGGTGATACCGCTAGAGAGGTCCTGCTCCAGATGCAGGATGATGCCATACGGCTCCTGGCTGGTTTGCAGCTCGATGGTGTATGGGCCAAGCACCTCGTTTAGCTGGAACGATCCTACGACGTTGGCCACGGCGACGTTGTTGCCGACGTAGGGGGTGCGGAGCTGATACAGATCATCGGCCCGCCCGACGGAGACATAGGCCGCAGCGTCGGCCAGCCAGGTCTCAATGCGTTGGTCCTGGAAGGTGAGCGTTCTCCGGTGGCAGTCTCCGTCTATGGTATTGCGCCAGAGGGAGAAGCTGCCGGATTCGTTCCGCAGCTGGTAGATGTCCCCGTTCGGCGTGGAGAACACAATGGTTTTGTCGGGCAGGTCCTCGGCATCGGGAACGGTGGTTTCCTCGCCTTGTTCGTCCTGGTCGATGAGGTCAGTCACCTCTTGCGCCAGCTCGTCAGACAGGGGGATCATTACGGGCAGGTCCGTGAGGGGCAGGTCCGAGCTGACCCGGTTATCTGCGACGGAGAGAACGTCTACCATCGACGCCTGCCGCACCGTCTGCCCATCCAGGGTGATCTCCTGGGCTTGGGTCCGGTTGGACAGGAGCAGAACGCCCAGCACCACACAGGCCACGACGGCAATGAGAATGACCCAGAACGCGGGTTTTTTGTAAGACAGCACCGAGCGGATCCGGTGCTTGGGGTTCTCCTCCCCAAAGGCCAGGGGAACGGCCTGGGGGAAGCTGGGCTTGTGGCCCAGGTGCAGGAGCGCGGCGGCGTAGCCTGCTGTATCCGTCCGCCCAAACGAGCGGATCACGGCCTGGTCCGTGGCGGTCTCAATGTCTCTTCCGAAAAGGTGGTAGGAAAGCCAGAGGACGGGATTGAACCAGTGGAAGCAGAGCGCGACATAGGCCAGGGGTTTTGTCAGGTAGTCCCGGCGGCGGATGTGGGCCTGCTCATGGAGCAGGACATAACGCCGGTCGGGTTCCGCCAAGCCGACAGGTAGGTAGATGCGGGGGCGGAAGAAACCGCAGACGAAGGGGCTGTCGATTTGGTCCGTCTCATAGATGTTCTCTTCAACTAAGATCGCATCGGCAATTCTCAGGCGTAGGCGCAGGTAAGAGATCGCGCCCCAGGCGAGGCAGGCGATGCCACCGGCGGCCCAGAGGATGGTCAAAACCGTGTCGCGGTCCGGCTCGGTGGATTGCTGGGCGGCGGGGGTGACAGCAGTTGTCTCTCTGGTTATGGGAGTCTGCGTTGTGGTCGCGGGGGTCGGTGCAGTTGCCTGCGTCTCTGCCACTGGCGCTTGCTGGGGCAAAACCCGCTCGACATACGCGCCGCTGGAAACCGTCTCCGGCATCAGGCTCACGGGAAGGGAAAAGCCGACGGGGCAGACCATCCGCAGCAGCACCACGGCCCAGAGCAGGCAGGTGATCCAGCGGGGGACCCGCTTGAGCGGCAGGCGGAGAAGCATCACCACGCCCGCCGCAATGGCGGCGGTGAGGGACATGGTGAGCAGGGTGTGTAAGAATCCATCCATTACAATACCTCCGTTTTGAGGGTCAGGGAATGTATTGGTACTCCGCCATCTGGATCAGATAGTCGGGCGTGCCGGTCGGCACCTCGAAGTGGGCGAAGTACAGGTCGCCGTTGGCCTCGTAGAGGCGGTAGCCGGTGTCCCGCTGTAAGTAGTCCAGGACGGTGGTGCAGGTCATCGTCTCATACTGGCTGGTGTCCAGGCCCAGGGCTTGGAGCTGGGAGAGGTCGGTCAGCGTTTCCCGCTGATAGGTTGGCTCGTTGTAGACCTTCGTGGGTCCCAGGGAGCCGGAGAAGTTGACGTAAAACTGGTCGAACGAAACAAGAAGGTTGTTTCCGCCGTCTTCGTCATTGGGTTTGTACTCTGTGGGGGCCAGGTAGAGGATGGGGCCTAAGTGATAGGACGAAGTTTCTCGCCCCCAATCTTCCCGCCGGTCCAGGAAGTTCCCGCGAGCTTCCTTCATCTGCTGGAAGAGGTTCTGGAAATCCGTGGCGTTCTGGACGGGGGAAGCTGTACAGGAGAAGCGGCCCAGGGATTTGGGGGACTCCTTTGGCCCAAACTGCCAGGAGACAGAGGCAATGTCCGGGCTGAGGGACCGGACGGCGGCACCGACAACGTCCAGATATTGGTGGAAGGTGGTTTGTTCCACTTGAAGCACCGGGGGATCGGGGAAATAAATGGTCATATCAAAGGGCGGCTCAGTCTGGTTGAAGAGCACCCGGTAGGTGCCGATGGTCGCGTACAAGTCCAGCTCGTTGAGCAGGTTGGCCGCGTCCGCCTCCGACTTGACCCGGCGGCCCTGGGTGTCGTAGAGTTCATCCGGGCGGGTCTTCCAGAGGTAGTCGTTGAGCTTGGCATACCAGGCTTCGTAAGCTGCCTGGAAGTCCGGGTCAAGCTGGTAGTGTGTGGTGTCATAGTTCTCCCCGATGGAACTGCTGAAATCCAGGTAAGCGTTTCCTTTCTGAAAATAGAACCTGTAGGTGTGCCACGGCATCCTGTTGTGTGAAGCGATGGCGACGGGATACCCCTCGTCGGGGCGACTCCACTGTAAATCGGGGTCATGCACCTCGGTCACATCCGACCGATGCTGTTTATAGATCGAGACAAGCTCCCGCCGCAGGTCCTTGGGCAGGTCGGGCACCTCGCCCGTCACCCAGACCTTACCGTAGTCGATGCTCCGCCCGTCGATATGCCCGCCGGAATTGCCCAGCAGGAGCACGCAGGCCGCGAGACAAGCAACGACAGCCACGAACAGCACCCAGAACGCGGGCTTTTTGTACGACAAGACCGAGCGGATCCGATGCTTCGGGTTTTCCTCCCCAAAGGCCAGGGGAACGGCCTGGGGGAAGCTGGGCTTGTGGCCCAGGT